>Ga0316201_10002391_pt1 | contig 13337 bp, 12 predicted proteins | sample CS6wburrow_MG_FD_204516 | JGI IMG/M metagenome (GOLD analysis project Ga0316201, IMG submission 204516) | Coastal sediment microbial communities from Delaware Bay, Delaware, United States - CS-6 worm burrow | ecosystem: Environmental > Aquatic > Marine > Coastal > Sediment | place: USA... | reverse complement strand
ACGTCCAGCAACAGGTCGCAGTCAGCCTCGGTGATCACGGCGTTGATAAAATCGATCTCACTCAGCCGTGCACCGGGCGCGGCGTAATACGATACATTTTCAATCGCCATGCGCTGGCCGAGCATATCCTGTACCTGTTTGATTCGTCCTGCCACGTAAGTCACTGCTTCTTCAGTGAACGGGATAGGCATCAGGTCGTAAAGGTGTCCATCGTCACTGCAGTAACTCAGGTGTTCGCTATAGATACGTATCTGGAACTCATCGATGAATTGCCGGACCTTGCGGATAAAGGTCTGGTCAAGAGGCGACGGACCACCGATGGAGAGTGAAAGCCCGTGGCATACAAATGGAAAACGCTCGGTAAAATGTCGAAACGACTTTCCACGCTGTCCGCCAACATTGATCCAGTTTTCCGGGGCAACTTCCATGAAGTCGACCGTTTCATTGAGCGTTTCCGTGTTGCAGGTTTGAAGCGGACCCAGAAGGGCCCGCCTCAAACCAAGTCCCGCACCCGTTACCGGATGTTGTTCGTGACTCATACTCTCAGCTCTCAGGCATTACCGCCACAGGAACCTTCTTTACCCTTGTCTTTTTCACCACAAGCGCCTTCAGCACCTTTTTCGCCGCAAGCACCTTCAGCGCCTTTTTCACCACAAGAACCCTCAGCGCCCTTTTCGGTTTTATCGCCGCCGCATTTTCCTTCGCCGCACTTGCCTTCCTTGCCCTTGTCCATCTCACCACAAGCGCCTTCAGCTCCTTTTTCGGCTTTATCGCCGCCGCATTTTCCTTCGCCGCACTTGCCTTCCTTGCCCTTTTCACCAGCCAGTTGGTAACCGGCATCCAGTTCGGTGCTCGAGAAAGGGTTGTCATCGGCCAGTGCGGTTGTTCCCGCAGCCAGGGATGAAACGAAAGCTACGCCGACAGCGGCAGTAACAGGGTTTACAAATTTTGATTGATTAGCCATTTAATAAAATCTCCACAGATTAAAAAAACCCTGCATTTGCGCAGGGAAACATCACTCGTAGCGCCACTGGCGCCCTTGATACAACCCATTTAAGAGTTATTGCTTCGTTCTTTCAGTCGCGCTGAAGAAGTCAGTGTTTCATTGGGTTTATCCTTGAGGTTAACAATACAAACCGTATTTTCCAAGGAAAAATCCCTATGTCAGCTAATAGACCGGCAGCGGCTGAGGATTATTACACTGAATTATAAAATTGATCCAGGGACGGGTTGAAACGGTCGGTTTTCGAGTCAGGAAGAGCGGTTTTTCGACCCGGGAATTAACTGAATAGGTATGTCTCGATTAAAAACCCTTTTGTCTTCCTGTTCTGCACAGGTCACGAATAATGCATTCGGTACAGTTTGGCTTGCGCGCTTTACAGACATAGCGGCCATGAAGTATCAGCCAGTGATGGGCGTCGAGCAGGAACTGCCGTGGAATGCTTTTCAGCAGTTTTCGCTCGATGACAAGGGGTGTTTTCCCCAGGGCCAGCCCGGTTCGATTGGCAACGCGAAAAATATGTGTGTCCACGGCCATGGTAGCCTGGCCAAAAGCTGTGTTGAGAATGACGTTGGCTGTTTTACGCCCCACGCCAGGTAACGATTCCAATGCCTGTCGATCCGAAGGAACTTCACCGTCATACTTCTCCAGCAAAGTCTTGCAGGTGGCTATAATATTCCTCGCCTTGGCGTTAAACAGGCCTATGGTCTTGATATAGGCCTTCAGTCCATCCTCTCCCATATCCAGAATTGCGCGGGGGGTATTCGCTTTTTTATACAAGCGACGGGTGGCAAGATTAACACTGACATCTGTCGCCTGGGCGGAAAGTATGACGGCAATCAGCAGTTCAAACGTAGATTGATATTCAAGCTCTGTTGTCGGATTTGGATCGATTTCCTGCAATCGCCGAAAAAGTTCTATCCTGTCTTCAAGCTTCATGGCCGTCCGGTACCTGTGTTGTCCGGAGCCAGGGTGGTGACCGGTATGGTTGACATGTCCGGCTCCCTGGCTTCCCAGGCATTACGGGCCGCAATCAGCAGAGCCAGCCCCAGGAAAGCACCGGGTGGTAACATCGCAAGCAGGAAACCCGGATGCTCGGGAATAAGGGTCAGGGTCAGATGTCGACCCCAGTCACCGACCAGCATATCCGCGCCGGTGAACAAGGTACCTCGACCGGTCAGTTCACGGACTGCGCCCAGCAGGACCAACGTAATGCAAAAACCGAGACCAGTGGCAAATCCGTCGACAAGAGAGGGCAATGGGCTGTTTCTGGATGCATAGGCCTCGGCCCGTCCGATGATGGCACAATTGGTCACGATCAACGGAATGAATATACCCAGCACACGGAACAGGTCATAGAAGTACGCATTCATCAGCAACTCAATGACGGTGACGACCGAAGCTATGATCAGTACAAAAGCAGGAATGCGTATCTCGGGTTTCAATAATCCCCGCATGATGGAAACCGACAGATTGGATATCATCAGGGTCAGCATCGTGGCAAGACCCAGTGCCAGGCCGTTGACCACGGTATTGGTGACTGCCAGTAAGGGACACAAACCCAGCAGGACCACAAGACCGGTATTCTGCCGCCAGACGCCGTCAGACAGTATTTGTTTCAGATTATTGCCCATGATGGCCCACTATATTTTCTGGTTCGGTGATTGCCGGTGTATCAAACAGTAGTTGCTTGTTTTTTTCGAAATATATCAGTGCGTTATGTACCGCCTTAACCACTGCTCTTGGTGAAATCGTAGCACCCGTGAACTGGTCGAATTGACCACCGTCACGTTTGACAGCCCAGCCATCTCTTTCCGGATGTTGCAGGGACCTGTGGTTAAACCCGAGAATCCAGTCACTCTTTTCCACCTCAATCGGATCACCGAGACCGGGTGTTTCCCGGTGGGATATCACCCGAACGCCAAGAACCTCCCCGTCGGCACTGATTCCTGCCAGGAGTCGGATATCACCATTGTAACCGTCGGGTGCGACAAACGTCATCAAGATGGCTACAGCCTGGCCGTTCATACGTGCCCGGTAGATTTTTACAGGTGCGGGGTGCCGGAAAAAACCCTCATCAGTAACCTCGATAATATCTTCGAGCAGGTCATTATTAAATAAAGCGCTCGGAACAATCTCATTGAGTTGTCGCAATATGCGAAGCTTTTCCTGCTCTGCGATGCGTTCATGGGTCAGTTCGTTAACACCGGTCAGCAATGCGGTACCCAGCAGGGCGATTAAACCCAGCAGAATACTGCTGCGGATAACCGGATGTGAATCGCTACTCACTCGCCATACATCCGTGGTCGTGTATAACGGTCGATCAATGGTGCTGCCATGTTCATCAGGAGCACGGCAAACGCAACACCGTCGGGATAGCCACCCCAGCGTCGGATAACCAGGGTGATGATAGCGACACCGGCTCCAAAGATAAGACGGCCCCTGTTACTCACGCAACCACTGACCGGGTCTGTGGCAATGAAAAATGCCGCCAATACAATTGCACCGGAAAACACGTGTTGTAACGGAAACGGGTTGCTGTCCGGGTCAGCCAGCCAGAAGGGAACACTGAGTAAAATCACGCTCCCGATCACGGCCAGGGGTACCTGCCAACTAATCACCCGTCTGTAGAGGAGAAAGATGCCGCCCAGGGCAAACCAGTTCGCAATCCATTCCCAGCCCAGGCCGCCGAAGTCACCAAATATGGGTGAGTTACGTATCTCGGGAACCATGCGGCCGGATTCTACACCGGTCTTGAGGGTGTCCAGTGGCGTTGCCCCGGTAACCACATCCCAACCACCTTCGAGGGGAACCTGACCTGTGAATATTGTCATCAGTGTGTCTACCAGGCCAAAACCATGTTCAGCAAGTGTCAGCGGCGGTAACCAGGCTGTCATGACTTGCGGGAAGCTGATCAGCACCACGACATAGCCGACCATGGCCGGGTTAAAAACATTCTGACCGAGTCCACCATAAAGGTGTTTGGCAAAAACAATCGCAAACAACATTGCGATACAGGATATCCACCATGGCGCAAGTGGTGGAATACATAAGGCAAAAAGAACCGCTGTTACAACGGCACTATAGTCATTGATGAACGGTTTTAGTGAACGGCCGCGTAAACGCAGCATCAGGGCTTCAAATAAGAGCGCAAAAACCGTGGCGAGTATGATCTGTATCAGAATGCCAGGCCCGAAGAACCACGTATAGGCGAGGATGCCCGGTACCAGGGCCAACAATACCTGCAACATCACCATTGCCACGGTCGTTTGAGGAGGCATATGGGGGGCACCACTGGTCTGGAATTCACGCGTCATTTCGTGTCCTGCCCGGATTTTTTCGACACTGCGCTACCATCGCCCCGGTTGTCCTTGTTCTCTGCCCGGTTAATGGACGCACGGACACTATCATGTTGCTTTGCCTTGTCTTTTAACATCCGTTTGCGCTGTGCCATTTTTTCCGCCCGTTCCTGTTTTTCTCTTAACAGTCGGGCATCCCGGTCTTCAAAACGCCTGCGGGCCCGTTCTGTTGCACTTGCCTCAATGGCGCGCTGGCGCAACTGACCCTTGCCATAGCGAAACCATTCCACCAGGGGTATGTGACTCGGACAGACAAAATCGCAGCAACCGCATTCTATACAGGCTTTCAAACCGTACGCTTCGGCATCAGTCCAAAGTCCATTCCTGATTTGCAGGTTTAATTGTTGCGGTAGAAGGGTGGCCGGACACACCCTGGCACACTCACCACAGCGGATACATGGCATTTCTGGCTGGGGTTCTGCAATGTCCCCGGTTGTCAGCGCCAATACACAGTTGCTCGCCTTGACCACCGGTGTTGCATCAGTGTCTACCGGGTATCCCATCATTGGTCCGCCAACGACCAGGCGCGCGACATCAGCTGTGTAACCACCACAGATTTCCACCAGGTGGGAAAACCTGGTTCCAAACAGCGCATTGAAGTTTCGTGGATGTGAAATTCCATTGCCCGTGAGCGTGATGTAACGTTCAATGAGTGGTTTGCCCTCAACAACAGCCTCAGCGACCGCTGCAGCGGTGGCCACATTCTGACAAACCAATCCGAGGTCTGAGGGGCGGCCACCGACAGGCACTTCTAACCCTGTCAGCACTTGTATGAGTTGTCTCTCACCACCTTCCGGGTAGATTTTTGGCACCTGAACCACTGAGACTTTCTCACATTCTGCACTGTTGACCGCATGGGTGAGAGCCTGGCGTACGGCTCCCATCTGGTCTTCAATTGCAATAACCACCCGTTGTGCGCCGAGTGCCCTGCGTAAAATGCGTGCACCGAGTACGATCAGGTCGGGCTGTTCACGCATTAGCATTTCGTCACAGCTGATATAGGGCTCACACTCAGATCCATTGAGTATCAGCGTGTGAATTTTTCGATCACGTCCATCGCGGGTCTTGGCGTGAGTCGGGAATACCGCACCACCGAGTCCGGCAAGACCACATTCCTGCATCTGCCTGATCAGTTCCTCAGGGTTGGCAGTTTGCCAGTCAGGAATCGGCCTGAGTTCTACCCATTGCTCCTGACCGTCCGGTCGAATAAACACACAGGGTCCTGCTAAGCCGGAAGGGTGCGTCATTGGGTGGTCTTCGATGGCTTCGACGACTCCTGAGACGGGTGAATGAATGGCCGCGCTGGGTTGACACCTGCCGATCTGCTGGCCTTTCAGTACCTGATCACCCACTTTGACATAGGGTTCGGCAGTATCACCGGCATGTTGCAATAGCGGAACAACCAGGATTTCAGGTAAAGGCGGTCGTTCCACGGCGTCCTGGCAAGAGATTTTCTTGTTGTGCCGCAAGCGCAGACCACCATGAAAGTGATGTGTGTGTCTTCCTGCTTCGCGGGCAAGTTGATCCCGGTTCGCATGCGTCATCAAGCCACCACCCGGGGTTTGCCCTGATCTGGTCGGGGACTGCGCCAGTCGATGATGCCCGTTTTAACTTCGACGATATCAATGCAATCCACGGGGCAGGGTGGCAGGCACAGATCACAACCGGTGCATTCTGACTCGATGACCGTATGCATCAGTTTTGCTGCACCAACAATGGCATCTACGGGGCAGGCTTGTATGCATAAGGTACATCCTATACAGCGCAGCTCATCAATGACGACCACGGTTTTGGGTGTCTCTTGACCGTTTTCAGGATTAAGCGGCTTGGGCTCCCGGCCGAGCAAATCAGCCAGGGCTCGAATACCGGCCTCACCACCCGGGGGGCATTGGTTGATGTCAGCTTCATCCTTTGAGATTGCCTCGGCATAGGGCCGGCAACCCGGGAAATTGCATTGGCCGCACTGGGTCTGGGGAAGTAGTGCATCGATACGATCCACCAACGGATCTGATTTGACGCGATACTTTATGGCGGCCCAGCCAAGACCTACGCCGAACACCATACCGAGCACCGTCAGGAGTAATACAGAGGTCAACATGTCAGCAGGCAATATGAAGGCAGGTCATAAATTGGCCAGCCCGTTAAAACCCATGAATGCCAGCGCCATCATTCCAGCCGTGATCAAACCAATCGGCGCACCTTTAAACGGCACCGGAACATCGGCCATGGCGAGACGTTCGCGCATTGCAGCAAACAACACCAGTACGATACCGAAACCCGCAGCTGCACCGAATCCATACAAGGCCGATTGCAGCAAATTATGTTGTTCCTGAACATTCAACAATGCCACACCAAGTACCGCGCAGTTACTCGTAATCAGGGGCAGGAAAATTCCGAGTACGCGGTAGAGAACCGGGCTGGTCTTACGCATGAACATCTCGGTCAGTTGGACAGTCACGGCAATAACCAGTATGAAACTCAGCGTGGAAAGATATTCCAATTGAAGTGGTTTGAGCAGGTACTGGTGTAACAGGTAACTTGAAACTGAAGACAGCGTAAGTACGAAGGCGGTTGCGACGGCCATGCCCATTGCGCCTTCCAGTTTGTTTGAAACCCCCATGAAAGGACACAGGCCCAGGAAACGAACCAGCACAAAATTGTTGGCCAGCACGGTACTTACAAGGATCAGTAAGTGTTCACTCATGTTGAATCCGACAGATTTCCGGGGCAGTCTATGTCACGCGCATGCCCGCAACCGCACCATCATCCGGGCTGAGAACAAACAGGTCACTGCCACCTGGTCCTGCCGCCAGAACCATGCCTTCGGAGGTGCCAAAACGCATTTTGCGTGGTTTCAGGTTCGCCACCATCACCGTGTGGCGGCCGATCAGGTCAGCTGGTTCGTATGCAGACTTTATACCTGCGAACACATTCCGGGTTTCGCCGCCAATATCCAGTGTAAGTTGCAGCAGTTTATCTGCCTCAGGCATCGCTTTTGCGTCCACAATTTTTGCAACACGCAGGTCAACTTTCAAAAAATCTTCGATAGTGATTTCATCTGCAAGATCGAGGGCGGGAGTCGCAGATTCTTCCGAGGATTGCAGGTGTTCTTTTGAGTCTTCGATCATGGCTTCAATTTTCAGTGGGTCAACGCGCGTCATCAAAGGCTTGAAGTTGTTGATGTTGATGTCGAGCATGGGCTGGTCCAGGTCAGACCAGCGATCCAGGGACAGACCAAGAAACTCGGCCGCCGTGCCGGCTGTGAAAGGCACTACCGGTGCCAGATATGTCATCAATACGCGGAACAAATTGATGCCCTGGGTGCAAATCGCCTGTACATTGGCCTGTTGGCCTTCCTGTTTGTTCAGTTGCCATGGCTTATGCTCGTCGATGTAACGATTGCCATCATCGGCCAGTGACATGATACGGCGGATGGCAGATTGATAATTACGCTGCTCGAAATCATCCGCAATAAGTTCACGCTGGTCTATGAATTTCTTGTACAGCGCCGGTTCGGGTAATTCTGCGGCCAATTGGCCGTTTGAACCGCGATGGATAAAGCCGGCACAGCGACTGGCAATATTGACGACCTTGCCAACCATATCGGAGTTGACCCTTGATACGAAATCATCGAGGCTCAGATCGATATCCCCCAGGCCGGAACCCAGACGCGCACAAAAGTAATAACGCAGATAATCCGGGTTCAGGTGATTCAGGTACGTCCTTGCCTCGATAAATGTACCGCGCGATTTGGACATTTTTGCACCATCGACGGTCAGAAAGCCGTGTGCGTACACTGCCGTGGGTGTGCGGTAACCAGCCCCCATCAGCATGGCTGGCCAAAACAGGGTATGAAAGTAAATGATGTCCTTACCCACAAAATTATATAGCTCGGTCTCGGTTTCCGGACTCCACCACTCATCAAAATCAATATTTTCGCGCTCACAAAATTCTTTAAAGCTGGCCATGTAGCAGATGGGAGCATCTACCCAGACATAGAAGTACTTGTCTTGTGTACCGGGGATTTTGAAACCAAAATAGGGTTCGTCACGGGAAATATCCCAATCGCGCAGGCCGTCTTCAAACCACTCCTGCATCTTGTTGACCACTTCCGGCTGCATGCCGGCAGTAGCCATCCAGTTCTGTAAGCGGTTTTCGAATTCGGACAACCTGACAAAATAATGCTCGGAATCACGCATTACCGGTGCTGTACCGCTAACCGCCGAGCGAGGCTCGATCAGGTCGGTAGGACTGTATGTGCTTCCACATGACTCACAGCTGTCACCATACTGGTCCGCGGTTTTACATTTTGGACAGATTCCCTTGATGAACCGATCGGGCAGAAACATGCCTTTTTGATCATCGTAAAATTGTGAAATAGTGCGTTTTTCTACATACCCAGCTTCAACAAGACGGTTGTAAATGGTTTCCACGCACTCCCGGTTGGCTTTGCTGTGGGTGGTTGAGTAATTATCAAAACTCAGCCCAAACTCCCTGAAGTCCTGTTGATGCTCTGCATTCATTCGGTCTATCAGCTCTTCCGGGGTGATATTTTCAGATTGCGCTCGCAACATAATGGGTGTGCCATGCGCATCATCCGCCCACGCAAAATAGCACTCGTGTCCCTGTGAACGTTGGAAACGCGCCCAGATGTCTGTCTGGATGTATTCCAGCATGTGGCCCAGGTGCATCGCTCCATTGGCATAGGGCAGTGCACTGGTTACCAGGATTCTTCTTTTCTGCTTGTTCATATTGTCTTTAACTTAGGCCACTAGTCGGGCAAATATTGGAATGCGCAATTATGGCATGCCCGCCAGTCAAGCTGTAGCGCCAGCCAGTATTTTGTCGGCCCGGGTTTTGTTCTGCTATTTCACGCTTCGCACTGGTGACCGAGTTAACAGTCCCCATCTTTACGGGTACAATATCTCGTTTGCCGTTACGGCAATCAATAAACCCATGAGCGATTAGACATGAATAAAGAATCTGTAATGGCCTTGTTGGCCGAAATTGAAGATGAAAATTCCGGCCGTGACCTGGTATCAGCAGGCAACGTTAGGGAGGTTGGTATACATGAAAGCAATGTCAGTGTGGATATCAGGCTGGGTTATCCACTTGCGGATCAGGGTGCGGAATTTGCGGGTGTAATCAGGGCTCACCTCGAGAGTGACCCGGATATCGACAAGGCCAATGTGAATATCAGCAGCAAAGTGGTACCCCACAAGGTGCAGGAAGATCTCAAGCCATTACCATCAATTGCCAACATCATTTGTGTTGGTTCGGGTAAGGGTGGTGTGGGTAAATCCACCACGGCGGTCAACCTGGCGCTTGCCTTGCAACGCGAGGGTGCCCGGGTCGGCTTACTGGATGCAGATATCTATGGCCCCAGTATACCGTCCATGCTGGGTGTGAAAGGACAGCCGAGTACCGACGGCGAAAAAATCATACCCAAAGAAGCCCACGGCTTGAAAGTCATGTCCATTGGCTTCCTGGTTGAAGAGGAAACCGCCATGATCTGGCGTGGACCCATGGTGACATCCGCCCTGCAGCAATTACTGGGTGACACGCTTTGGGGCCCTCTTGATTACCTGGTGATTGATCTGCCTCCGGGAACGGGTGATATCCAGTTGACACTTGCACAACGTATTCCGGTTGCCGGCGCCATTATCGTGACCACGCCCCAGGATATTGCTCTGCTTGATGCGCGCCGTGCCGTGCACATGTTCCGAAAAGTGGATGTTCCTGTTTTGGGTGTTGTAGAAAACATGAGTACCCATATTTGCACGGCGTGTGGTCACGAAGAGGCTATATTTGGTGAAGGTGGCGGTCAAGCGATGGCAAAGGATTTTGAAATACCACTGTTGGGTCGTTTACCGCTGGCGATGGAGATCAGGTCTGCATTGGATGAAGGTAAACCCACAATGATGCAGAGCCCGGATTCTGCCGTGGCGCAGAGTTATCGAAGCATGGCTTTGCGTTCGGCAGGAGCCTTGTCGGTCATGCCCCGCAGCATGGTCATGCAGATGCCGGAAATCGTCATTCAAAACTAAACTGGTTTGTGAATGGCGCAATCACGGGTTCTTTGGTATGACAGCGTTTATGACAGCAGGAGAAGACACTTGGGACGAGGCACAGCGGGCATCCTGAAAGAGAACGCTACTTATGAGCATTAAATCTGATCGTTGGATCCGGCGTATGGCCCGGGATCACAACATGATAGAACCGTTTGAAGCGGGGCAGGTACGTGCGGCTGCCAATGGCGATCGTCAGATATCCTATGGCACCTCAAGTTATGGATATGATGTGCGCTGTGCCATGGACTTCAAGATATTTACCAATATCAATTCGGCGGTGGTTGACCCGAAGAATTTTGACGATAACAGCTTTGTCGATTTTCATGGCGAGGTTTGCATTATTCCACCTAATTCGTTTGCCTTGGCGCACACGGTGGAATACCTTCGAATACCGAGAAATGTACTTACCATATGTCTTGGCAAATCCACCTATGCGCGCTGTGGCATCATAGTCAATGTCACGCCACTTGAACCCGAATGGGAAGGACATGTGACCCTGGAGTTTTCAAACACGACACCGTTGCCCGCGCGCATCTATGCCAATGAGGGCGTGGCGCAATTCCTGTTTTTTGAATCTGACGAGGAATGCGAAACATCCTACGGTGACCGGCAGGGTAAATACCAGGGTCAAAGAGGCGTTACATTACCCAGGGCATGAACCAGACCATTACCGATGAGGATAGCGAATGCAATTGATCGGGTACATGGACGCACCCTTGGTCCTCACGACTACCCGCAGTTACAGGCTTTTTCGGATCGCGCAGAAACGCTTCCAGAATCCATCGCCTGTCCCGTAAGTGGCTGATTGACAACTCGTGACAGAACCCCGGGCCTGCCTGTGCAGTTAAACAGTTCCGCTTGTCGCAACATTGGTGCGCCAGTAGTATGTCAGCTTACTGGTGTTCCAGTGCAACAATAAATGAAACAAACAGGGGATAGTCCCATGCTCTCAGATTATGAAATAGCCAGGCGGGCCGGTATCCGGCCCATCAGTGAAATTGCTGCAAAACTAGGTGTCGAGGAAGAAAACCTGATGCCTTATGGTGACGAGATTGCCAAGGTGAACCTGAACGCCCTGACCCGTCCGCGCAAGCGGCCCACGAAGCCGCGTTTGATCCTGGTTTCGGCGACCACCCCAACCGCAGCGGGAGAGGGTAAAACTACAACCTCCATTGGCCTGGCACAGGCCATGGATCGCCTCGGCGAGTCCGTCTGCCTGGCATTGCGTGAACCCTCCCTGGGTCCCTGTCTCGGGATCAAGGGCGGTGCGACCGGTGGTGGTTACAGTCAGATTGTGCCGGTTGACCGCATTAACCTGCATTTTACAGGTGATTTTCATGCAATAACCGCGGTTAACAACCTGATATCGGCGATCATCGATAACCATATTTTCCAGGGTAATGAGCTGGGTCTGGATCCACGTCAGGTTGTCTGGCGACGGGTCATGGATATGAATGACCGCAGCCTTCGAAATATCGTCATTGGGCTCGGTGGCAGGATGCAAGGTATTCCGCGTGAAGGTGGCTTTGACATCACCGCAGCCTCTGAAATTATGGCCATATTCTGTCTCGCCAAGGATGTGGATGACCTTCGTGCCAGGCTGAATAGCATCCTTGTTGGGACCACCTGGAAAGGTGAACCCGTTTACCTGAAGGCATTGAATATAACCGGTGCAATGATGGCCCTGTTAAGGGATGCGATTCACCCGAACCTGGTGCAGACCTTGGAGGGCACACCCGCTTTTATGCACGGTGGCCCGTTCGCCAATATTGCGCATGGCTGTAATAGTGTATTTGCGACAAAAATGGCCATGCAGTATGCAGACTGGACGGTGACCGAGGCCGGTTTTGGTTTTGATCTCGGTGCGGAGAAGTTTTTTCACATCAAGTGCAGGTCCGCTGGCCTGGATCCCGACGCAGTTGTGGTGGTGACCACCGTCAGGGCCCTGAAACTGCATGGTGGAAAATCCAAGGATACACTCAGTCAACCCGATCTCGAGGCCGTTCGTGCGGGCCTGGAAAACCTGGACAAGCATATTGAAAGCGTGGCGTATTTCTGCAAACACCCGGTCGTTGCCCTGAACCGCTTTGCCGACGATACCGACGAGGAGATCACCATCATTCGTGAACGGGCGGAAGCACTTGGTGTGTCATTTGCAGAGTCCCGTCATTTCACCGAAGGAGGCAAGGGGGCAGAGGAGCTTGCTCGCAAAGTCATGGCGTCTATTGATAAACATGAACACGAGAATTTTTGTCCACTCTATCAGCTCGAGGATACCTTGTATGAGAAGGTCACTAAAGTTTGCCAGACCATGTATGGTGCAAATGACGTGGCGTTCACCAAGGATGCCGAAAAAGATCTCAAGATGATCAGGCACCTCGGTTTGAACAGACTTCCAATCTGTATTGCGAAGGCACCCAGTTCGCTTTCGGATGATCCGACACTGCATGGCCGGCCACGTGATTTCCAGGTGACGGTCAGAAATATCCAGGTCAATGCGGGTGCGGGCTTCCTGGTAATCCTGACGGGTAATATCATGCGGATGCCCGGTCTGCCCAAACAACCCAAGGCAGAAAAGGTTGAATTACTGGCGGATGGTACGATCGTGGGTGTTGGCTGACGCCCCAAGAATATGGGGTTGGAGCCTCGCAGAAGGGGCCGGAGCCAAGTTCCGCGGTTTCACACCGGCATTTGACTCCGGCTCCAGTCTGAACTAGCCGTAAATTTTATTTTGTGATGCCAGCAGGGTATTGTGTAACAAGGCGGCAATAGTCATCGGGCCGACACCACCCGGCACCGGGGTGATAAAGCTTGCCTTTGGCTCTACTTCGTCGTATTTCACATCACCTTTTAATGCATAACCCCTGGGTTTGCTGGCATCAGGGACACGTGTGATACCCACGTCGA
>Ga0316201_10002390_pt1 | contig 13337 bp, 14 predicted proteins | sample CS6wburrow_MG_FD_204516 | JGI IMG/M metagenome (GOLD analysis project Ga0316201, IMG submission 204516) | Coastal sediment microbial communities from Delaware Bay, Delaware, United States - CS-6 worm burrow | ecosystem: Environmental > Aquatic > Marine > Coastal > Sediment | place: USA... | reverse complement strand
GCCTCCAGCACGCCCGGATCGAGGCGTTATCGGCTCCAAAATAGCGATATTTTTATCGGGTTTTTTATATCCTGAATTGAAACGCCGCCCGCCGCATTCCGCCGGTGCAACGCCGCGCGTTTCTTCGCTTTATTAAGGATGCCTTAAGTTTCGACTATTAGTCTTCTGGTCAGAGTCCAAACAAGCCACCGGAAGACCAATGAACGAGGAAGCCATCCAACTGCGAAATCGCCCGCTCCGACCGGTCCCCGCGCCGGCCGTCGAGCCTGTTTCCCTGAGCCTCGACACCAGCGATTCGCCCGGTCGGCGCTCGATCGAGGCCTGCATCGCGCGCAAGTTTGACGACGCCTATAACGCCCACCTGAGCGAGTTCTTACCCGAGCTCCTGAGCCTGTCGATGGAGGGACAACCAAGCGCGGTGGTGGGCCTGCGGCCGGCCGCCAAACACGGCCTTTTTCTTGAGAATTACCTCGACAACCCGGTCGAGCAGTCGATCAGCCGCGCGTTTCGCACGCCGGTCGATCGCAACGAGATCATTGAGATCGGCAACCTCGCGGCGGCCGTGCCCGGCGCCACCTACGCCCTGTTTGCCATCCTCGCCCGCGTGCTGCACACGGCCGGCTTCCGCTGGGTCGTTTGCACGGCCACGGTCCAGGTCGAAGCCATGCTCGATCGCATGCAGTTCCCGTCGAAGACCATCTGCTACGCCGACCCGACGCGCCTTGGCGAGCACGCCGGGGACTGGGGCGACTACTACGCCTCGCGCCCGCAGGTCATCACGGGCGATGCCCACGTGGCCAACAGCATGCTCGACGCCACGCCGGCGATGCTCGCACTAGCCGACCAACTGGCCGACCCGATCCGGGACATCGCCGCGACGCTGCGCACCTCCATCAACCCGTGAACGACCTGTTTTCGCGACTGGGCGGTGACGGCGTTGCGCTGGAAAATGGCGTGCGCAGCGTACCGCGCGCACAGTTGCTGGCGGATGCACAGCGCCTCGCGGCGGCATTGACGCGTCTGCAACTGACGAGTGTCGCGCTGTACGCCGACAACGGCATCGACTGGATCGTGGCGGATCTTGCGTGCCTGCACGCCGGCATTCGCGTAACGCCGCTGCCACTTTTTTTCTCGCCAGGCCAGATCGCCCACGCCGTGCTTACCTGCGGCGCCGACGCCCTCCTCACCGACCAGCCGCTGACGGATTTGCCCTTTGTGAGCGCGTCTGCGCGTGAGGATCTGCCTGCCGATGGCCTGGCACTTTATCGCCTCGACGCCTGCAGGCCGGACGCAGTTGCACTGCCCGAAGGCACGCACAAGATCACGTTCACCTCCGGCACGACCGGCACGCCCAAGGGCGTCTGCCTGTCGGCGACGCAGCAGCTTGGCGTCGCCGACGTGCTGGCCAGGGCCGTAGCGACGACGACGACGCGTCACCTGTGCGTGCTGCCCTTGAGCACGTTGCTGGAGAACCTCGCCGGTGTATACGCCCCGTTGCTCGCCGGAGGCACCGTCATCGCGCCGGGCCTGGCAGAACTGGGGCTCACCGGATCCTCGGAGCTCGACATACACCGCCTGATCGGCAGCATCGCCCGCCATCGTCCCGGCAGCCTGATCCTGGTGCCGCAGATGCTCAGCGCGCTCACCGCCGCGGCGGAGCACGGCTGGGTCCCCCCAACATCGCTGGAATTTATCGCGGTTGGCGGCGGCAAGGTGTCGCCCGACCTGTTGCATCGTGCCCGCGCCGCCGGGCTGCCGGCGTACGAGGGCTACGGACTATCGGAGTGCGCCTCGGTCGTCAGCCTGAACGTGCCGGGGGCGGACCGACCGGGCACCGTCGGGCGTCCGTTGCCCCACGTGGGCGTGCGCATCGACGACGGCGAGATCGTCGTCACCGGCAACGCCTTCCTGGGCTACGCCGGCCTGCCTGAATCGTGGGGCGGCGCACAAGTTCATACCGGCGACTTGGGCCGGCTGGACGAGGACGGTTTCATCGTGATCGAAGGGCGGCGCAAGAATCTGCTGGTCACCAGCTACGGGCGCAATCTTTCGCCAGAGTGGGTCGAGGCCGAATTGCTGTGTGGCCCGTTTCTGCGACAGGCGGTCGTCTTCGGCGATGCCCAGCCCTACTGCGTCGCACTGCTGCTGCCGCGCGACGAGGCAACCACCGACGAGGCCATTGCGACCTGGATCGACCGCATCAACGGTCGGCTGCCGGACTACGCGCGCGTGCGCGACTGGGCGCGACTGCCGCGGCCGCTGTCCAGCCACGACCGCACCGCCACCGACAACGGGCGCCCGCGACGCCGCAACATCGAATGCCTATACCGCGCCGTCATCGACGGCCTGTACCAACATCATCAGGAGGCCCTGGGCCAATGAAATTCTTCGACCGCCTGCAACACGAAACGCAGCAACAGCGCAATTATCTGCTGACCTCACCGATCATCCATCGCTGCATGTCCGGCGACGTCACGCAAGAAGACTACGTCGCCTTCCTGTCCCAGGCCTATCATCACGTCAAGCACACGGTGCCGCTGCTGATGGCCGTGGGCTCGCACCTGCCCGAAGAGAAGGAGTGGCTGCGCGAGGCCGTAGCCGAATACATTGAAGAAGAGCTCGGCCACCAGGAGTGGATCCTCAACGACATCGCGGCCTGCGGCACCGACAAGGAAAAGGTACGCCGTGAGCGGCCCTCCATGGCCACGGAGCTGATGGTCGCCTACGCGTACGACATGGTGCGCAGGGTCAACCCGATCGGCTTTTTTGGCATGGTGCACGTGCTGGAAGGCACCAGCATCACGACGGCCGATCGCGCGGCCGACGCCATACAGCAGGCGCTGGGCCTGCCGCAGAAAGCGTTCAGCTACCTGCGCTCCCACGGCGCGCTGGATCTCGATCACGTCAAATTCTTCGAGTCGCTGATGAACCGTATCGACGAACCGGCCCAGCAGGAACAGATCATTCACAGCGCCAAGGTGTTTTATCACCTCTACGCCCAGATTTTTCGCACGCTCGACCAACCCGTCGCGCTCGCGGCCTAGGACCATTATGGACATCAAAGACAAGACCATCGTACTGACCGGCGCCAGCGGCGGCATTGGTCGCGCCATTGCCGCCGAGCTTGCCGACGCCGGCGCCAGGGTCGTGCTCGTCGCGCGCAACGAAGCGCGCCTCACAGCGCTACGCGACGAGCTCGGCGGCGCGCCCCACCTGTGTGTACCCGCCGACCTATCGACCGACGAAGGCCGGCAGCGGCTGTTCGACGCCTGCGACGCCATCGACGGCGGCATCAGCCTGCTGATCAACAACGCGGGCATCAACGCCTTCGGCCTGTTTCAGAACCAGTCCGCCGAGACGATTCGCAACCTCGTGGACACCAACCTGCTCAGCCCGATACTGGTCTGCCAGAAGCTTCTGCCGCTGCTGCTGCTGCAGCCCCAGGCGCGCATCGTCAACATCGGCTCTACCTTCGGCAGCATCGGCTACCCGGGCTTCAGCAGTTATTGCGCGAGCAAGTTCGGCCTGCGTGGTTTCACCGAAGCGCTGCGGCGAGAGTTGGCTGACTCGACGGTCAGTGTGTCGTACGTGGCGCCGCGAGCGACGCGCACCAGCATCAACAGCGACAACGTTGTCGCGCTCAACGACAGCCTCGGCACCACGATGGACGAGCCGGCCGTCGTCGCCAGGAAAGTACTCGGCGTCATCAACGCCGCCGCCCGCCGCGACAAGTACATCGGCTGGCCCGAGAAGCTGTTCGTGCGCATCAACGCCCTGCTGCCAGGGCTGGTGGACAGCAGCCTGCGCAAACAGCTGCCCGTCATACAGCGGTTTGCAAAAACCGAACTCTAAATCACAGGAGATCACCATGAAAACCAGACTCTATACCGCACTGACACTGCTGCTGCTGGCGATCGGCAGCCACGCCGCCGACGTCACCGGCGAGGTCGCTGCCCTCCAGCACGACTGGGCCATCGCCAACTACCAGCTGACCGGCGATGCGCAGGACAAGGCCTTCGAGGACCTGATTGCCCGCGCGGGCGCCGCGGTGGACAGCAATCCCAAATCCGCCGACATCCTGATCTGGGAGGGCATCATCAAGTCCAGCTACGCCGGCATCAAGGGCGGCCTCGGCGCCCTGTCGCTGGCCAAACAGGCGAAAAAGAGCCTGGAGAAGGCGATGAAACTGGATGCCCAGGCGCTCGACGGCTCAGCCTACACGAGCCTGGGCACGCTCTACGCCAACGTGCCCGGCTGGCCGGTGGGTTTTGGCAGCGACAAGAAGGCCGTACAATTCCTTGCCAAGGCGCTTGAAATTAATCCCGACGGCATCGACACGAATTATTTCTACGCAGACTACCTGCTGCAGAAGAAAGACTTCGAGAAAGCCGAGCAGTATTTTCTCAAAGCTCAGCGGGCGGCACCGCGCGCGAATCGCCCGGTCGCCGATGCCGGGCGCCAGCAACAGATTGGCACCGGCCTGGCCCAGGTCCGGTCGAAGCTGAACAAGTCCGGCTCGTAACCGGGACGGCCCACCGCATGGAGACCACGCCAACGCATGCAGATCCTGCTCGTCGAGGACGATCTCTCATTGGCCGCGGGCCTGTGCAAAGCTTTGCGTGGCGAGGGCTTTGTCACTAATCATGTGACCGAGGGCAAGGCGGCGCTGCACGTGGTGGCGACAGCGCCGCCGGACATCGTGGTGCTCGACCTCGGATTGCCCGACATGGACGGGCTCGACGTGCTCAAGGCGATCCGTCGCGGTGGCTCGTCGATCCCGGTCCTGATCCTGACGGCGCGCGCGAGCGTCGACGCGCGCGTCAGCGGTCTCGACGAAGGCGCCGATGACTACCTGCCCAAACCGTTCGAAACGCCGGAGCTGATCGCCCGGCTGCGGGTCATCGGACGGCGCCTGGGCACCGCCGGCGCGAGTACGATTGACGTCGGCGACGTATCGCTGGACACGCTCGCCCGCAGCGTCAACGTCGATGGCGTGGCGCTCGAGATGCCGCGACGCGAGTACACCGTGCTCAAGTCCCTGATGGAAAATGCCGGTCGCGTGCAGACACGCGAGCAGCTCGAGACGAAGCTGTATGCCTGGGGCGAGGAGGTGTCGAGCAATGCGATTGAAGTGCACATTCATCATTTGCGCAAGAAACTGGGCAACGACTTCATCAAGACGGTGCGCGGCGTCGGCTACACGATCCGCAAGCCGTGAGGTCGATCCGCTTCTACTTGATCATCACGCTGTTGTCGACGGTGACTCTGGGTAATTTCGCCGCCGCGGTACACGGCTATCGCGGCAGCATGCGCGCCGCCCAGGCGCTGATGGACACGCAACTGACCGACACGGCCGCCCTGCTGATCGCCATGGAGCCACCGGGACCCAAGGTTGCCGACAACACGTCGGATCGCCTGGCCTACCAGATCTGGGATGCCGGCGGCGCTCTGGTGATGCGCTCCGCCAACAGCGGCACATCGCCCATGAGCGATTTCGAAGAAGGCTACCGCGACGAGAATTTCGGTGGTCACCGCTGGCGCGTGCTCGGCCACTTCGACGGCGCTGCAAAGCAGTGGGTGCTGGTCGCCGAAAGAATCGACATTCGCATCGAGCTGGCCGACAACATCATCCTCAAGTCCGTGCTGCCGATTGTGATCACATTGCCGATCATCGGTGGCATCGTCTGGCTGGTCGTCGGCAACGGGTTGTCGCTGATCAGGCGCCTTGCCAGCGAACTGGGCGCCAAGCGCGCGGATGACCTGTCGCGACTGCAAACGTCGAACCCACCGGTCGAGCTGGCGCCGGTTGTGGACGCCATCAACGGCCTGCTGCAGCGACTAGAAAATTCCGTGGAGCGCGAACGGCGCTTCTCGGCCGACGCGGCGCACGAACTGCGCACGCCGCTGGCGGCGCTGAAGGTGCACTTGCACAACCTGAAGCGGGAAAACCCGGACAGCATGGAGCAATTGCAGAGCCTGGAATCCGACGTCGGCCGACTGGGGCACCTGATCGAACAGATCATGCTGCTGTATCGCATGACACCGGAGCACTACCAGGCGCGGATGCAGCGCGTGGATTTACACGCGCTGGCACAATCGGTCATCGGCGAGCTTTACACGACCGTTGATGACAAACAGCAGACCATTGCGCTGTCCGGCGCGACGCAATTCATCGACGGCGACGAGGCATCGCTCAACATCCTGCTGAGCAACCTGATCCTGAACGCGCACAAGTATTCTCCTGCGGGCGCGTCCATCGAAGTAAAAGTCAGGCCCTCGGTTGCGGGCGTCGAGCTTGCCGTCAGCGACACCGGGCCCGGACTGCCGCTGGCGCAGATTCGCCGCGTCTTCGACCGCTTCTACCGTGCCGGCGGCGATCGCCACGCCAGCAAGACCGAGGGCGCGGGACTCGGCCTGTCGATCGTGCAGCACATTGCCAGCCTGCACGGCGCCCGCATCGTACTCAACAACAACGATGACGGCATTGGCCTCACCGTCAGCGTCATGTTCCCGTCGATTGACGCCCACGGGAACGAGGAGGACACAGCATGAGCAGTTGGCGCATGGGCGATCGCCTGCGGGGCGCATTGTTTGCGAGCCTGCTTTGCGTCGCCGCGGCGGCGCTGGCGGCCAAGCCGGTGTTCGAGATCGAAATTCGCAATCATCTGTTTGAACCGGACCGCATCGTGATCCCCGCCAACACGAAGGTCAAACTGATTGTCTACAACCGCGACCCGACACCCGAGGAATTCGAGAGCTATGAACTCAACCGGGAGAAAGTGATCATGGGCGGGCGCAAGGCGATCGTGTTCATCGGCCCACTGGCGCCGGGCGAGTACCCGTTCTTCGGCGAATTTCACCCGCAGACCGCCCTGGGCACGGTCGTGGTGGAGTAGCCCGATGCTCCTGAACAGCGTCGTCATCATTTTGCGCGAGGTGCTGGAGGCGGCGCTGGTTCTCAGCGTGCTGCTGGCCGTCTCGCGTATCCTGTCGGTCAACCTGCGCTGGGTCCCGATCGCGATTATTGGCGGCGTGATCGGCTCTGTCGCCTTCGGCCTCAACATGCAGCGCATCTCCGACCTGTTCGAGGGTGTGGGACAGGAGGTGGTGGATGCGCTGATCCAGTACGCGGTATTCGTCACTCTCGCCGGCTGCATTTTCGAGATTGTGCGGCGTAACCGCTGCGCCCTGTTCGAAGGCCGCCTGCTGCCGCTGCTGATGACCGTGGCCGTGGCGCTCGCGATGACCCGCGAGGGCTCCGAGATACTCGTGTACATAACCGGCTTCTGGCACATGGACAACTTTCTGTACGGCGTGGGCGTGGGATCGCTGCTCGGCGCCTGCATCGGCATGAGCGTGGGCGTCCTCTTCTATTACGCCCTGCTCTCGCAACCCACGCATCGTGCGCTGTGGTTGTCGATCGGTCTTTTGAGTCTCATCGGGGCCGGCATGTGCGGCCAGGCGACACAACTGATGATCCAGGCGGACTGGATTTCGGCTGCCGGGCCGTTGTGGGACACATCGGGCATTTTGCCGGAGGACTCGCTGCCGGGGCAGCTACTGTACGCACTGCTTGGCTACGAAGCCTCGCCCTCGGCCAGGGAAGTCGCGATCTACCTGGGCGCCCTGGCCGTCATGGCGCTGGCCACTACATTGGGAATTACCCTGTACCGCCGACGCGAGGCCCAGGCATGATGTCGCACCGCGCTGCGCAAACCTGCCGCGGGTCGCTGGCGCTGGCGCTGGCGTTCGCCGCGCGCATCGTCCTGGCGGACGGCGTAGTCGTCGATCGCATGTACGAGCCCTATGTACAGCCGCTGGAAACAGAGCTGGAGTTTCGCTCGGTAACCCAGCACAACACTGAAACACCCGACGTGCAGAAGCAGCTCCTCGGGCTGGGCCGTTCCCTGACCGACCGCATCGCGGTCGAGGTCTACGCGATCGGCACGCACGGCAAGGACGAGGACCTGTCGATCGATTCGACGGAAATCGAGGTCAAGTGGCAGCTCACCGAACAGGGCGAGTACGCCGTTGACTGGGGACTGTTGTTCGAACTCGAACGCGAGTTCGAGGACAACGCCTGGGAGGCTTCCACCAGCATACTGACCACGCGCGACCTCGGGCGCTGGACCGGTACCGCCAACCTCGACTTCATCTACGAATGGGGCAGCGGCATCGACAACGAGTTCGAAACCACGCTGCACTTGCAAATGCGTTACCGCTACCGCGAGGCGTTCGAGCCGGGCTTCGAGTTTCACGCGGGGCAGGACACGATCGCCGCGGGCCCGGTGCTCACTGGCCTGTACCGGATCGCCACCGGCCACAAACTGCGCTGGAGCCTTGGCGCCTTCACCGGGCTGGACAACGTCAGTCCGGACAACATCGTGCGCGCCAACCTTGAGTACGAATTCTAGGGTAGACCGCCAAATCCATGTAAAACGGGTGCTTTTTGAGGCACCGTGGCCATCGGCTGCACCACCCCGATGCAATCGCCCGTCTACAATTTATGACAAGCAATTGAAGTAAAAGGAACTTATACTCTGGCACGAATACTGCAACGCACCATATGAGTGTGTCAGCAAATCTATAAGGAAATTGCGATGTCCAACATCACCATTGATGACGTGGCCAAAATGGCGGGCGTGTCAGCGAAGACCGTTTCGCGCGTAGCCAATAACGAGCCCAACGTGCGGGAGCAGACGCGCCTGAAGGTGCGCAGCGTCATCGAACAGCTCAATTATCAGCCCAATCCTTACGCTCGCTACCTTGGCAGCCTGTCGCCACGCTCAAAGAGCATGTCCCGCGTGGCGCCAGAGCAACAATAATCCGGCGCGCCGGCGACGGCCCCACTGCATACAGGGAAACGCTGCGTCGACGCACTGTTGTTGCGAAGCATGAGCCGCGTCACCGTTCGGGGCAATGGGAATACCAAGCGACACGGTAATGTGATCCATGCCCGGGAAACCCTGACCCCGAGCCGCCATATTCGATTCGGTGTGTTCCTGTCCGGTCGCCCCGAATGTCCAACCCTTGCAGCCAATTATTCTCCCTGTCGCAGCGTACCGGGTACGGCCGGCCGCGTGGTCTCATGCGCGTCGTGTCGTGCATCGGCGCGCTGTGGCTTGCCTGTGCGGCCTCGGCGGATGACGCCGCGACCGCCGCCGACGAGCCGGTCCTGCGTTTTGCCTGGCACCTGCCAGGCGGGGCTGCGGTAGAAGAAACGGCGTCAAGGCAGGGCGATATCACGATCGTGCGCTATCGGATCGACGCGCAACCTCATCCCGACGGCGACATCATCGTCGAGCAAAGCGACATGCAACTGTTGCAGTTCAACGGCGAGGATCCGAAGCTGGCGCTGGGCGTCATGTACGGACCGGTGCTGGCGATGGCCTCCAACGTGCCCGCGATGCGCATCGATCGCGAAGGGCAGTTCGTGGACGTGGTCGACCTCGGAAAGACGATTGACCGCATGGTCGAGTTGCTGGTGCAGGACCTGACCGTGCTCGAACCCGCGATGGTGCGCGACATGATCGTGGCCGCACGCACGCCGACCGTCATGCAACTGACCGTCGATGCAACCCGGTCGCGCTGGAACAACTGGGTGGGTCACTGGGCCGGCATGCCGCTCAAGTCGCAAGGCTGGTCCTATCACGAGCCACAAAACAACCTCGACGGGATGAAGACCCTGCGTTCCTCGGCTCTCGTCGAGCACCTGGGCGCTGCGTCCGAAACCGGGCACACACGCATGCGGCTGACAACGATCTGGGAAGGCGCGATTGATCACGCCGATCAGCGTATGCTGCCCGCGAGCGACCGATCGCCGGCATCTGACGACGTATCGATGCAGATCAGCAATACCGTTGATGCAACGGTGGATACGGCTACGCTGCGGCCGCTGATTGTCACCACCACGACCGAAACCACGGTGCATTCGGGCGAGCAATCGCAGGTCGATACGCAAAGTCACGAATATCGTTTCACCTGGGATGACCGACTGGCGACGGGTACGTCGCACTAGCACCTGCGTCCGGTCGCGGATGCAACGCGCCGTGCCAACCGCTACAGTCACACCATGAGCGGCTACAGCAACATTGACGCATGGCGCGCGCGCGGCCGCCAGATCGACTGCCTTGGACAGCGGCTTTTCTTCGTTGACGAGGGCGACCCGTCCCTTCCCGCCGTGCTTCTTGTCCACGGCTTCCCCACCGCCGGCTGGGACTGGCACGCGCTGTGGCCAGAGCTTTCGCGACATTTTCGACTGATCGCACCCGATATGCTCGGCTTCGGTTTTTCGGCGAAGCCGCGCCCGCACAATTACACCATGCATGAACAGGCCGACCTGCTCGAGGAACTCACGCGGCAACTGGGACTGAAGCGGTTCCATGTATTGGCGCACGACTACGGCGATACGGTGGCGCAGGAATTGCTGGCCCGCGACAACGCCCGCGGCGCCGATCGGCGCTGCCTGTCGGTCGCCTTGCTCAACGGCGGGCTGTTTCACGGCACGCACCGGCCTCGCTTCATCCAGAAGTTGTTGCTCAGCCCACTTGGCCCGGTCGCCGTACGGCTACTGGGCCGCGCTACGCTCGCGCGCAACATGAACGCGATATTCGGTCCGCAGACGCCACCGACGGAGCACGATATCGACGCGTTCTGGGCGCTGATCCGGCACAACGACGGGCAGCGCATTTTCCATCGCCTGATCCGCTACATGCGCGAGCGAAAGACCCATGCACAGCGCTGGTTGTATGCGCTGCGTGACGCACATGTGCCCATCCAGTTGATCAATGGCTCGTTCGACCCGATCAGCGGCGCCCACATGGTCACGCGCTATCGGGAACTGGTGGGCGATGCCAATATTGTCGAGTTACCCGGGATTGGTCACTATCCGCAGATCGAGGCGCCCGAGGCGGTCGCCCGGCATTACCTCGCCTTCGTGAAAAATCTGGCGCCGAACAACGGCGCTTGACGTCGGCCAGCCGCAATGTCGTGGGCTGCCGGCGCGGCGCGCCGGCTAGAAAGTCTGGCCCAGAAAAAGATAGAACGACTCGCGACCGCCCTCGGCGGCGCCGTAGGCCAGGTAGATCGGACCCAGCAGCGTATCGACGACGACGAACAGGCTGCCCGCCGCAAGGACATCACTGACGCTGATGTCATCCGAATCTTGCCATGCGTTACCGACCTCGACGGAGGCGCCGGCGTACAGCGTGGCGCCGAGTGCTCCCCCGCTGCGGTCACTGAGACGCCGGTAGTAGATCAGGCGTCCAATCGCCGCGTGTCGGCCAGCAAGCTCCCGCGCCGCGTAGCCTGAGAGACTGAACAGGCCGCCCAGGGATAACGGGCCTGGCCCGGCCACGTCGGTGTCGTAGACGGTACCCAGGTTCCACCAGTGCAGGAACGTGTTGCGGCCGAAGGTCTGCGGCTTGAGCAAGAACGCCGTAGCCGCATCGAATTCGCTGTCGGAACCAAGGCTGCGACGCGCGGAAAACCATTCAGCGGCCAAGGCGGTACCGCTGCGTGGGATGGCGAGGCGGTCGATCGTATCGAGACCAAACTCGAGGCCGATGCCGCCAAGGTTGGTCACGGCGGAGCCCACGCTCGGGTCGCCGATCGACACCTCGACATCGCCGTAGGCGCGCGTGACCGTCGCACGCAGTGCGCCCCAGTTACCGAACTGACGCCCCGCCGACACGCCCAGCGCCACCTCGGTCGACTGCAACCTGGCGATCTTGTCGCGGCCGTCAAAGACCGTGCTCGAAGAACGCTCGAGGGTGAACGCCGGATTGACAAACCAGCGCGACCCGTAGTCCACCGGCTGGAAGAAATCCACCAGCAGGTTGGGCGTCTCGCCAATCTGCGCGCTCACGCGCAACTCGCCGCCGAGCCGATTGAGTTCCGTCATGGTCAGGCGCGCGCCCACGTTGTAATTGCTCGAGCCCTTGAAGTCATCTTCCAGGTTGATGCCAAAGCGGATGAAATTCGGACCCCAGCTCTTTTCCCTGCCGCGAATCAGCAGGTCGGTGCCGATGTCGGTCTGCTCGAGGTTGTAGTCCACGGTTTCAAAGGTGTCGAAGCCGTATACGTCCGCCAGGTCGGTCTCCAGTTTATCGAGATCGAGGGTGCCGCCGGACTGATCACGCACCCTTTGTGCAATCACGCGCTCAGACAAGCGGGATTCGTTTTCGATTCTCACCTGGCGAATCAGGGGCAGGCCGCTGCGCCGCGCCGACAGCGACTGTCGATAGGCGCTGTAACTCTCGGCGCTCAGGCTCAAGTGCGCCAGCGCGGACAGCTGTTCGTACGCGGCCGTCTCGCCGACATTCATCGCGTCGACCACTTGGTCAAAATTGTCGGACCCAAACGTGCCCAGCATCGGCGAAATGAGCACGTCTGCCTCGCGCAGAGTGTCTATCTGCTCTCTTGCCCTTGAGTTGATCAGAATCGTGAGCATCTGCGTCGTGATCTGGATCGCCGAGGCGAGTTCTTCTTCTTTGAGCAATGGAAAGCCAACGTCAACGACGATCAGCACGTCAGCACCCATGGCCCTGGCGACGTCCACGGGCAGGTTGTTTGCCAGGCCGCCGTCGACCAGCGGCCGGCCGTCAATGCGCACGGGCGTGAATACTCCGGGGGCCGACATGCTCGCCCGCATCGCCAGCGCCAGATCACCGTGGCCCAGAACGACGCCCGCGCCGGTTTCAATGTCCGTGGCCACCGCGCGAAACGGTATCGGCAACAGGTCGAAATCACGCACCGTCGCCACGGGCGTGACGAAGCGGCGCAGCGCGAGGGTCAGATTTTGTCCCTGGATAAGACCGGCCGGAACGCTGAGGCCATCTCGGCCCACACCCATGTCAAAATTAACCAGAAACCCGACGTCATCGGATTTGCGGCGATACGAACGCCGGGCACGCGGGGGCCGGTCGCGAAACAACGCCGCCCAGTCAGATTCAATGACCACCGTTTCGAGTTCGGCGGCGGTCATACCCGACGCGTACAGGCCCCCGACGATCGCGCCCATGCTGGTGCCGGCAATGTAGTCGACCACGATACGCTGCGACTCCAGGACTTTCAGGACGCCGACGTGAGCCGCGCCGCGGGCGCCGCCGCCGCTCAGGACCAATCCGACCGATGGCCTGGTCGCTGACTCGGCGACGGCGGTCAGCGTGACGGCAATGGCGAGCATCGCGACGGCGACGCGACCAAATGTATGGATCGTCATGGTCACAGCTTAACCGAAGTGCCCAATATGAAAACTGCCCGGCCCGTTGACGCGCAATGAGGATCGCTGGCGTACGACGGGTAGCGTACCCAGCACCAGTCGACCGTGCCGTTCC
>Ga0316201_10002389_pt1 | contig 13339 bp, 12 predicted proteins | sample CS6wburrow_MG_FD_204516 | JGI IMG/M metagenome (GOLD analysis project Ga0316201, IMG submission 204516) | Coastal sediment microbial communities from Delaware Bay, Delaware, United States - CS-6 worm burrow | ecosystem: Environmental > Aquatic > Marine > Coastal > Sediment | place: USA... | reverse complement strand
GAATTGACTTCAACGATGACGGAATTGTAGACATTAATGTAGGATTGACAAACTTTGTTGGAGGTCCAGGAGCAACTGCGAACGGATCTGACGGTACATCCTTCAACGGAAATGGTATCGTAGGTGTCCCTGCTAGTGGATTCTACTATCCTTCTAATCTTTCTGCGGGAGTTACTGTTGATGCCGGATCACCGGTTATCACTTCTGAAAGAGGAGACATGTATGTTTACGCATGTTACCCGAACAGCCAATGGTGTGGTGAGGTAGTTGACGGTTTCTTAGGAGCTGCATTCAACGTAGGTGGAAACACGCACTACGGATGGGTTCGATTAGACGTGCTATCTAATGGTGCTGGTGGAGCAGGACAAATGATCTTTAAAGATTTCGCTTTCGACGCTACTCCGGATGCAGCCATTGTTACAGGTGACACAGGACTTGGTATCAGCGATGCAGCATTCGAAGGTTTCAACTACTTTGTTGATGCAAACAACGTACTGAATCTTTCTGCAACTACAGCTATGGATAGCGTAACTATCCACAACGTACTTGGTCAGCAAGTGATCAACAACTCAATTGATGGTACTTCTGCCACTATCGATCTTTCTGCTCAGCAGTCTGGTCTTTACCTGGTAACAGTTTCTATCGAAGGAGCTCAGAGAACTGTAAAAGTTGTAAGATAATCTTACACTCTTTATAAAAAAAGCGGCCATTGGCCGCTTTTTTTATTTGAAATCTCTATGATTTGTTTGCCAATTGCCCGCAGGCAGCATCAATATCTTTTCCCCTGCTTCTTCGCACGGTTACCGGTATCCGTTGCGACTCCAACCCACTAATATATCGATTGATGGCCTGATCACTCGCCTGCTTGAATTCCCCGTCGTCAATTGGGTTATATTCTATCAGATTCACTTTACACGGTACATATTTACAATACTGAATAAGTGCCTTGATGTCAGAATCGGAATCATTTATTCCTTCCCAAACCACATATTCGTAGGTAATGCGTCTTTTCGTTTTGGAATACCAGTATTCCAGCGCATCTCGCAGATCGGTTAGGGTGAATTGTTTTGCGAACGGCATGATCTGCTCTCTTGTTTCCTGAACCGCCGAATGCAGGGAAACAGCCAGGTTGAATTTTACCTCGTCGTCGGCCAATTTCCGGATCATCTTTGGCACCCCTGAAGTTGATACCGTAATACGTTTTGGGGACATACCTAAACCTTCATCGGAAGTTATCATCTCAACAGACTTGAGGACATTCTTATAATTCATCAGTGGCTCCCCCATTCCCATAAAAACGATGTTGGAGAGTGGCCTGTCGTGGTAAAGCCTGCTTTCCCTGTCGATAGCCACGACCTGGTCGTATATCTCGTCCGGGTTTAGATTCCGCATTCGCTTCAGTCTTGCGGTAGCGCAAAATTTACAATCCAGGCTGCATCCCACCTGGGAAGAGACACAGGCTGTGGTTCTCGACTCCGTGGGGATTAAAACCGACTCAACCACAAACCCGTCATGCAATCGTACGGCATTCTTTATCGTGCCATCCGAGCTCTTCTGCAGATTGTCCACTTTGATATGGTTGATCACAAAATGCTCTTCGAGGTGATTGCGGGTGCTTTTTGAGATATTCGTCATATCCTCAAAATTGTGCACCCCTTTGTTCCAAAGCCACTCGTATACCTGGTCCCCCCGGAATTTCTTATCTCCAATACCGATAAAAAATTCCTGCAATTCTTTTTTGGACAATGCCCGTATGTCTTTCTTAGCCGAATCCATGTGGCTGCAAAAATACCACATAATTAGATACTTCGGTATAGAAGAATGAGAAGTAAGAATAAGTAATGTTGAAACCTAACGGTTAATGATGATCTTTTTGGTAATGTCTGCACCACTATCTTCATCGATCAAATGAAGGAAATAGACACCCCTGGAATAGGGTTCTACATTTATAGTGTTCATGGTGCTGGACATAGCGCCGCTGGAAAGCATTTGTCCTGTAACTGTATAGAAGCGATACACCAGGTTAGGGTATCTTGAATTCTCAACAGTGATCTGTGATGAAGCCGGATTAGGGTAGATGCTCAATTGACCCGTCAATACGTTATCCTGAACGGAAAGTATGTTCTGCATGGTATCTGTGGTGGTCTGCCCGGTCCCGGAAGGGTCGAGCCATTCCATCAAACGGCTACTGGCATCAGTGCCGGCATTCCAGGAAACTCCGAATCTTCCGTAAATATCATAATCGCCATTATTCTGGGTGCCTTCGCAAAACGACTGTCCTGCGTATAACTGGCCAATTACACGTCCGGCCTCATTGAACAAGGGAGATCCCGAGGATCCGCTCTCGGTGGTTCCTATTTCCCAACCGTCTCCATTTCCCACGGAAACACCTTTTATCAACCATACCTCGGTGCCGTTTGCATTCTCCTTAACAGCTCCGCTATCGTCGCGGCATACCTTCATGATATCACCGTTCGGATGATGGATACCTACTTCGAACAATGGCAGTTCATCGGTATTGTCCCAACCGGCAAATGCCACGTCCCATGTTCCGGGTATATCATCGAAAAGTTCTACCAGTGCGAAATCACTGAGAGAGTTATTCGCCTTTAATTCGGCGCCACTGAGGGTAAAATTCGTTTGAATGTCTCCACTGTCGTCTTCAGTTCCACAAACCGGGTTCGGACTTACCCAATTAAAGCGAACCGACCAAAGCGCCGGATCACTGTTTTCCAGGCAATGGTTCCCTGTAAGTAAATAGGGAGTCTTATCCCTGTCGGTATTGTTCATAAGTACTGCCGAACAGAGGTATCCATTCCCTAGATTCAAAAGAGCGACCGCTTTTTTTACGAGGTCTTTCTTTTCGTCGAAATCTTCTCCTATAGGGCAGTTTACATCATAGTTACAATCACCAGAGTCATTGAGCCCTCTCTGTCCATCTACAAAGTTCATAACCTGTCCCATCCTGTATCCATGGATCAGGCCATCCATTAACAAAGAAGCATCTTCGGTAACTACTGCTGGCTCGAAGTACTCTATCCTGATTATATCACCGGTAACAAACCATGCCCCTAATCGTAAATCCGGCCTGTTCCGGTTTTGAGTGTATGTGCGTGACAGGTCGGTACCATCATCGTTGAAAAAATGCAACCTAGCACCTTGTGGCATATAGAGTTCCCTGAAATTTACGCTTAAATTGATCGCATCCGGAGAACGAATAGCGAGTTGCCAAACCTTATCTCCATTTGGTAATACGGTTAACTCACCCAGCTGCTGAATGTCGATCCGCAAGTCCCGGCTAACGCCATATCTCCAAGGTAAGCTCTTATCCCTGTCATTTATAATATCCTGCTGCTGAATCTGAGTAAGGTCCAGAGGAGGCAATTCAATTGGTGTTACCGAACGTAAATTGTGTTCCCAACTAACCGGATAAAAATCTCTCCCTTCCTGAGCGAAGGAAGTGATGAAAATGGAAAAAAGAAAAAAGTAAAGTAGAACTTTTCTCATAAAGGATTGATTAGTTGCTCTCTAAGCATACTAAATTACCTTTTTATTTTGATTTTTAAAAATCAAAATACAGAAATAAAAAAACCCGGAAGTACCGGGTTAAAGCTTTTAAATGATCAACATGGCATCGCCATAAGAATAAAACCTGTATTTCTCCTTAATGGCCTCTGCATAGGCTTCTTTTACGAATTCATGGCCGGCAAAAGCGGCAACCATCATAAGCAATGTAGATTTAGGTGTGTGGAAGTTGGTTACCATGCTATTTGCGATGCTGAAATCGTACGGAGGAAAAATGAATTTATTCGTCCAACCGCTGAATTCATTCAAGGTGTTATTTGATGAAACAGAGCTTTCCAAAGCGCGCATCACCGTTGTTCCAACTGCACAAACTCTGCGTTTTTCGGCAATCCCCGTATTGATGATCTCAACAGCGTCTGCCGGGATAATAATTTCTTCCGAATCCATTTTGTGCTTGGAAAGGTCCTCCACTTCTACCGGACTAAAGGTTCCTAAGCCCACGTGCAGCGTTAGTTCGGCAAAATTCACTCCTTTGATCTCCAGTCGTTTCAGTAAATGCTTGGAAAAATGCAATCCTGCTGTTGGAGCAGCGACGGCTCCTTCATTCTTTGCAAAAATCGTCTGGTAGCGCTCGGCATCTTCCGGCTCCACTTCTCGCTTGATATACTTTGGCAAAGGTGTTTCTCCCAGTTCGTTAAGCTTGTTTCGAAACTCTTCATAGGATCCATCGAAAAGAAAACGCAATGTCCTTCCTCTCGAGGTTGTATTGTCGATCACCTCCGCAACCAGGGACTCATCTTCACCGAAATACAACTTATTCCCGATCCTGATCTTTCGTGCAGGATCCACAAGCACATCCCACAGACGGGTTTCCGGATTCAATTCTCTCAAGAGGAATACTTCGATACGGGCGCCGGTCTTTTCCTTATTTCCGAACAAGCGCGCCGGAAAGACTTTCGTATTATTCAAGACCAGTACATCATCCTCTTCAAAATAATCGATCAGGTCCTTAAACATTTTGTGTTCAATGGTCTTGGCTTTTCGATCAAGTACCATAAGCCTGGCTTCATCCCGGTTTGCCGCAGGATACTCGGCCAGCAATTCGGCAGGTAGATCGAAATTAAAATTTGAAAGTTTCATTCCCATAAGTACGCAGTTTTATCGTCAAAAGCTGCAAATATACAATCTCTGGACAGGGGTTGTCAAGTAAATCGGTACTTATCTTTGGAATTCGCAGCGAATCCCGGTAAGTGAAAGGTCATCCCAGAAACCGGGATACGATTTAGACACCACCATGGGATCTTCGACGAAGAGAGTGGTTTTCAGAGCCAAAGGTGCAAATGCCATGGCCATGCGGTGATCGTGATAGGTCTTTACGTTTACTTCGGAATTTATCTCCTTGGAAGCTAACAGGTGAAGTGAATCTTCAGTGATACTCAATTTCGCACCAAATTTTTCTAATTCTGATTTCAGGGCATGGAGCCGGTCGGTTTCCTTGATCTTGAGGGTATGCAACCCACTTAGCTCGCATTCAAGGCCGAGCCCAAAACAGGTCACAGCGATGGTTTGTGCTATGTCCGGGGTTTTGTTGAGATCAAGCCGGATCTTTCCCGAAGGAATCATCCCGGATTTCGAAAGCAGAATGGATTGATCGGAAGTATCAAAAGTGGTGCTCACCCCCAGATCCTCGTAGATCGAAACCAGTGCGGCATCACCCTGAAGGCTCTCCTTTCGGTAACTCTTCAGTTTTACTGAAATACCTTCGGAAAGTGCCACAAGACTGTAAAAATAGGAGGCAGAACTCCAATCGGATTCAACAGTAAAGGCTATATTTTCCGGAGTAGAAAGGGGTGGTATGATCAATTTCTTTTCAGAAAAAACAACATCACAACCCATTTGTCTGAGAAGTGCTGCCGTCATCCTGAGATACGGCAGGGAAGTAACCTCCCCCTGGAGTAGTAGTTCAAGACCTTCGGGAAGTGATGGGGCAATAAGCATCAAGGCCGAGATATACTGGCTGCTGGTACCCGCCGAAATACTGATAGAGCCCGAGCGCAGTTCGACACCTTCAATAGAAAGTGGTGGATACCCTTCCGATTCGATGTAGGAAATACGAGCCCCCAATTCTCTAAGTGCATCTACCAGGATGCCAATAGGCCGTTCCTTCATGCGTTCGCTGCCGGTTAGAATGACTTTTCTTCCCGCTTGTGAAGCTGAAAGCGCAGTGAGGAAGCGCATGGCCGTTCCCGCATGATGGATATCGATCTCATCGGGCTGCTTTCCGGTAAGTGCTGAATGAAGGATCCGGGTATCATCGCTGTTGGATAAGTTCTCAATTCGAATTTGGGGATAGATAGCCTGAAGGATCAGCAGGCGATTCGATTCACTCTTCGAACCCGTGATTTGAATGTCGGGCGTACTTTGTACCCGGTGATGATCCCTGCTTAGTTTAACGGTCATTCTTCTGGTCTTCCTTCTTGAGTCGTGCGCTGAATTTACCGTAAGTAACAAAGAACCCGTAGACAAGGCCTGCAGCCAGTACCCCTAAAATTAGCAGTATCGGATTTTGTTCTGTAAAGAAAGCAAAGGAAAAGCGATCGATGGCCCACTTGATCAAAACAAATAATACGGCGAATGCCAGCGCTAAGGATATCACCGACCTCCAGAAACCGGGAGTTGAAATTACGCGTTTGAACATTAGTTTAGTTTTTTATTTCCGTGATGGCGGTCGTGATCTCGCTCGGTCTTTTTGTTCAATTTATTGTAAAAAGCGGTTTCAAGATCAATACCAGTTTGATTTGCCAGGCAAAGTACCACAAAAACCACATCTGCCAGTTCCTCTCCCAGGTCTTTTTCCTTATCGCTTTCCTTCTCACTCTGCTCCCCATAACGGCGTGCGATGATCCTTGCCACTTCTCCTACTTCTTCAGTTAATTGTGCCATATTCGTGAGCTCATTAAAATAACGAACTCCATGTTCTTTTATCCAGTTATCGACCGCCTGCTGCGAATTTTTTATGTTCATATTTCAAGTTTATCTGATCGCCTCTATTTAAAAAATGGAATATAATATTCCTGTTTAACTAAGGCGTTATGTTACAAAGGTAATTCATCGATTGAAACTGGCGGTTCTTAATTCATTTCCGGGAAATGACTATGCTTGATCTATCATACCGAGCCACATTTTTTATAAAGTCTACATATTCATTGAAGTCGGAGTTCGGGAACCGACCCGAGTTTAATGTAAATGTTCGCCGATAGATCAGTTTATTAGAAAGGTCCATTTCAATTTTCGCTTCATATGTACCGAACTTGGTTTGGTAATGAATGGGCTCAAATATCGATTCGGCGTCGAAATTTGGAGGTATATGCCAGGTAACCTGGTCTACATCTGTGTAACCCCTGCGAATTTCTAACATTTGATCACGCCTGGCACTCTTGTAGGGGATGTTTTTAATTCTATTAAACACATTCGGATTTAACAAAAATCGCGACCCGACTTTGGAAACGTAGCCGTCGATTTCAAACATCATCGACTCCGCAAACACCACTTCTTTCTTGTTATTATTGAATGAAATATCCGAGAGACGAAGCGAGTTTAAATGGGACCAATCCTTCTTATATCTCAAATCAATGTCATCCTTGGGTTCATGTTCTATCTCATAGCGGTAATAGTATCTGAGACCTTTGGATATTTGCTCTATCTCTCCAGATAACTCGAGTGTTTCCTTTAACCTTACCGTCGCCACCCTGGTACTTTCATTTTCGGATGGACTGTATTCATGGGTTCTCAACATTTGTCCTCCTTCCGAACTAACGGCAAATACTTTTCTGTCATCAGTATGTGTTCCAAGGAAATTAAAAGGCAAGTTTTGGTCCGTACATTCCAGGAATACATTCCCATCATCAAAAGGAATTGTAAGGATCACATGGTTTCCTTGAAGCGCCACAAAATCTTCATCTATATCGTTACCATACGGTCCTGAATCTACTAGTGTATAATAAGATTCTATCCCTTGAGTTTCCAGCAGTGCCATCGTATAATTAGTGAGTCCCTTGCAATCACCGTAGCCTAATTTATCAACTTCTGAAGCGAGAGACGGCTGCCAGCCACCAATCCCGATCTGCACATTTACATATCTCGTCCTGGATTGCATATACTCATAGATGATCTGCGCCTTTTTTTTTGGATCTTCAACTCCCAAAACCAATGAATTTACTTTCGCAATTGTAGACTGAGGAAGTTCGCGCCTGCCGTTTAACAGTTGTCGGTACTGCCATAGTCCAAAGTCTTTCCAGTTGGTAATATTCGCCCGTTTACCTTTCAGTACAAAGCGCGATGGTGCTATCTTGACCATAGGTAGAAACTCCGAATAATGAGGCCCCATTTCCTCTTGTTTAATTGCGGGAAGATTTTTTATTTCATAGGAAATCAATTGATCAGAGATAATTGAGTTCACTCCTGTACCCTCCAGGTTATAGGTGCGTGGCTCCAATGGGATCTTCGATGGGTTCTTAAGAACATATTTGGACTGTGCCACACTTACACCAGTAAAAGGGTTGGGTACCCAATGTGGAATAAACCCTGTAGAAGATGAACGCCAGTCCACTTTAAGTTCAAAAGTAAAAGGATAAAACGCCGGGGTGAAATCCAGTAACTTCAAACGATTGTCGGAATACAACCTGGATCCCGAGGCGCTTACATCCTGAAAGTCCTTTTCTACAAATCGCCTCACTCGTTCACCGTTCTTATCATATATCTGAGCTTCCAAGAATTCCACGAAAGTATCGTTATCATAAAAAACCCAAGGCTGAATGGCGACCAATCCCTTTTTATTCAATACCGTAATTACGGTCGTTTCCGATACGCTAATTTGATCTTCCGACTTTAACTCTACAGATTTCGAACTATATCTGATCACGGCATTTGCGTTCATTAATAAGTCCGGCTCGATTGCCTGTAAGGAATGTATTTCCTGGGCAAAGAGCGCCGAAAAGAAAACCACCTTCAACACAAAGATTGCAGAAATTATTTGCCTTTTTCCCGACATTAATAAACCGGTAAAATTCACTCTTTCAATTTTGAATCAATAACCACCGTAACAGGGCCGTCATTTACCAGGGCAACATCCATCATCGCTCCAAACTCACCCGTGTAGACCTCTTTCCCAATTAGCCCGGCCATTTCACCCACAAATTCCTCGTAGAGCGGGATGGCTGTTTCGGGTCGTGCGGCTTTAATAAAAGATGGCCTGTTTCCCTTCTTAGTACTCGCGTGGAGTGTGAACTGGCTCACCACGATAATGTCACCCTCAGTATCAAGAATACTAAGGTTCATAGCATCGTTTTCATCGGAAAAAACCCGGAGCCTGGCGATCTTTCCGGCCAACCATTGGATGTCTTCGGAATTGTCTTCGGTCTCAATACCCAGTAAGACCAGGAAACCGGCTCCAATAGCGGAAATTGTTTCACCATTTACCGTTACCGAAGCTTCCCTCACTCTTTGTATTACCGCTCTCATAGTCTTATTATCGATATGTATCTTCTTCACCCGACATGATCTGCAGGTAACTCTTGTACCTGGACCAGGCGATCTCTTCATTCTCAAGCGCTGCTTTCACCGCACATTGAGGTTCCTCAACATGCAGACAGTTGTTGAATTTACAATCTTGTTTCAACCTGAAAAACTCCGGGAAATAATCTCCCAGTTCCTCATTGTCCATTTCAACAACTCCAAAGCCCCTAATCCCCGGGGTATCTATGATCTTGGCCCCGAACGAAAGATCATACATCTCGGCAAATGTGGTTGTATGCTGCCCCTGCTGGTGTTGTTCGCTTATTTCCGAAGTCTTCAGATCCAACCCCGGTTCAAGGGCATTTATCAAGGTCGATTTCCCCACACCACTATGTCCCGAAAACATACAGACCTTCCCCTCCATCAGGGCTTTTACTTTTTCCACATTCTTGCCGGATTTTGCTGAAATACCAAGGCAGGTGTAGCCAATCTTTCGATATACGGCAGCCAGGTATTTCATCTCCAGCAGTTCCTCTTCGGAAGAACTATCCACCTTGTTGAACAGAAGAACAGCTTCTATGCTGTAGGCTTCAGCAGTAACCAAGAACCGATCGATGAAGGTGGTGAAGGTCACAGGGTTATTGATGGTTACCAGGAGAAAGGCGATATCTATGTTGGCCGCAATGATATGGGTTTGCTTTGAAAGCTTAACCGATCTGCGAATGATATAATTATCGCGCTCATCAATACTGTGGATGATCCCTACGGTTTCATCACCTTTGGTCTCAACATCAAAATGCACACGATCTCCTACCGCAACAGGATTGGTGCTTTTAATTCCCTCTATCCGGAATTTACCCTTGATCCTGCACTCGTAGAATTTTCCATTGTCGGTCTTTACCGTGAACCAACTTCCGGTCGATTTGTATACAACGCCTTTCATCCAGTACAAAAGTCAGAAAATAAAAATAAACCACCTTATAAATCCTGTATATTTGCTTTTCACGTAAACAACACATTATTATGAAAAAATTCCTTATTACAGTTTTTGCTGTTTTTACTTTTATCCAGGTGAACAACGCTCAAACGTATGAGTATCAAATTGTAACCGTAGTAGAATCCATCGTTCCAAACGGCCTGGGGAGATCGCGAATGATCAGTGCCAACGAGGTACGGGATTACACCGAGTTTACATCAACACAAACCGAAGATGACAACTCGAGAAACAAGTCGAAGCGTGGAGATATCCGAGTGAAAGGTTTCGACGAGACAAAATTGTTGAACTTCTATAACCTGGGAGGTATTCGTTTTCAGAACATTGCCGCGAATGACGCCATCGTTATGTCTAAGCTCAACACTATGGCCGCCGACGGATGGGAACTCTACTGGATCAACAGCGGTGTGGAAAGCGAAGGAGGAAAAGGAGATGGTAATGGTATCTTTATAACACGATATACCTTTAGAAGGGCCAAGGCCGCTGAATAGGAAATCGTACACAAATAAAAAGTCCGCAGTTGCGGGCTTTTTATTTACGGATTGATGATTTTCTTTTGATGATTGATCGACTCCTGGTGAATGGCCTTATAGATTCGCAATACAAACTCTTCACTGAGATTTTGTTCCTCTCCTTCGAGTATCATCTTTCCTAATATCTCATTCCAGCGCTTGGTTTGAAGAATTGATACATTATTATCCCTCTTTATCTTACCGATCTCATCGGAAATCTTCATTCGTTTTCCCAGGATCTCCAGTAACTTATGATCCACAACATCGATCTTGGTTCGCAAAGTGGCAAGTTTATTTCTGAACTCAACCTCATCACTCTCCTCTTCGCGTATCCTAAGGTCGATAGTGATCTGGTCCAGTGTTTCCGGCGTGATCTGCTGTGCCGCATCACTCCAGGCATTGTCGGGATCGTTGTGGGTCTCGATCATCAGGCCGTCATAGTTGAGGTCCAGTGCTGTCTGACAAAGATCGAAGATAATATCTCTCCTGCCTGCGATATGTGAAGGATCCAATATCAGGGGCAGGTCCGGAAACCTGTTTTGCAGATCGATCGGGATCTGCCATTCCGGGTTGTTCCTGTACCTGGTCTTTTCGTAGGTTGAAAACCCCCTGTGGATGACACCCAGGTTGGGTATGTCCGCCTTGTAAAATCGCTCTACCGCCCCCAACCATAGGGAAAGGTCCGGGTTTACCGGGTTTTTTATCAATACGGGCTTGTTCGTCCCTCGCAGGGCTTCTGCGATCTCCTGCACGATAAAAGGAGATACAGTGGTCCTGGCACCTATCCAGAAAATATCTACATCGTGTTCTTGTGCGAGGTCCACATGAGTAGGACTCGCAACTTCAGTAGTGATCATCAGGCCGGTTTCCTGTTTCGCGCGCTGCAGCCACTTAAGGCCCAGTGCTCCTACCCCTTCAAAATTCCCTGGACGCGTACGTGGTTTCCAGATTCCGGCTCGAAATACTGTGGTATCGGTATTCTTTAATTTATGTGCAATATCTAATACCTGGTCTTCGGTTTCTGCACTACAAGGTCCCGCGATCACAAGCGGATGCGGCAATTCCATGTTGTTTAACCAGGTCCTTAGCTCTTTTTTATTTTCCATCTAACATTACATTAGTAAGTTCACTGGGGGCATTTTCCTTGTTCTGAGTGTATGCGCCCACGATCTTTAATTCTTTCACCTGCCCATCCAGAGCTTCGATCGCATCGTAGAAATTCCCGGTTTCCTCGAAAGTGAGGTCTACGAAGAATGCATATCTCCACGGCACTCCAAGCACAGGCAGCGATTGGATCTTGGTAAGGTTGATATTGAACCCGGCTAACAATTGTAGCGCCTTGCTCAAAGTTCCAACCTCACTTCCCAATTGGAATTTGATAGTCGCTTTGTTAGGTACTTTCTTACTGAAACTAGCCCCTCGTTTTCCTATAAGTACAAACCGCGTTTCGTTCTCCTTGATATCCTGAATATTGCTATCCAATATCTTCAATCCGAAACGATCTGCCACCTGCTTCCCAGCAATAGCCGCCACACCTCTGATATTGTTTTCGCGTATTCTTTTTGCTTCGGAAGCTGTATCCTTTCCTTCGATGATCTTGAACTGAGGTGGAAATTTCCGAAGGTAATCCTTACACTGTAGCAGAGCCACAGGATGCGAGTGCACCTCGAATATATCGATGATAGACTCCGTTTCCAGCGCCATCAGGTACATCTGGATATTCAGAAACACCTCATCGAATATTTCAAATTCGTCGGCATCTATCAGGTTGTAATTTGGCAAAATAGAACCGGCAATCGTATTCTCGATAGCGAGCACACCATAATCGGCCTTACCTTCTTTTACGCGCTGAGTTACATGATCGAATGCTTCGCATTTTACCAACTCTACTTCGTGATTGGGAAACAATTTCTGAACTGCTTCGTCGTGGAATGATCCTTCTATACCCTGAATTGCAACTTTCATAATTTTCAGTTTTGATCCATAAAAAAACCCGGAAACTAATTCCGGGTTATACATGTTGTTATGATAGCACTACATAGATACCCGGTTCCTATTCAGAAAATAGAAAAACCAAAAGTTAAAATATGTAGTGAACGTATTCATTTTTGTTATTGTTCCTGCTAAAGTAAACATTTCGAAACAACAACAAAATGTTTTGGACGTTTTTTTATTTGCGTACTTTTAGCAACTGGAAAAAATGTCTATTCGCGTTTCAAATATCAGTAAGGACTACGGTGAGCAAAGAGCCCTCGACAAGGTATCTTTTTCCTTATCCAAGGGTGAGATCGTAGGTTTTCTAGGGCCCAATGGCGCCGGAAAATCAACTTTGATGAAGATCCTCACTACCTACCTGGCTCCCACGGAAGGGGAAGCCGAAGTGAATGGGCACTCCATCTCTACCGATAAGCTAGGTGTTCAGCAAAGTGTGGGTTATCTTCCGGAACACAATCCATTATACCTGGACATGTACGTGAAAGAGTACCTCCAGTTCAACGCCAGGATATATGGTTGTACAGATTCCGAAGTAACCGAAGTGATAAAAAAAACCGGTTTGGAACCGGAATCTCATAAGAAGATCGGGGCACTTTCCAAAGGGTACCGGCAACGGGTTGGATTGGCCGCAGCTTTGCTCCATGATCCGGAAGTACTCATACTGGATGAACCTACCACGGGCCTGGATCCCAACCAACTTATCGAGATACGGGAATTGATAAAGTCGGTAGGAAAGGAAAAGACCGTACTGCTATCCACTCACATCATGCAGGAAGTGGAGGCTATTTGCGACCGGGTG
>Ga0316201_10002388_pt1 | contig 13341 bp, 13 predicted proteins | sample CS6wburrow_MG_FD_204516 | JGI IMG/M metagenome (GOLD analysis project Ga0316201, IMG submission 204516) | Coastal sediment microbial communities from Delaware Bay, Delaware, United States - CS-6 worm burrow | ecosystem: Environmental > Aquatic > Marine > Coastal > Sediment | place: USA... | reverse complement strand
GAGCTTGAAGTGCAGGTCTCTCGTGGGGTAGGCCGTATCGAGCTTCAGATAGCCGGTCTCGCGGATGTTCATCCCGCCGGTGAAGCCAACCGCTCCATCCACGACCAGAATCTTGCGGTGATTCCGGAGGTTGACGTAGGGCATGCGCCACGGGACCATCCCGCCCCCGAATTGCGCCACCCGAACCCCCCGATCACGAAGGATCGCCGGAGCTCGAGGTTTGCTGTACGCCGCTCCCACGCCGTCGATGAGGACCCTCACCTGTACCCCACGCCGGGCGGCAGCGCTCAGTGCGTCTACGAACTCCGTTCCCGCACGGTCGATGTCGAAGATATACGTGGCAAGCGCCACCGACGTCCTGGCGCCACGGATCGCGGCGAGCATCTCGGGATAAGCCGCGTCTCCATTCCTCAACGGGCGGATCCGGTTTCCGCCCACGAGTTCGTTGCGAGTCAGCCGATCTACGGCTCTTGCCAGCGGTTGCAGCGCTTCGTCGATGGGTGCGGGGGGCCTCTCAGGAGCGAGGGTCGGCGGAAGGCTCCGGGGGATCGGGATCCGGTCCATGCTGGCGTGAATTTCGGTCCCCCGGCGCTTGATCCGGTTGATGCCGAAGACCAGGTAGAGTAGCGACCCAACGACTGGCGCCAGCCAGACCAGCCCGATCCAGCCGATGGCGCCCCTGACCTCTCTCTTGTGCAGGAGGATGTGCGAGGAGACGATCAGAGAGAGCAGGAATGCCAGCGTCGCAGCGATGTACGGCCATGCGGTTTGAAGCGTTGTCACGCGCGGTGGCTCCTGGCTTTCGAAATCCCCGTTGACGGCAGCACCGTATCGCACGTTACCTTACGGTTCGATTGGCGGACGCAACAGGTTTCCAACCGCACTTCAACGGTGTACGGGATACGGAATGACCGACGGGCCAGGTCCCTCAAAGGCTGCGCGTTTCTTACTGTCCGGGGCGGCATTCGTCGTCCTGGTGGCGGGCGTGCGGACAGCCGAGCCCATCCTGGTTCCTTTCCTACTGGCCGTCATGCTGGCCGTGATCTGCGCGACACCGCTGCACTGGCTGCAGCGAAAGGGGCTTCCGACCTGGCTCTCGGTCCTCTTGATCGTTCTGGTGCTGCTTGGCATTGGGACCATGGCAGGTACCCTGATCGGTACATCACTGATCGATTTCACACGATCGCTGCCAGGGTACCAGGTGCGGCTGGAACGGGAGGTGGCGGACCTCGTGACCTGGCTCTCCTCGCATGGGTTCGAGGTTTCGGGTCAGATCCTCGCGGATTCGTTCGACCCTGGAGCGATCCTCATCATCGTCGGTCGCATATTTACAGGCGTGGGCGACGTGCTGGGCAAGATCGCTATCATCCTGATCATTACCGTCTTCATATTGCTCGAGATCTCCGGGTTCTCCGCGAAGGTCCGGTCGGCTTTCCCGAGAGCGGACCGCAGCCTGGCACCGATCGCGGAGATCAACGATAACGTGCGCCGTTACCTCGCCCTGAAGACTCTGATCAGTCTCACGACGGGTGTGCTGGTGGCCTTGTGGCTCAGGATCATCGGCGTCGACTACGCTCTGCTGTGGGGTCTGCTGGCGTTTCTCCTGAACTACATCCCCAGTATCGGCTCGTTCATTGCCGCGATTCCGGCGGTCATGCTGGCCTTTCTGCAGCTCGGGCCAGGCGACGGCCTGCTGACCCTCATCGGCTACCTGGTGATCAACACGGCGATCGGGAACTTCATCGAACCGCGGGTGATGGGCGAGGGCATGGGGCTTTCGACGCTCGTGGTGTTCCTGTCCCTGATTTTCTGGGGCTGGGTGCTGGGGCCGGTCGGCATGCTTCTCTCAGTCCCGCTCACGATGATCCTGAAGATCGTGCTCGAAGCCAACGACGAAACGCGCTGGATGGCGATTCTCCTGGGCTCGAAGCCGGCGGAGGTCGTGGTGGCTGGCGCCGAGGACGATCCAACCGAGTGGGTAGGCGCGTGATCGACTTCGGCCCGGCGGACGGCCGGGACCTCATCGATCTGATCCGGTCTTCCGTCATCGGGGGTAACGAGGCGGTGCCGGGACCGTTCGGACCCCGCCGTGTAACCTACGCGGACTACACGGCCTCCGGACGCTCCATCTCGATCATCGAAGATTTCATCCGCGAGGCCGTCCTGCCGCTTTACGCCAACACGCACACCGAGAGCTCGGGTACGGGGCTGCAGACGACGCGGTTCCGGGAGGATGCTCGTCGGATCATCGCCCGGTGTGTAAAAGCGACCGACGAGCACGCCGTGATCTTCTGCGGTACCGGTACGACTGGGGCGATCGACCGGCTCATCGGGGTGCTGAACCTCCGCATCCCGGCGGACCTGGACGATCGATACGAGCTCTCAGCCAGGATTCCCCGGGGTGAACGCCCGGTCGTGTTCATCGGACCGTATGAACATCACTCGAACGAACTGCCGTGGCGCGAATCGATCGCGGACGTGGTGACCATCCACGAAGACCTGCATGGAGGGATCGATCTCGCCGAGCTGGAGTCGCGCCTGGTGGAGTATGCGGAGCGGCCCCTCAAGATCGGTTCGTTCTCGGCAGCCTCGAACGTCACCGGGATCACGACGCCGGTTCGAGACGTCTCGGTGCTTCTGCACCGACACGGCGCGCTCGCCTTGTGGGACTTTGCCGCGGCCGCGCCGTATGTGGGGATCCGTATGGGGCCGGATGGGGATTCCGAAGAGGATCGGCTCGACTACAAGGATGCCGTATTCATCTCGCCCCACAAGATGATCGGTGGGCCGGATACTCCAGGCCTCCTGGTCGCACGCCGTGAGTTGTTCACGAACCGGGTGCCCGATGTCCCCGGAGGCGGGACCGTTTGGTACGTGAATCCTGATGAGCACAGGTATTTCGAGGACCCGGAACAGCGTGAGGAAGGTGGAACGCCCCAGATCGTCGGTTCGATCCGGGCGGGACTCGTCTTCGCCCTGAAGGAAGCCGTGGGCTGGGAGGTCATCCGGGAGCGGGAAGAAGCGTTCATCAAGCGGGCCATCCAGTCGTGGGGAAGCGACCCGAACATAGAGATCCTGGGCGACAAGACCCACGAGCGCCTGTCCATCGTCTCGTTCGTCCTGCGGAGCGGGGACCGCTACCTGCACCACAACTTCGTGGTGGCGCTCCTGAACGACCTGTTCGGAATCCAATCCCGCGGCGGATGCTCTTGCGCCGGACCCTACGGACATCGCCTCCTCGGGATCGATGTCGAAAAATCGCGTGAATTCGAGCGCGAGATCAGCCGTGGCTGCGAAGGAATCAAGCCCGGGTGGGTGCGAGTCAACTTCAACTACTTCATCTCCGAGACCGTCTTTCAGTTCATCCTCGATGCCGTGCACTTCGTTGCGGCGCACGGCTGGAAGCTGCTGGATCAATACGACTTCGATCCGCACACGGGCCTGTGGACGCACGTCCGCGGACGCAGCGAGCCGCCGATGAGTCTGTGGGACGTGCGTTTCACGCCGAACGGTATCGAATGCCCGCACCACAGGTACTCAGCGGGCGAGGGAGACCTGGGGTCCTATCTGAAAGAGGCCGAGCACATCGTCACTGACGGCGGGTCGGCCCTGGATGTACGGGGTCGCTGCACCGACGAGGTGACGGGAGACTTCGAACATCTCCGCTGGTTCCCCGTCCCGGGAGAGCCGGGCCGAGCCGGCTGACTACCGCCGGGACTGCGATTCAGCTTCTGCCCACGCCGCGAGCTCCAGACCCTCAACCGGCCGACGGGTCGTTCGCCTCGAAACCGATCTCCCGATGAGTGCCGTCGCAGAAGGGTTTGTTCTTCGAAGCGCCACAGCGGCACAGGGCCCCGGACGACCCCTCCGCGGACTCGCCGTCCGTGGCCGTGATCGTGAAACGTCCCTCCAGAACCAGCGGGCCGTCCGGCCGCAGCCTTACGGCGAGGTCGGCTGAATCGTCGTCGCCAGGCGGGCGAATCGTTGGATTCCCGATGATACCGGGGTCACTGAAACCGGCATCCGAGTGCCGTCCGTCGCAGTAGGGCTTGTTCTCCGAGGCTCCGCATCGGCAGAAAGCCGCCCGAGTCTCACGCACGATCTTCCCATGCTCCGCATCGAGGAGGACCAGCGTTCCCCGGGCGTAGACCGGACCGTCTCGGGCTATCCGCAACTCGTTCGTCGGTGTCGGCTCTTCCTGCGGCTGGCCGTCGAGCCTTGCATAGGTCAGGGCGCCGGTGGGGCACCGGCGGACGACAGCGGCGAGGTCCTCCGCGGGCGCCGCCCCTGCCTCTATCCATGGCTTCCGGTGCGGGTCGAACACCTCAGGGAGTCCGTGAACGCACTCCGCGGCGTGAATGCAGCGCTCGGCATCGTACGCAACCCTGATCCCGTCTCCGTCGTAATGCCTGATCTTCCCCATGGAGCCCTCCCAGCGCGTAGTCCGTGACATGTTGCCCGGGCGTCCCGCCCGCCAAACCTGGAGAGTGGGCCGTGAACCTATCGCCAGCCGGTTCGCCGCAGCCAGATCTGGTAGTCCCGCTCCTTGGCGGGAGGATCGGCGGGTGGCCGGGAGCCCGCGGCTGTTGCTTCCATGCGGCAGCGATCCACGTGTTCCGCCAGCGGTGCGAGGCCCACGGCGGTCCGACGTTCATCGACGGTACCTGGCTCCTCGATGGGAAGCGGTGACAGCTGCTGCTCATCGTCCCAATCGAGGATCGTGCCATACCGCTGCGGGAGCCCTTCCAGGGTCCGAATCCGGTCCTCGATCCTGGCGAGGAGTCCGGGGGGTTCTGCCGTCCGCTCCACCGCCTTGGCCAAGAGGTCGCGCCCCCTGCGCATGAGGTCAGGGAGTGAAATCGAGTGCATGAGGATCATCCAGGCCGCGTCACGGGCGTCCTCGCCGAAGCGGCCGGCATTGGGCCAGCCGTGCCGATCGAGGATGTCTGCCAGCTGGGCCGCGTTTCGGATGTGAACCTCCTCCATCCGCACATGATAGGCGTCCCAGAGATTCCCGCTGGCCTCGAGCTCGGAACGCACCCGAAGGTCTTCGTCCCGCATGGAGAGCAGGAGTGCCCGGGTGGTCTCTATCTGACCTTCAAGGCTGTTGCGCCGGATCCCGCCGGCCATAGCTTCTCCTTCCACCATGCAGGAACGCCTGATCGGATTGTACCGGGAGCGCTTCGGACAGGCCCCGTCAGCGGTGCTCGCGCTGGCCGGGGACGGGTCGAATCGCGCCTATCGGAGGCTGCTCGGCTCCGGGAACGCTCCGATCATCGGTGTCATGGGGCCAGACCACGAGGAGAATCGGGCATTCCTGTCGTTTACGCGAGCCTTCCGCAGTATAGACCTCCCGGTTCCGGAGATCATCGCTGACGACGAAGAAGGCGGCGTCTACCTCCTCGAAGACCTCGGAGACACGACGCTCTTCGACGCTCTGGACGAGTCGCGTGCGGAGGCTGGCGGGGCCTTTCCCGAAGAAATGGCGCGCGTCTACCGCGATGTGGTCCGCTGGCTCCCACTGTTCCAGGTCCGGGGTGGTCGGGTGGTGGACTACTCCGTCGCCTACCCCCGGGAGGCGTTCGACCGGCAGTCGATCCTGTGGGACCTGAACTACTTCAAGTACCACTTCCTCAAGCTGGCCCACGTGCCGTTCAACGAGGCCCGGCTGGAACACGACTTCGAAACGCTGATCGAGTTCCTCCTGGCGGCCGAGCGGGACCACTTTCTGTACAGGGATTTTCAGTCCCGAAACGTGATGCTGCAGGATGGAGCGCCACGCTTCATAGACTACCAGGGCGGCAGGCGAGGAGCCCTGCCGTACGACATCGCCTCCCTGCTGTTCGACGCCAAGGCGGATCTGCCCGCCGAACTGCGCTCGAGCCTTCTCGAGAGCTACCTCGAAGCCCTGCAGGAAGAGACGGCGGTCGATCGGGACCGGTTCCATCTCCTGTACAGGGGGTATGTGGTCGTACGCATCATGCAGGCACTCGGTGCCTACGGTTATCGTGGCTTCTTCGAGAGGAAGCCTCGCTTCCTTCGCAGTGTGCCCTTCGCCGCCAGGAACCTCCGGACGCTGCTTGACGAGGGGCTGCCGGTGAAGGTACCGGAACTGGAACGCGTTTTCGGCCACATCGCCGCCTCCTGGTCGGCGCCTGACGCGGTACCCAGTCACGCCGGGCTCACGTTGCATCTGTTCAGCTTCAGCTATCGGCGTGGATACCCGGATCCGGTCGATGGTCATGGTGGCGGATTCGTGTTCGACTGCCGATCGGTACCCAATCCCGGCCGGGAGCCCGAGTATCGGACGCTGACCGGCCTCGATTCTGGCGTCGCCGATTTCATCGAGAAGAACCCTTCAAGCGAGCGATTCTGGACCAACGTTCGAGACCTGTCCGAGGCGCACGTCTCGGAGTACGTGCGCCGGGGATTCGAGAGTCTCACGGTCTCCTTCGGGTGCACGGGAGGCCAACATCGCTCCGTGTATTTTGCCGAGAGACTGGCCGCGCACGTACGGGGTGTATTCCCCGATGTGAGGGTGAGGGTACTGCATCGCGAGGAACCGTACTGGCCAGGACGCGAGGCCGCGCAACGGTGAGCGACCCGTGGACGGAATGATCCTGGCCGCCGGACTCGGCACGCGTCTTCTCCCTCTCACGAAGCACACCCCGAAGGCGCTCGTCGAGATCGGGGGAGTGACGCTTCTGGAGCGGACGCTGGGCCGGCTCGTGGAAGCGGGGTGCGACCGGGTCGTCATCAACGTGCACCATCATGCCGAGTCGGTTTCGAATTTCCTTTCGACACAGCGGCCGGGAGCGGAGGTCCTCGTGTCCGTCGAGCCCGACGGGGCCCTGGAGACGGGCGGCGGCCTCAAGAAAGCCAGGCATTTTTTCCGCGGCGACCGGACGATTCTGCTGCACAACGTGGACGTGCTCTCGACGATCGACCTGGTCGTCCTGGCCCGCGAGCACGAGGCGTCCGGCGCCCTGGCGACGCTGGCCGTGAACCGGCGGCCCGCCAGTCGTCACCTGGTGTTCGACGAATCCGGGCTGTGTGGGAGGATCGATACGCGGACGGGCTATGAGGAGTGGGCCAGGGTTCCCTCCCGCCGTCATTGGCGTGCCGGTTTCACTGGCATTCACGCCCTGTCTCCCGAGATCCTGGGGAGGCTCACGGAAGAGGGTGCCTTTTCGATCGTGCGAGCCTACCTGCGGCTCGCCGCCTCGGGCGCCCGCATTGAGCCGCGCGATGTCACCGGGGATCGATGGATGGACGTGGGCACGCACGAGAGATTGGATACCGCTCGCCGGGAGTGGGACGGGACGGCCTGAGACCCTCGTCGGGAAGGTTGGCCAGACAAGAAACCTGACCGGAGACCGGTTCGAGCCAATCGGCTCGCTGCGCCCCGCACCGGCCTCCGGGTCAGATTCAAGCGTGAGCGAAACCAGCCAGGGCCCGCCCTTCGGGCAGGCGACCACGTCCGGCCTCATATGTTATTTGCCGCTCAACGTCGAAAGATTACATCGCAGCAAGCACGAACAGCGTAGCTCGGGTCCCGCCCTCGAACCCCGTCCGGAACCCCTCATCTCGTTGACACTTCCGGGATCGAGTCATACCTTGGCCACCCTGAAAACACGGAAAGTGGAGCCTTCGCTCCCACCTTTCGGCGAACCGCAGCCCCCCGGGCTCGGTCAACAGCCGCCGGGTTAAGCACGATGGCGCGATCCTCGCTGGGTCGCTGCTGCGTCGTGTATGCCCGCTCGGCTCATGTCGAACGGGCTTTTTTTCGTGGTTGTCGATCTGCCTCGGGCCTGGCGAATCGGCGACGGACGCACTACGGCCCTGGAAGAGGTGAAGTGAGCCAAGACGAGCTGCGCGTAAACGACAGGATTCGCATCAGTCCGATCCGCCTGATCGACGGAAACGGAGAGCAGTTGGGCATCATCGCGACCGACGAGGCCCGAGCGATGGCGGCGGAACAGGGCCTGGACCTGGTAGAGGTCGCTCCCAATTCGCGCCCACCCGTGTGCAAGATCATGGACTACGGGAAGTTCAAGTACGAACAGGCGAAGAAGGCGCAAGAGGCGAAGAAGAAGCAGCACATCATCCACGTGAAGGAAATCAAGATGCGGCCGAAGATCGAGGATCACGATTTCGGCTTCAAGCTCCGACACGCGAGACGTTTCCTGGATGATGGAGACAAGGTGAAGTTCACGCTTCGCTTCAGGGGCAGGGAGATGACACACCCCGAGCTGGGCGTGCGAGTTCTCGAGCGGGTCAAAGGCGAGCTCGAGGAACTCGGCAACGTCGAGTCGGACATACGCAAGGAAGGCCGGACCATGACAATGCTCATCGGTCCCAAGGATAGTCAGAAAGGGTAGAGCCAGATGCCAAAGCAGAAGACCAACCGGTCTGCCGCCAAGCGGTTTCGGAAGACCGGATCGGGGAAGTTTCGTCGTAACAAGGCTTTTCACAGCCACATCCTGACGAAGAAGAGTCCGAAGCGGAAGCGAAATCTCCGCAAGAAGACGCTCGTCTCGAAGGCCGACGAGAGCCGGGTACGCCGGTTGCTCGGGGGCTGAGCCCGCAAAGCAGGGGACGCTGCACCGACAGGCCGTCCGGATGTGGCTTCGCAGCATTGGAATATAGAAAGAAGAGGATATCGATATGGCGCGTGTGACCTCGAGCGTCGCTCGAAATAAGCGCAAGAAGAAGGTACTCAAGCAGGCCCGCGGCCAGTTCGGCGCTCGATCCAAGCTGTATCGTACGGCGAAGAACGCCGTCGAGCGCGGATGGGCCTACTCCTACCGCGACCGCCGGCGTCGCAAGCGGGACTTCCGCCGGTTGTGGATCGCCAGGATCAACGCGGCGAGCCGCGAGCACGACCTCTCCTATTCCCGGTTCATTTCGGGTCTCAAGAGCGCTGGCGTGGATCTGAACCGGAAGGCGCTGGCCGATCTCGCGGTTCGAGAGCCGGAGGCGTTCGCTGAGCTGGCCAAACTCGCGAAAGAGCACTCGCATTGAGCTCGAAGGACGAGCAGGGAAACCTCAAAGAGACGCTCGAGTCCATCCGGATCGAGGCTCTGGAGGCGATCCAGGAGGCCGAGGACGCCGAGTCGCTCGAGAAGGCTCGGGTCCGGTTTCTGGGGCGCAACGGGCTTCTGTCGCGCGCCCTGTCCGGCCTGAAGAGCGTCCCGGCCGAGGAGCGGCCGGAAGCCGGCAAGACGGCGAACCAGGTGAAGAAGACGCTGGAAACGACGCTCGAGTTGCGCGTGGACGAACTGGCGTCGCTGCTTCAGCCGGAAGAAGAAGGTGGGCCGGACCTGACATTGCCGGGGCGTCGGCAGTGGCGCGGCGGCGTCCACCCGGTCACGGTGGTGATCGACGAGATCTGCGAGATCTTCAAGGAACTGGGGTTCACGCGAGCCGCCGGGCCGGAGGTCGAGACGGACTGGCACAATTTCACCGCCTTGAACATTCCGCTCGATCACCCTGCGGCGGACATGCACGACACGTTCTACCTGGACGAGGGACTGCTGCTCAGGACGCACACGTCGCCTGTCCAGGCGCGTGTGATGATGGAACACGAACCACCGGTTCGAATCCTGGCGCCCGGGATGGTCTTCCGGCGAGATCCCTATGATGCTTCGCACGCCCCCGCCTTCGAGCAGGTCGAAGGCCTCGCTGTCGATGAAGGGATCGACTTCATCGAGTTTCGTGCAGCGATCGACTACTTCGTCCACAGGTTCTTCGGACCCTCGGCGCGGACGCGTTTTCGCCCATCGTACTTCCCGTTCACGGAGCCCTCGGCCGAGGTGGACGTGAGCTGTTTCATCTGCGAAGGCTCCGGTTGCGCGGCCTGCAAGCGTACCGGCTGGATCGAGATCATGGGCAGTGGAATGGTGAATCCGGCCGTGTTCGAGGCCGTTGGGTACGATCCTGAGCGGTATACGGGGTATGCGTTCGGAATGGGCCCCGCCCGGATCGCCATGCTTCGCTACCGAATCCCTGACATTCGACTCCTGTACGAAGCCGACGTGGGCTTCCTCGAGCAGTTCGCCTGATGGACATCAGCGTCAACTGGCTTCGCGCCCTGGCCCCTTCCATCGAAGGATCGGCCGACGAACTGGCCGATGCGCTCAGCGCGCGCGCCGTTCCCGTCGACAGAGCCGAGCTGGTCGGTGAAGAACTCGATGACGTAGTCGTGGCTCGCGTCGTCGAGGTCGGAAAACACCCCAACGCGGATCGCCTGTCCCTGTGTCGAGTGGACGCTGGGGGAGGCCAACTGCTCGAGGTGGTCTGCGGAGCACCCAACGTCGTTGAGAACGCTTTCTACCCGTTCATACCGGCGGGGGGCACGCTGCCGGGCGGCTTCAAGATCGAGCGCCGCAAGATCCGGGGGCAGGAAAGCAATGGGATGCTGTGCTCCGAGAAGGAACTCGGCCTGGGGCGGGATGCGTCGGGCATCATGCGCCTCGGTGACGACCACACGCCCGGCGAGTCCTTCGTCGAAGCCTTCGGGCTGCCCGACGCGCGACTGGACGTAGACCTCACGCCGAACCGCATCGACCTGGCGTGCCATGAAGGGGTGGCGCGTGAGCTGGCCCCGGGTGGCATGAAGGACCTCGTGCTTCCCCCGTTAGGAGGGGCTGACTGGTCTCCGCGCTGGCAATCTGGTGAGGAGTCAGCCGCTGCCGGTGGGGTGAGCGTGACGATCGAGGACGGGGATCGCTGCTTCCGCTACCTGGCGGCCATCATTCGCGGTGTGACCGTGGGACCATCCCCGGAATGGCTGCAGGCCCGGCTTCGGGCCGCGGGGTCCCGACCGATCAACAACGTCGTCGATTCCACCAACTACGTGCTCCTCGAGTTGAATCAGCCGCTGCACGCGTTTGACTTGGACCGGCTCGCCGGCCCGGAGATCCGTGTGCGCGCCGCGCAGAACGAGGCGCACACCACGCTCGATGGAGCCAGCCACAAGCTCGGTCCGGAAGTCAGCGTGATTGCGGATGCGGAGGGCCCCGTGGCTCTGGCCGGCGTGATGGGAGGGGCCGACTCGGAGGTTTCGGCCGAGACATCCGACATCCTGATCGAGTGCGCTGCATTCGACCCTCGCCATACGCGCCACACGGCAGGAGCGACGGGGCTGGCGACAGACGCATCGTACCGGTTCGAGCGCGGAATCGACGAATCTGGAATGGAGAGGGCGCTTCGGCGTTGCGTCGAGTTGATTCTCGCGACGGCGGGCGGAGTGGCGGATGCCGATGCGATTCGCGTCGGCCGAGGCCCGGTTTCAGCGCCTCCAGTGAGGCTCCGTCCCGCGCGCGTCCGGGCGGTCCTGGGGCTGATACTGACGGGCGACCAGATCGCTGCGCTTCTCGAACCCTTGGGCTTCGAGGTCGCCGTCGTCGAGTCGGGCGCGGAGACCCCGACACTCCTGGAGGTGACCGTTCCGGGCTGGCGGAACGACGTTCGCACCGAAGTGGATCTCCTGGAGGAGGTAGCCCGTCGCTACGGCTACGAATCGTTTCCGCAGGAAGCGCGATCCTTTCGTCCGAGCGCGGTTCCAGACAGTCCCTCGTGGCAGCGCGCGGACCGTGTGAGGCGCACGCTGGCCTCGACCGGGATGCTGGAGGCCCGCAGTTCCAGCTTCGTGCCGGAAACCAGGACCTCCGGCCAGCCGGCTCGGCTCCTCAAGCCGCTGTCCGAGGCCGAGTCGTTTCTCCGCACGGACCTGGTCCCGGTTCTCCTGGGCCGAGTGGAGCACAACTGGTCGAGGGGACATCGTGATGTACGGCTGTACGAAATTGGCACCGTGTTCCAGTCGACGAGTGATGCGCAGAAGAGTCGAACGGGGTCCGACCTGCCCGTCATCGAGGAGCTTCGCGTCGGCTTCGTGATGACCGGGCTGAGTCGGCCGCCACACTGGAGCGGGTCCGAGGGTGACATCCAGGGTACCGACCTGAAGGGCTGCCTGGAGGACGTCGTGGCCGATGTGGGGCTCGGCGAGATTCGTCCGGGTGGGCCTGAAGAGCCCGGCGACGGGCTCCCCTTCGGCTGGGGATGGTGGCTCGGGGAGGAGTCTTTCTGCATCTTCGAGAGTGGCCGTCTGGTTGGAATCGCGGGTCGCGTGCGGGACGACGCGATGGATGCGCCGGTGTGGGCGGCGCCAGTGTATGCCGCGGAGTTCAGGCTTGGTTCGGTGCAGCTCGAAGATCGTCGTTCTTACACCGACTTGCCTACGTTTCCGGCGGTCACCCGTGACCTGGCACTCCTTCTGGATCGCTCGGTGCCCGCCGCGAGCATCGCGGCCGCGATCCGAGCGGCGGGTCCGGATACGCTGGAGTCGTTGACCCTGTTCGACGTCTATGAGGGTGATAAGATCGGAGACGGACAGCGCAGCCTGGCCTGGCGCCTCGTGTTCAGGGCCTCGGACCGGACGCTTCGCGACGTGGACGTGGAGGAAGGGCTGAGCTCGATTACCGCTAACCTGGAGGAACGATTCAATGCCAGAATCCGCTCCTCGTGATCCCGCCGCAATCGAGCGGGAACTCGGCGTGCTCGAACAGGGCATCGATCGACTCGTTCGAGAGCTGGAGGAATACCGGGGCCGGACATCGCTCGCCGAAGGTGAGCATGCCCGCCTAACCGGCTTGCTCGAGCGGTCAGGGGTCGATGTCTCGGACCCGACCTCTCTGGGGAACCGCCTGCAGGAGCTAACTGAAGAGAACTTCCGCTTGAAGGAAGTGCTGAGAGAAGCGCACACCCGGGCGAAACGCATTCGGGGCCGATTGATCGTGATGGAAGACGAGTCCGCGGGCTGAGGAGTGACACGATGAGCGATGGAGCCGAGAAGGCCACGGTCCGGGTCACCATCTTCGGGGAGGAATACGCGATTCGCACGGACGCTCCCGAGGAGTACACGCTGGAATGCGCGCGCTACGTGGACGATGCGGTTCAGCAGGCGCACGTCCGCGGCCAGGTGGCTGAGCCGCACCGGGCAGCAGTGCTTGCAGCATTGCAGATCACGGACGAGTTGTTCCGAACCCGCAGGGAGCTGACCGAGTACTCGGGCGGCGTGTTGGATCGAGTCGCGGCGCTCAGAGAGCGGGTCGGATCGGTCGTGAATGACGGCACGGGCGGCTTGCCAACCGGCGATTGATCGGGCAACTTGGAACCACTTACGAGGCGGACGCTGGCTATCGCTAACGGTCAGGTGGACGTATAGATCGCACGGCTCGCGCGACGGCGCTCGCGCTCGCAAAGCCGTGCGTCGGGCCGGCGGGGCCTCGTGGAGGCCGCCGGCCCTTCTTCTTTTGGGGTTGGCGATCAGATCGCGGT
>Ga0316201_10002387_pt1 | contig 13343 bp, 11 predicted proteins | sample CS6wburrow_MG_FD_204516 | JGI IMG/M metagenome (GOLD analysis project Ga0316201, IMG submission 204516) | Coastal sediment microbial communities from Delaware Bay, Delaware, United States - CS-6 worm burrow | ecosystem: Environmental > Aquatic > Marine > Coastal > Sediment | place: USA... | reverse complement strand
TGGAGCTCCAAATTCAGTATGGCCCCCGAATACCCCGGCTTCCACCGGGACATCCGACCAGCCGACATCTTTCATATGCACATGGAATATTCGATCGCCGAAGGTGGAAATAAAGTTGATGTAATCGACTCCCTGGTATCCCAGATGGGAGGGATCGTAGTTAAATCCAAAGGCCGGGTGGTGGTTCAGGGCTTCCAGCGCTTTACGTGCCGAAGCGATATCGAATGCGATCTCGGTGGGATGCACCTCCAGGGCGAATTTTACATCCAGTTCCTGGTATCTGTCAAGTATGGGTTTCCATTGCGTAGCAAATTTCTCAAATCCCTCCTCTATCATAGCAGCGGAGGTGGGGGGGAAAGCGTAGAGCAGGTGCCAGATGGGACTTCCGGTAAAGCCGTTTACTACCTTGAGCCCCATGCGTTCAGCAGCCTCTCCGGTCTTGATGATCTCCTCGGCTGCGCGACTGTTCACGCCATCGGGATCTCCATCCCCCCAGATGTAGTCAGGCAAAATGCTTTTATGGCGTTCGTCGATGCGGTCCGAAACGGCCTGACCCACCAGGTGGGTGGAGAGGGCGAAAACCTTTAATCCGTATTTGCCCAGGAGGGCCAGCTTTTCATTGCAGTAATGCTCGTCGGCTTTATCTACCTCAAAATGATCCCCCCAGCAGGCCAGCTCAAGTCCGTCATACCCGAAGTTCCTGGCTTTTTGACAAAGAGTTTCCAGGGGAAGGTCGGCCCATTGGCCCGTGAAAAGTGTAACTGGTCGTGACATATGCTGATAAGCTTAGAAAGTTAGACTAAAGAGGGCGTACCCAGATATTCCGGTAGGAAACGGGATTTCCATGGTCCTGCAGGTGGATGGGTAACTTTTCCGGGTGCGGATCATTTTTTGGTTTCCCGATATATTCGGTGGTTCCGAGAATTTCCACATGATTCTGAATCAAAACTCCGTTGTGGATCACGGTGACATAGGCGGAGGAAACTTTCGATCCATCTTCAGCAAAAACCGGTGCCTTGAAAATAATATCGTAAGCCTGCCATTCACCCGGAGGCAGGCAGGCATTTACCAGGGGGATGGTCTGTTTATAGATGCTTCCGGCCTGTCCGTTATAGTAGGTTTCATTATCGTAGGAATCCAGTACCTGGACCTCATATTTGCCCATGAGGAAAATACCGCTGTTGCCGCGGCCCTGACCATCTCCCTTTACCTCGGCCGGGGCGCGCCATTCTATATGGAGCTGCATATCCCCGAAACTCTCCTTGCTTTTGATTCCTCCTGTCCGGGGCGCCACGGTCAGTGCCTCTTCGGCGATCCATTTGGCAGGACCTTCTCTCTCGCTCTCCCACTTATCCAGGTCGCCCGCTCCGCCATACAGAATGATGGCATCTGAGGGGGGGAGGCTTCCTTTTCCCGGTGTTACGACTTCAGGTTTTCTGGACCAATCTTCTGTCTCCTCTGGTTTCTGTCCCTGAACATTCAGCAGCAGGCCACAAAGGCTTATTAGGGCAACAATCTTTTTCATGAGTTTTGTTCGGTTTAGTATGAATAATAGAGCTCTAATTTAAGAAAGTTTACGGATTGTGGATCAATGACTAAATTGTATATTTATTTCTTCAGCACCTGAGGAGGAAAACATTTCCGGGACCACCCGGTTATATTTATTAAATTAAATTTCATGCGTAGTTTTTTCGGTCTGGCCGCAATCGCATTTCTTATTTCCACCCCCCTTTTCTCACAGGAGGATCATTTCCCGACCTTTGAAGATACCCTGGAAGTCTACGAGGATCTCTTTGGTATCAAGGAACCCTTGCACCTGACCCTGGAGTTTGATATCAAGGAGTTTCAGAAATCAAAGAGAAAGGAGAAGTACCAGCAGGCCAGTCTGACCTGCCATGTGAGAGATTCATTTGAAGTGACCCATACTGTGAGGGTCAAGGCCCGGGGGAACAACAGAATGGATATCTGCGCTATGCCTCCATTCTGGATGAATATCCGATATGCAGGCATTGAGGCAGAAGATCTGCGCGAAGTTACAAAGATGAAGGTTGTGACCCGTTGTCGTCCTGCAAGTGTCTATAAGGACTACGTACTCCGGGAGTACCTGGTCTACCAGATATACAATTTACTCTCCCCCTACAGTTTCAATACCAGGCTGGTCAGACTCAGGTACATCGATACAGGCAGGAAAAACAAGGTGAGCGAAGACTGGGCCTTCCTGATTGAGCCGGAGTATATGATGGCCGAACGAAATTTGGCCATGGCCATAAAGAGCGACAAGCTCTCCATCCGGACCGTCAACAAGGAGTGGATGGATAAGGTGGCCTTCTTTCACTATATGATCGGTCAGGCCGACTATTCTGTTACCGGAAGGCACAACCTGAAAGTACTGACCCTGAAGGAGTATGGTCCCACGGGTTTTATTATTGTCCCCTATGATTTTGATTACACGGGCCTGGTCAATACCAACTACGCCACCCCTGGTCCGGATCTGGGGATTACCAACGTGAGAGAGCGCTATTATCTGGGAGCCTGCCGAAGCGAGGAAGTTCATCAGAAGACCATCGACTGGCTTGCCTCTTACCGGGAGGAAATCATTAATCTGATCATGGATTTTGAGTACATGGATGAGGCGGAGCGGGTGGATATGGTTAAGTATATTGAAAGCTACTACGAGATGAGCGAGCATAAAAATTTCATCCAGAGAAATATCACTCCTACCTGCCGCTAGCCGAATCCCGCAAGAAACAATTTTGTTTTGGTGTGGTTATTGTATTATGAGGGGTACAATGAAACTAGCAAAGAAAAACAGGCAGTTTGCTTTCCTTGTGATTTTGGGATTAAGCATGCTTCTATGGCTGCCCTTAAAGGGGCAGAATAAAACGGATAGGGCCGGGTCACCCAGAAATGTGATCCTGATGATCGGGGACGGCATGGGGATTTCACAACTCTCTTCCGCCTACTATTTTCCGGATGTCAAAGAAAAAAAACATGAGCCGGCTTTCAGCCGCTTTAAGTATATCGGCCTGGCCAAGACCTCTTCCGGAAGGGAAGTGGTTACGCAGTCCTCGGCCGCAGCAACGGCTCTGGCCACCGGGTTTAAAACCTATAACCTGGCTGTTGGCGTGGACCTGGACACGGTGGTTCGCCAGAACCTGGTGGAGATCCTGTCCCGCAGGGGATATCAAACCGGGGTCATTGTCACCTCGCATATTACCGACGCCACCCCGGCAGGATTCTATGCCCACCAGGCCGACCGGTATATGCAGGAGGAAATTGCCCGGGACCTTTTAAACTCGGAGATTGATTTATTTGCGGGAGGCGGTTCAAAATACTTCCGGGATTCCACGGGAGCCTTCCCCTTTGAGGAGTATGGAATAGAAGTAAACTTTAAAAAACTGAAAAAAATCAGAAAACCGGAAAAAGGGACCCGCTATGGGTTTCTGCTGGGCGAGGAAGGGATGCCAGCCATGCTTCATGGCCGTGGAGATTTTCTGGAAAAGGCAACTTCCATTGCGGTGGACTATCTATCTTCAGGGGAGCACGGGTATTTCCTGATGGTGGAAGGATCGCAGATAGACTGGGCCGGACATGGCAACCATGTGGAGTATATGAAAGCCGAGGTCAATGATTTTGAACGGACCATAGGGGCCGTTCTGGACTACGCGGAGCTGGATGGGGAGACCCTGGTTATCGTAACCGCAGATCATGAAACCGGCGGTTTTACGCTGGGGGCAGCAGGTAACAACAACTACGGTACTTCTGATTACTCCAGGATAGAGCCAAGCTTTGCTTCCACCAACCATTCAGCAGCCCTGGTCCCGGTGTTTGCCTATGGTCCCGGAGCAGAAAACTTCATCGGAGTATACGAGAATACGGAAATTTTCCACAAATTAGTATCCTTAATGAAGTCTGAATAAACTCAATTCTCTACAGAATGAATTCCTCTGACCGGGAGATTATCATTTCGATTGTCTCCGATGCTTTTAAGCAGAACCCTCGTGCCGTGGCGATGATGAAAAAGAAAAATCCTTCCCGAAGTGTTCGGCTGATGACTGAATACGCCTTTACCCTGGTGGAAAAATTTAACGGCATCTATCTTTCAAAGGATAAAACGACCGTGCTTTTTTATTACAAGAAAAGCCAGTATAAAAGAGGCTTTATGGATTACCTCCGTTATGGGAAAATGTTCCTGCAGGCCATACGGTTTTCACAGCTCTTCCCCACTCTCAGGCGGGAGAAATATATAGCCAGTCTGCGCCCCGCTTATGAAGATTATATCTATGTCTGGGTCCTGGGATCCGTCCCCAATAACAGAAGCCTGAATGGTCTGGCAGATATCCGGGATCATCTCTTCGGGCTTTCAGAGAAACTTCAGTTGCCTATTCTGATTGAGACGACCGTGGAGAAAGTCAGGAAGCTTTACCACTATGTGGGCTTCGAAGAGTATCACAAGTGGGAGGATGAGGAAGCCGGGATCAATGTCTGGTTCCTGGAACGCAAAGTTAATCCGCCCAGGCGGGCCTGATCAGGGTCTACAGGCGGGCAGCCAGCCAGTCACCCACTTCTGAAGTGCGATAGGATTTTCCTTCAGAAATATCTTCCGTAACCACTCCTTCCTCCATGGAACGATCTACTACCTTCCTGATGGCCTGCGCTTCTTCTGGAAGGTCCAGGGCAAGTTCCAGCAGCATCGCGGCTGAAAGAACAGTTGCCAGCGGATTTGCGATGTCCCTGCCGGCAGCCTGGGGGTAGGAGCCATGTATGGGCTCAAAGACCGAGGTATGGGTCCCCACTGAAGCAGAGGGCAGCAATCCCAGTGAACCGGTGATCACGCTGGCTTCGTCTGAGAGGATATCTCCAAACATATTTTCGGTCACCATCACATCGAATTTTTTGGGCCACTGGATGATCTGCATGGCTGCATTATCCACGAACATATAATCCACTTCAATGTCCGGATAGGAGGGAGCCATATCCTGGGCGGTCTCTCTCCACAGTCTGGAGGTGGCCAGTACATTGGCCTTGTCTACCACGGTCAGGCGTTTATTCCGTTTGGCTGCGTAGTCAAATCCCAGTGCCAGGATCCGTTCAATCTCGGACCTGGTGTACACGCAGGTATCAAAAGCCGTGTTCAGGTCCTCGGACCGGCCCTTGTCGCCAAAGTAGATGCCTCCCGTGAGTTCCCGGATAACCACGAAATCGGCACCCTCCACCAGGTCCCGGCGCAGGGGCGATTTATGGATCAGGGAACTAAAGGTGGTCACCGGCCGGATATTTGCATAGAGCCCCAGTTTTTTCCGCATGGCCAGCAATCCCTGTTCGGGCCTCACTTTCGCCTTCGGATCATTATCATACCTGGGATCACCAATGGCTCCGAAGAGTACGGCGTCAGATTCCAAACAGAGCTGGAAGGTCTCCTCCGGGAAGGGATCACCCACCCGGTCGATGGCGGTGGCGCCCACCAGGGCTTCTGTAAATTTAAAGTTGTGCCTGTATTTGCTGCCCACGGCCTTTAATACTTTGATGGCCTGTTCAACTATTTCGGGACCTATGCCGTCCCCTGCCAGTACAGCGATATTAAACTCCATTTATTTGCCTGTTTCGATAATGTTTAGCATTCTAGTGGTGCATTTGATGGCTGCAACGGTCTGGTCCGGATCCAGTGCACGGGTCTTGATGAGATTACCTTCGTAGTCCCAGGTGATCATGCATTCCACCAGGGCATCGGTCTTTCCTCCGGGAGGAATACTGACCACATAGTCGGTCAGCACCGGGTGCTTCTTTTTAAGCTTGTCGTAGATTTTCCAGAGGGCCCTCATAAAGGCATCGTATTGCCCGTCGCCCGATGCGGTTTCTTCATACACCGTGCAATCGATTTCTATGGCCACTGTGGCTACCGAGCGGAGGCCGCGTGCCACCGAGAGCTGGAAGTTTTTAATCCTGATCCTTTCCTCGACCCGCTTTCCCCGCAGCACATCGGAGATAATATAGGGCAGGTCATCTTTGGTAATAATCTCCTTTTTATCCCCCAGTTCAATGACCCGTTCAGTGACCAGTTTCGCATCCTCTTTGCTTAACTCGATTCCCAGCTCTTCCAGGTTCTTTAGTATGCTGGCTTTCCCTGACATTTTCCCCAGGGCATAACTCCTCTTCCTTCCGAACCTTTCCGGAAGCAGGTCATTGAAGTAGAGATCATCTTTCTGATCGCCATCGGCGTGGATGCCACTGGTCTGGGTAAATACATTTTCCCCGATCAGGGGTTTGTTGGCAGGAATGCGGATCCCGGAGAAGGACTCGAGCATTTTGCTGGCATGATAGAGGTTCTCCTCTTTCACATTCATCTCATATTTGAAATGATCCTTTACCACCCCGATAACACTGGAAAGCGGAACATTCCCGGCACGCTCTCCCAGTCCGTTCAGGGTGGTATGAATACCGCTGATCCCTGCTTTGATGGCTGAGAAAACATTGGCCGTTGCCAGGTCGTAATCGTTATGTGCGTGGAAATCAAAATTCAATTGCGGGTAGCGTGTGACCATATCCAGGCAGAAATCGTAGGTCTCCTGCTGATTCAGTATCCCCAGGGTATCAGGAAGCATATAACGCTCTATGCTTTCATCCTTCAGGGCATCCAGCATCTGGTACATGTAATCGGGCGAGTTGCGCATGCCATTGGACCAGTCCTCGAAATAAATATTCATCCGGATACCCATCTCCCTGGCCAGCCTGAGCACTTCTTTAATATCGGCAATATGCTGCTCGGGAGTTTTTCTTAACTGGTTCTGGCAGTGCTTCAGGGAACCCTTGGTTAACAGATTGTTTACCTTGCCCCCGGCATCCTTGATCCACTTGAGTGAAATATCCCCATCAATAAATCCGAGCACCTCCACGCGATCTATATATCCTTTTTCTTTGGCCCAGGTGAATATTTTTCTGGCACCCTGGTATTCTCCTTCTGAAACCCGGGCCGAGGCCACCTCAATGCGGTCCACTTTCAGATCCCCAAGCAGGACTTTGGCTATATTGAGCTTTTCCGTGGCTGTAAAGGATACCCCGGAGGTCTGTTCGCCGTCCCGGAGGGTGGTATCCATAATGGTGATTTTCATGAGCTGTTGGAATTAAGTTCTTGATTTTTCAAATTGAATAATCTTCTCCTTAATGCTCAGGAGGTAATCGATATCGTCATAGCCATTGAGGAGACACTCTTTTTTATACGGATTGATATCGAAACTTTCCGAGAGTCCCTTCACCGGCAGGGTGATGCTCTGCTTCTGCAGGTTCACCCGGATCAGGGTGCCGGCATCCTGTTCAATGGCCTCAAAGAGAATTGCGAGGAAGGATTCTGAAACCTGGACCGGGAGGAGCCCGTTGTTCAATGCATTGTTCTTGAAGATATCAGCAAAAAAACTGGAAACCACCACTTTGAACCCATAGTCATGAATCGCCCAGGCAGCGTGCTCCCGGCTGGATCCGCTGCCAAAATTTTTACCGGCTACCAGGATTTTCCCTGTGAAAGCCGCTTTGTTCAGGACAAATTCTTTAATGGGCTCTCCATTTTTATGATAGCGCCAGTCACGGAAAAGATTTTCACCGAAACCCTCCCGGGTGGTGGCTTTCAGGAAACGGGCGGGGATAATCTGGTCGGTATCCACATTTTCGATGGGCAGGGGTACTGCCGGGGATTCTATGGTCTGAAATTTTGTACTGGACATCAGGAATTCTTTAGAGTATTACAATTCAGGATTGAATTTGTTGCATTAAAGCAGGATTCTTGGATCTGTGACTTTGCCTGTAACCGCTGCTGCAGCAGCAGTGAGGGGACTGGCCAGCATGGTCCGGGCACCCGGGCCCTGACGGCCTTCAAAGTTCCGGTTGGAGGTGGCTACGGCCAGCTTCCCTTCTGGGATCTTATCGTCATTCATGGCCAGGCAGGCGGAGCAACCGGGCTGCCTCAGCCTGAATCCTGCAGCCTCCAGACTTGCAGTAATTCCCTCTTTATGAGCCTGTTCTTCCACCTGCTTGGATCCGGGGACGATCCATGCGGTCACATGTTCAGCCTTTTGTTTTCCTTTCACAAACTGGGCCACCTCCCGCAGGTCTTCAATTCTGCCGTTGGTACAGCTGCCCACAAAGACATAATCCACCTGCCTGCCGGCAATGGGACTACCGGCTTCGAAATCCATGTAAGCCAGTGATTTTTTATAGGATTCCCTGTTGGCAGGATCAATCTCCTCCACTGCCGGGATCCGGTCCACAATTTTAGCCCCCATGCCCGGGTTGGTCCCGTAGGTGATCATGGGTTCAATATCGGCCGCATCAAAGTGGAGCTCCTTGTCGAAGCGGGCATCCTCATCGCTTCGAAGCAGTTTCCATTGCTCCACTGCCTGATCAAATTCTTTCCCTGCAGGGGCAAATTTTCGTCCTTTCAAATAGGTGAAGGTGGTCTCGTCCGGGGCAATCAATCCTCCCCTTGCTCCGCTTTCAATGCTCATATTGCAAACGGTCATTCTTCCTTCCATGGAGAGGCTTCTGATGGCTGATCCGGCGTACTCAATAAAATACCCCGTGCCACCGCTGGCTGATATTTTGGAGATGATATAGAGGACCACGTCTTTGGCGCTTACCCCTTTTGCAAGTTCACCATCCACGGTAATGCGCATCCTCTTCGGTTTGGGTTGAAGAATGCACTGGGTGGCCAGTACCATTTCTACTTCCGAGGTCCCAATTCCAAACGCCACACTGCCAAAGGCTCCGTGCGTGGAGGTATGGCTGTCTCCGCAAACCATGGTCAGGCCCGGCTGGGTAATGCCCAGCTCCGGACCAATGACATGAACGATGCCGTGGAAGGGGTGGTTCAGACCATAGAGGGTGACCCCGTGTTTCTCACAGTTTTCGCTCAGTTTATTTACCTGGAAACGCGAGAGCTCGTCCTTGATGGTGAGGTGCTGATCCTGCGTGGGGACATTATGATCGGGTGTAGCTACCGTGTTTTCCGGGCGGAACAGGCTGATCCCTCGCTTTTCGATGCCTGCAAAAGCCTGAGGACTTGTCACCTCATGAACCAAATGCTTGTCAATATAGAGTACGGAGGGGCCACCTTCGATCTCTTCCACCACGTGCCTGTCCCAAATTTTATCAAATAATGTTTTTCCAGCCATTTCGTGTCAAAATGTAACGTAAGTCGCAAATGTAAGAAACTTCTGCTACAAATTGACAAAAAAAGGGCCGTTTAAATATCAGATTGTCACTTGTGTCCGGAAAATTCAGCTCTTTGGTCCGGGACTTTTGCTTAAGCTGTATTTTTCTTATTTTTGAGTATGCCGTTCCAAAGCCCTCCCCTTTGTCTGAAGCTGCTGGTCTGGAGCTTCTGCCTGCTTTTACCGGCTTCCACTTATTCCCAGCTGGAGCAGTTGCACGTCAGGCAGGTGGATACCCTGGTTACCTCCCTGGACCTCTTCAGCGAAAGTGCTCCCCTGAATATTACTCTTACGCTCGATTTGAAGCGCTACCAGCGGGAAAAATATAAAGGGGAATATATGCCGGTTCATTTTCTGTACCAGTTAAACGATACCTTACAGGTGGGTAGGGAGGTGAGCCTGAAGGCCCGGGGTAAATTCAGGAGAACTCATTGCAGCCTGGCACCATTCTGGCTTGATTTAAGAAAAAGCAATGAAAAAAATGAAGAACCCGGGGAAATTAACCGGATCAAGGTGGTTACCCACTGCAAGGGTTCACAGGCCTATGCGGAGTATGTGTTGAAGGAGTATCTCTGCTATCAGCTGTATAACATACTCTCACCGGTGAGTTTCAGGGCAAGGCTGGTCCGGATGACCTACGTGGATACCGGGAGAAAAAACAAAGAGACAGAGGGCTGGGCCTTTATGATCGAACCTGAAGCCCTGCTGGCCGAACGGCATAATGCCATCGTCGTGGAACAGGATCTTTTAACCGGGAGAGTGTTCCGTACGGAAGATATTAGCAGACTGGCGCTTTTCCAGTATATGATCGGGAACGTCGATTATTCGGTGCCGAACCGGCACAATGTGAAGATCCTGGGTTTGCCCGGATACGGCACCAACGGGTATACCCCAGTCCCTTACGATTTCGATTACACGGGCCTGGTGAATGCCCACTATGCGATTCCCGGAGAAGATCTGGGGATCAGTTCGGTCCGGGAGCGTTATTATCTCGGACCCTGCCGGGAGGAACAGGATTATATACCCTCCATTGAAAACCTCAATAAATACCAGGAGAAGCTTCTTCAGGTGGTGCAGGAGTTTGAGTACCTGGAGCCCAAAGACAAAAAAAGCCTTAGTTCCTATCTGGAGGATTATTTTGACCTGGCTGCGAATCAAAAGGCACTCATATACTCGCTACAAAAAACCTGTCGCTGAGATATATTTTAGGATCTTCCTGAAATTTCTGCGTATTTTTGACGAATTGAAATAAATTATTGAAATATGCTAACAGTTCATAAGATTGGTGGAAGTTCTATGTCCAAATTTGGGGATGTGCTGGAAAATATTGTGAAGGGGCAGGCTCCGGGGGGATTTTACTACAACCGGATTTTTGTGGTATCGGCCTATATGCATGTGACCAACTGGTTGCTTGAGCATAAAAAAACAGGGAAGGCCGGAGTGTATGACCTGTTTGTGAAGAACGGAGATTACAGGCAGGCTCTGGAGGATCTCCTGGAAAAGTTGATCCACATCAATCACCAGATGGAGGGGATAGGCCTGGACCTGGTGGAGGCCGATGCCTTTATCCGGGACCGGATCGAGCAGTGCAGGAACTACCTGGGAAGCCTGGAGGAGGTGAGGGCTTCCGGGTATGTGGACAAGCAGAATATCCTGCTGGCAGCCAGAGAGATCCTGGCCTCGATCGGGGAAGCGCATTCGGCCTTTAATTCTGTAAATATCCTGCAGAACAATGGGATAGATGCTGTATTCGTAGATCTGTGTGGCTTTCATGATGCGGAGTACCTGAGCATTGATGAGCGAATCAAACGGGCCTTCTCAGAGATAGACTTCTCCAGGAGCGTCCCGGTGGCCACGGGCTATACCAAGGGGACCGAAGGGATAATGAGGGAGTTTGATCGCGGCTATTCAGAAGTAACATTCAGCAAGATCGCAGTGGCGGTGAGCGCTGACGAGGCTGTGATCCATAAAGAATACCACCTTTCAAGCGCCGATCCGGCCATCGTGGGGGTGGAGCATTCCAGACCCGTGGGCGCCACCAACTTCAATGTGGCCGACCAGCTGGCAGATATCGGAATGGAAGCGATTCACCCCAAGGCTTCCAAACCACTGGAGGTGGCGGGGATCAATATTCGCATCAAAAACACCTTTGAGCCTGATCATCCAGGCACCCTGATATCCAATGAATACAGGGGTAAAGTATCCCGGGTGGAGATCATATCGGGAACCGACCGGGTGATGGCCATTGAAGTGCATGATCCCCATATGGTTGGACAGGTGGGATATGACCTGAACCTGATGAAAGTGATACAAAGACACCATATCTCTTATATCCTGAAAGCCACCAATGCCAATAGCATTACCATGGTCTTCTGGGAAAAGGATCTGTCGGATGCCTTGCGCACCGAACTCAAGGGGCTCTATTTTAAAGTGACTGTAAAAGAGGCTGCCCTGGTGTGTGCCATGGGAACCAATATCACTTATCCCGGATCCCTGGCCAAAGCCAGCACGGCTCTGTTCCAGGCGGGAGTGAATGTGGAGGCGGTATCCCAGTCACTGATGCAGGTCAATATGCAATTTGTGATTAGCAGGAAGGACTACCACACGGCTATCAGGGCACTGAACCAGGCACTCTGCCTGGAGGAATGAGGACAGGGGGATTAAACCATTTACCTTGGCCAGGGTCCAAATTAAAACACTAACTAACTCATTTACTATGACTAAGACAGCCAGAGCCGGGATTGCCTGCATGTGTGTCAGCCTTTTTTTTGCTCTGTCTCTCCCGGGACAGGAGCCTGAAGCAGATTCTTCGGCGCAACGAGAGGATGGCCTCCGTATTTTTATAGATTGCGCCCGTTGTGACATGAATTACATCCGTGATGAGATCCCCTATGTGAATTATGTGAGGGAGGTGAAAGAGGCGCAGTTATATATCCTGGAAACAAGGGAGATCACGGGAAGCGGCGGGAGAAAATACACCTATGCCTTTACCGGGCAGGGAGAGTTCAGTGGAATAAATGACACCCTGGTTTACTCCAGCAGACCGGATGATTCCAGAGATTACCAGAGGATCTGGAGAACCCAGATGCTTAAGATGGGACTGATGCCCTATGTGGCAAAAACGCCCCTGTACAGCGAGGTCCTGATTTACCCCACCGAACGGGTGGAGCGCCAGGTTGTTGAGGACAGGTGGAACAACTGGGTATTCGAATTGGAGGCTGAACCCGAATTTGAGGGAGAGGAATCCTATAAAGAACTTTCTCTGCGAAGTTCGGTTTCTGCCACCAAGATCACGCACGACTGGAAACTGGAGCTGGATTTTGACCACCGCTATACCCGGACAAAGTATACCTACGATGATACCATCTATACCAATGATAAGAGCTACCAGGGCCTCGATCTGCTGATCGTAAAAAGCTTTGGGGAACACTGGTCGGCAGGCTTAAGGACCAACGTGCTCTCTTCTTCGTTTAATAATACCGATTTCTCGGTGGATATCTTGCCCTCCATTGAATACAATATTTTCCCCTATGCCAAGTCCACGCACCGTCAATTGAGATTTCTGTATGGCCTTGGAAGTTCGTACCGGATTTACACGGATACCACCATTTTCAATGAACTGGAGGAATTGTTGTGGCAGCAGCAATTACAGGTGGCCTACCAGGTGCAGGAGAAATGGGGCTCCATCAACGTGGCACTGGAGGGATCCCACTTCTTTCATGACCTCAGCAAGAACAGGCTGGAGCTGAACGGCTATGTGAATATCCGGATCCTGAGGGGCTTGTCGCTTCGCATAGGAGGGGCAGCAGCGCGCATAAATGACCAGTTATCCCTGGTGAGAGGGGAGGCCTCTGAAGCGGAAATCCTTCTTCAATTACAGGAACTGGAGACCAGCTACCACCTGGAGGGAGAGCTCGGACTGACCTACACCTTTGGCTCCATTTACAACAATATCGTGAATCCCCGTTTTGGCAACGGGCGAAGGTGGTTTTAGCGCCTGAATCAGGAACTTAATTTCAATAGTTCTTTCCAGAGCTCCTCCGGAATATCCACCCCATGGGCCATATGTCTTTTTCGGTCCCGGAGTGCTCGCTGCCCCGGGTAGCGTACCTGCTCATGGAGGCCCTGCAGGGATTCCAGGGT
>Ga0316201_10002386_pt1 | contig 13346 bp, 14 predicted proteins | sample CS6wburrow_MG_FD_204516 | JGI IMG/M metagenome (GOLD analysis project Ga0316201, IMG submission 204516) | Coastal sediment microbial communities from Delaware Bay, Delaware, United States - CS-6 worm burrow | ecosystem: Environmental > Aquatic > Marine > Coastal > Sediment | place: USA... | reverse complement strand
GGGCTCTACCTAGATGAAAACCCTCATGTCCCTCGAAACACAAGAATGCCGGATGACTCCACCTGCCCTGAACGAGTTGGCCGCAGGGCATGAATGCCCTGCCTACAGCTCTGAGCAATCAAGGTTGGTGTTCTATCCCTGTTTGCAGCGCGTGACGATCTCGGACCACGCGCGTTCGACCTCGGCGTCGAGTTGTCCTCGGGTGCCGGTGTTGTCGATGACGATCCGAGCCAGCTCGCGTTTCTCGGCGAGTGGCTTCTGCGCTGCGAGCAGACCGCGCGCGCGGTCTTCAGGCACTCCCCGAGCGACTGCGCGTTCGAGCTGTTGCTCCGGTGAACACCAGACGACGGCCAGCAGATCGTAGTTCTGCCAGGACCCGGTCTCCACCAGGAGCGCCGCCTCAACCACCGCGATCGAGCGGGGACCGAGGGTCGCCAGCCACACCTCGACACCGCTGCGGACCAGGGGGTGGATCGCGCCTTCGAGCCGGGCCCTTTTCGACGCATCCGGAAGCACTGTTGCCGCGAGTGCGTCGCGGTCGACCCCTCCCTCGGCGTCGAGGACCGACCCACCGAATAGATAGTCGACATCCTGCGCCCCTGCACCACCCGGGGCATAGAGTTCATGGACATAGGCGTCACAGTCGAAGACCTCGGCGCCGAGACGCTCGAGGATCTCGGCCACCGTCGATTTCCCCGAGGCGAGGCCACCGGTGAGACCGACGGTGCACGGTCCGGGACTCACCGCGGCGAGCCTCGTCGCTGTTCGGCGGCGCGTGCGGTGTTGCTCATGAGCATGGCGATGGTCAGGGGACCGACCCCACCGGGAACGGGGGTGATTCGCCCGGCGATGGGCGCCACCCGTGTCGTGTCGACATCCCCGCAGAGGACGGCTCCGTTCTTCTCGAACGCCGCCATCTTTTTCTCATTGCCCGGATAGAGCTCCTCGACCACGTTCCGTTCGGTCACCCGGTGCATCCCCACATCCACCACCACGGCTCCCTTTGAAACGTGGTCGGGGCCGATCAAGGACCGCACGCCCACTGCGGCGATGAGGATCTCCGCCTCGCGGGTGACGGAAGCGAGATCCACCGTCCTCGAGTGGCAGAGCGTGACGGTGGCGTGAGCGTGGAGCAGGAGCATGGCCATGGGTTTGCCGACGATGTCGGAACGACCCACCACAACCGCACGTCGACCCTTGATCTCGATGTTCTCACGCTCGAAGAGCTCCATGATCCCCGCCGGGGTGCACGGCACGAGCTGGGGCCGTCCCTGCTGGAGCCGACCCACGTTGACGGGGTGAAAACCGTCGACATCCTTCGCCGGGTCGATCCGGTCGAGGATCGCAGCGCTCGAGATCGGGGACGGCAGGGGCAGCTGCACCAGGATTCCGTCGACCTCGTCATCGGTGTTGAGGTCATCGATGAGCCCTTCGATCTCGGTCTGGCTCGTGGATGCCGGCATGAGGTGCGTCTCGGATCGCATCCCGAGTTCGGCCGAGGTTTTCGCCTTGGACCTCACATAGACCTGTGACGCCGGGTCGTCTCCAACAAGGACGACATCGAGCCTGGGGACCACGCCCTCTCCGGCAAGCAGACGAACCCGGTCGGCGACATCGGACTTGATGGCCTTCCCGACTTTGGTACCACTCAAGATCTTGTGTTCTTCGATCACATCGTCTCCTTGCGGCGCAACGGCCGGTGGGCTTGGTAAAGGGTACAGACTCCGCCAGTCAGCGGGCGGGCATCGATGGATTCGAGACCAAGCCCGCCCAGGATCTCGCGCATGGTCTCGGCATCGGCAAAGGCGCCGACCGAGGCCGGCAGGTAGGCATAGGCCTCGGGATCACCGGAGATGAGTCTGCCCAGCCTGGGCGGTACGTTCCGAACCCACCAACCGAGAAACGGGCCGAAGAGCCCCCTGGGGTGTGAGAACTCGAGCACCAGAAGGACACCACCCGGTCGGAGAATCCTCGTCAACTCGGCGAGACCGATCTCGAGATCCTCGAAGTTGCGAACCCCGAAAGCCACGGTCACAACATCGATGGATGCGTCGGCGATGGGCAGGGCCAGGGCATCGGCCACGGTCAGCGCGAGCGCGCGATTTCGATCCGCCGCCTTGTCCTTGGCCAACGCCAGCATTGGCAGGCTGAAATCCGCGCCGATGAGGGACGGACCCTCTTCCAGACCGAGGGCGATATCTCCGGTTCCGGTGCAGACATCGAGCACGCGCTCGGGCCGGCAGGCCGCCACCCTTCGCGCAACCAACCGCCGCCACCGGACATCCTGACCGAGGGATAGGACCCGATTCAGAAGATCGTAGCGGTGGGCGATCCGTCCGAACATCCGTTGGATCTCGGACGACCGTTTCTCCAAAAGCTCCTGACGCACGCCGGGAGCCTAACACGAGGACGAGGATCTCGGAACTGGGAGCACAGGGTTCGTGAGTCGTACAGCAAAGGCATGTGGAGAACGCGGGCTCGGTGCCTGGCGGTGTTTCGTGCGAGAGGTTGCCTGGCACCGCTCCCATCGCGCTGCCGGATGGAAACCACTGTTCTGATCTACTTCAGCGCATCCCTCAAGGCGACGAACGCCTTGTGCCGATGCGAGATGGCATTCTTCTCGTCATCGTCCATTTCGCCATAGGTCCGACCGCCACCATCGTCGGGAATGAAAGCGCTGTCCCACCCGAAACCACCGGCGCCTCGCGGCTCCCTGGCGATGGCGCCGAGGACGACTCCTTCGCCGATGACCACCTGGGCTCCGTCAGTCGCACAGGTCACGCAGCGGACCACCGCCCGCGGATCACCGAAGGTGTGGACGATCCGGCAAATGCCGTCGGGTCCAACCGAGGCGAGCAGCCACCGGATGAGAGGTCCGGGGAACCCCCCGAGACCGAGCAGTTCGAGGGCGGTGTCCTCGACGAGAACCGGGGCACCGATGACCTCGAACGCCGCGGCGGCCTTGGACCGCACGACCTCGTGGACATCGAGGGTCTGCGGCTCCGGTAGATCGAGGCCCTTGTGGCTGAGTTCGAGACCGAGGACGGCTTCGGCCTCACGCCGCTTGCCCTCGTTGGAGGTCACAAAAACGAGCCGGTCGAGATTCATGAATCCGTCTCTCCGCCGATGGAGGACTTGCTGCCGAGAATCTTGAAGGTACCGATCTTTCGACTGAGTCCTTTGAGCTGAACCTCTCCGATGGGTTCGGACTCAAAGAGATGCTTGACAGCTTCATGGGTGGTTTCGCCGATGGCGATGCTCCCCGGGGTGGCGACAAACTCCTCGAGCCGCGCCGCGATGTTCACCGTGTTCCCGAGCACCGTGTAGTCGACGCGGCTGGCTGAGCCGATGTCTCCCACAACCACCGGTCCCGAGTGGATGGCCACCCGGACCTTGATGGAGTCCTTGTCTGCCGCCACACGGTCTCGGTTCCACGCATCGAGCGAGTGCATCAGAGCCAGACCCGCCCGGACCGCCCGTTCGGCGTGATCCTCCTGCGGAAGGGGCGCCCCGAAGAACGCCATCACTGCATCGCCGATGAACTTGTCGAGGGTGCCGCCGAACTCGAAGATGGCATCGGCGGCGAGGGAGAAGAACTGGTTGAGAAAGGCCGCCACCTCTTCAGGCGGCAGACTCTCGCAACGTGCTGTGAATCCGACGATATCGGCGAACATGATCGAGGTTTCACGAAGGGTGACCGACGGTCCCTCCTGGTCGCCACGTCCGAGGACCGCTTCGATGACCGCTGGGGAGTGGTATCGCTCGAGCCGATCCCTTGCAGCGCGTTCATCCTGGATTCGCTCGTTGAGCCGGGCTCGTTCGATCCCCACCGCCGCGTAGTTGGCCAGTGCCGTCAGCAGATCGAGATCGGAGGTCGAGAACGACCCGACGTGCAGCGGCGAATCAACATAGATCACCCCGATGACTCGCTCGCGAAGCCAAAGCGGGGCGCACATGGCCGATCGGATCTGGTGGATTCGAACACTGCGTCCGGATTCGAACCGTTGATCCGCCTGGGCGTCGTGGGTCAGGATGGCCACTTTCTGCCGCGTGACCAGATCGAGGATCGTCGTCGAGATCGGAACCTCAGGCTCGCCGTGGGAGGTCTCGCGGGTTCGGAAGAGCTCGAGTTTGGGATCTCCCTCACCATCTAGAAGCACGATGAAGCCGCGATCCACAAGCAACTGCTGGAACACGACATCCATGACCTGTTCCAAGACCGGTTCGAGCTCACCGACCTCGATCAGGGTCCTCCCGACCTGGGCGAGCACCTCGAAGACCCGCTGCCGTTCCCCGACTTCAGCCGACGAGACCGACCCCGACTGGCCTTCGAGATTGTAGTCCTGGGCGAACTCGGAGAGCGGTCTGAGATAGGTCGCCGAGGACAAACCGGCCTGCGAATCCATCGAGTCTTCGATGATCAGAACAAAGCTGCCGATGGTCAGACGGTCACCCGCCGCAACGGGTCCGGACGCTACCAACGTCTCATTGATTTTGACACCATTGGTCGAATCCAGATCGGTGACCCTCGCGACGCCGTTTTCGACCTCGATCCTCGCGTGGTACCTCGAGACCGAGAAATCACGCAGCACGACGTCGTTGTCGCTCGAACGCCCAAAGGTCAGCGTTCCCTTGATCGGGACCCGGTGGGTCCCGTCAGGGTCGTCGTAGATCAACTCCATCATTGCAGTCATTGTACTGGTTCAAGCCCGAGCGCGCCTCTCGACCCAGGTGAGCAATGGGTTTCGGCAGTGCTGTTACGGACCGTTCCGGTTGGCCTTGGCCGCGGGCAAGAGCCGGTACCACCCGTAGAGCCCGTCACGGATCTTGGTCTGAGCCTCCGATTCCGACTGGAACATGGAGAGATTCGACCAACGGCCGCCGAGTTCGTAGAGTCTCCTGGAGGCCATCATGCGCCAACCCGGCGTTCCCTGCTTGAGGACGCGCAACCAGAGTTCCCACGAATCAGGGCCAAACGGATCAACGCCGTGCGCTCCCATGGTTGCGAGCGACGATTTGAGGATGACCGACACATCAGAGACACAACGACGATCGACCCAGTAGTCGAGGAACTGATCGGTCGCCTTGACGGCTTCGTTCATGTTCCTCAGACCCCACCCGGTCGTGGAGTCTTTGGGTTTCACATAGAACCTCTGGAGGGTGACCGCCTCGAGCAGGCGCATCAGACCCGCTCTCGTGCTCGGCCGCTCGGTGATTCGGTACGCCGTCGCCAGAGCTGCGAAGTCCTCGAACACGACGACCTTCTCCACCGCGTTGAGACAGATCCCCGAACTGCGACGCATGACCACCCCACGCCATCCGGGCATGGATCGCCCCTCCCCGGCCAGCGCGGCGGAGAGCCAGAATTCTGTCAGCGAATGCTCCCTCAAGGTCCTGCCGACAGCGTCGATCTCACCTGCGAGCTGATGGCTCGATCTCTCGTCGATCCCCGCCGCGACGTTGGGTAGGGCGTCGCCGAGGAGATCGCGATAGCCGTAGGCGGCAGCCATCCGCAACCGCAGGTTCGGTGAAGTCACAGCATCGCGATACAACGGCAGAAGCACGGGATCGTGGGACGCGGACGCTCCCAGGAGAATGGCCACCTTCTGCCGGTGCTCAAGGACCCCGGACGTCCAGAGCTCCACGATCTGTTCAGAACCAGGCCAACGTTCCATGGCCCGACGCTGCAGGTTGGGTTTTGCGGTGGTGTCGAAGAAGTCCCCCGGAAAATGGGTCACTTCCGGTGAAACGAATGCTGCGGCCGCCACCACGGCCGCTGCGATGGACACGCTCAAGCTCATGGTCATCACCGCCTTTGCGAGCGTACTTCACAAACCCTACTGAGGTCTGCAAGCCACCATACTCGATGGACGTTCTTCTTTTCCAGGTCTTTACAACCGAAGTTGACGACCCGAGCGACGTCCACCGATGAAAGACTGAGGTCAATTGGCGATATGCGAGGATACCCAGGATGATTGACCGCACCAAACTCACGGTCGCCTATCTCGGCGGTGGCTTCTCGGGCTGGCAGAAGCAGGACAACGCCCGGACGGTCCAGGGTGATCTCGAAGCATGCCTCGCCAAGCTCACCCGAGGCGACCGCATTCCCGTGGTCGGCGCCGGACGGACGGACTCAGGGGTTCACGCGACCGCCCAGGTTGCGCACTTCGATCTCCCGGTGGCGATCCCCGTTGATGTCCTTCCGAGAATGCTCAATGAACGACTCGCCTGCGACCTCAAAGTCCGCTCGGCCGTCCGGGCGCCCCGCAATTTTCACGCGATCGCGTCCGCCCGCGGGAAGCACTATGCCTATCGCATCGTATGGCGCGAACCCGAACTCCCGTGGCTCGGGATCCGTTCGGCCGTGTTTGGGGAGCTCTCAGAACCGGAAACCTTTGAACGGGTCTGTCGTTCCCTTCCCGGTCGGAGGGACTGGGCCTCGTTCACCGTCCCCGAGGTCGCCCGCCGCAAAACGGTCCGCACCATCTATCGCACCGACGTGTTGTGGCGGCGATCCGGTCTCGAACTCCATTTCTTCGGCGAAGGCTTTCTCCGCTATCAGGTGAGACGAATGGTGGGCGCCCTGCTCGAGGTCGGGCGAGGTCGAATGGCGGTCGCGGACTTCAACGATCTCCTCGATTCTCCGACACCGGGGGCACCGATTCCGACGGCGCCGGCCCGGGGCCTTTGCCTCGAAAGGGTCTACTACCGTGCCTCTGCGAGGCTCGCCTCACCACCCCACTCCACGGGCTCGGAGGACAGCTCATCGCTATGGTAGACTGCGTTTTCTCGAGGACGACGTGAAGGTACCGCTCGATCAAATCGCAGATCCGGGCAGCGACGCCCGCGCCGTGCTTGAGCTACTCGAGCCGAGCCGGCTTCCCGAACACGTCGCCATCATCATGGATGGCAACGGTCGTTGGGCCACAGCCCGCAATCTTCCGAGGGTGGAGGGCCACCGGGCGGGGATCCGGGCGGTCCGCGAGACCATCGAAACCGCCGCCCGTCTCGACATCCCGGTTCTCACCCTCTACGCCTTTTCGACCGAGAACTGGAAACGACCCCGACACGAGGTCCTGACCCTCATGGGTCTGCTCAAGGAATACATCAGAAAAGAGCTCAAGACTTTCTTGAAACACGATCTGCGGTTCCGACCCATCGGCCGGATCGACCACCTCGACTCCGCGGTGCAACGCGAACTCCAGCGGGCGGTCGACGAGACATCATCATGCCGGGGACCATTGATTCAGATCGCCCTCAACTACTCCGGACGCCAGGAACTCACCGACACCATGCGGATGGCCGTCCGAGAAGCAACCGAGGGCCGACTCAAGCCCGACGACCTCGACGAAGGGTGGATCGAGGATCATCTCACCACCCACGGCCAACCGGACCCCGATCTCCTGATCCGCACATCCGGCGAACAACGAATCTCGAACTTTCTTCTCTGGCAACTGGCCTACTCCGAGATCTACTTCGCCGAAGTCCTGTGGCCGGATTTCGATCGGAGAGAATTCTTCAACGCACTGCTGGCCTATCAGCAGCGGGAACGCAGGTTCGGTGGTCTTCCTCAACCGGGAAGCGTCTTCACTCGACCAAAGGACGAACATGGGAAAACGTGAAGCATTCGCGGTTGTCGCGATCCCCCTTCTCGTCGCAGCCATCGTGTGGCTGCCGGCGTGGGCCTTTCTCGGCCTGCTCGGAGCGGCCGTCATCCTCGCTGCCGATGAACTGCTCGCCATGGCTCGCGGTTCCGGAGTCGCCATCGGTCGGGTCATCCCCCTGATCACTCTCCTCGGGGTTCTGGTGTCGTCCTGGCGGTGGGGTCTGACCGGGATGGCCCTCGCCTCCATCGCCGCCGCGATCATCCTGCCTGCGGCGCAGCTCGCCCACCGGCGGGCGCCCAATGGTGGTCTCACCGGCACCGCGGTGGCGATGATGACGGTCTTTTATGTCGGTCTTTGCGGCGCATGCCTCGGCTGGATGCGCGTGCTCCCGGAAGGCGACCTCGGGATCCGTCTGCTCTTTTTCTTTCTGGCAACGATCTGGGCCGGCGATTCCGGCGCCTACTATGTCGGGTCACATTTCGGCCGACACAAGATGAGTCCGAGGATCAGCCCGAACAAGACCTGGGAGGGGCTCGCCGGCGGCGCCGCGACCACCTTTGCAGCGGCAGCAGCAGCCAAGTTCCTCTTCGGCCTGCCCTTCTCATGGCCGCACATGGCAGCTCTCGCAGCCATCCTCGCCGTCACCGCGCCACTCGGCGATCTGGTCGAGTCCCAGTTCAAACGAGACACCAAGGTCAAGGATTCGTCCACCCTGATCCCGGGTCATGGTGGTTTCCTCGACCGCACCGACTCTCTGCTCTATGCCGCGCCACCGGTTCTCGGCTATCTGCTGGCCGCCGGCCTGATTGGATGAAGCGACTCGGCATCCTCGGTTCAACCGGATCCATCGGCACGGCAACCCTCGATGTCGTGCGCGCAAACCCCGATCGATTTCGGGTCTCAGCCCTCGCAGCGGGCTCCGACATCGACCTCTTTTACCGCCAGATCATCGAGTTCCGCCCGTCGTTCGTTTCCCTCTCGTCGAGGAAGGATGCGGCGGTTCTCCGTTCCGAGTTTCCACAGATCGAAGTGGGATCCGGCGCCGAAGGTCTCGACAGGGCGGCCAGCCACCGGGACATCGACATGACCGTTGTGGCGGTGACCGGGTCGATCGGCCTGGCCCCGACCTTCGCCGCGATCCGTGCAGGCAAGCACATAGCACTCGCCAACAAGGAGACCATCGTCATCGCTGGCGATCTGGTCATGGCCGAAGTCGAAAAGGCGGGGGTCGAACTCCTGCCGGTGGATTCCGAGCACAGCGCCCTGAGGCAACTCCTCGAAACCGGCGCTCGTGATTCCGTCGACCGCCTGATCCTCACCGCGTCCGGTGGTCCATTCCGGACCTGGACGTCCTCCCGGATGGCCTCGGCCGGGATTGACGAAGCCCTCGCGCATCCCACCTGGAAGATGGGTCGAAAGATCTCCATCGACTCGGCGACCATGATGAACAAGGGGCTCGAGATCATCGAGGCCCATCACCTTTTCAAGATGCCCGAAGAGCGGATCGACGTCATCATCCACCCCCAAAGCCTGGTCCACTCCATGGTGGTTCACTCGGATGGGACGATCCTTGCCCAGCTCAGTGCCAACGACATGCGGATTCCCATCCTCGCCGCTCTGTCTTGGCCCGATCGCTGTGACGCACCCGCCGAAACCCTGGATCTCGCCAGGGTCGGTCGGCTCGATTTCTCGGCACCGGATTCCAAGCGGTTCCCGGCCATCGCCCTCGCTCGCGCGGCGCTGCGATCCGGCGGGGAAATGCCCGCGGTCCTCAACGCCGCCAATGAAGTAGCGGTCGAAGCGTTTCTCGGTGGGCACTGTCCTTTCGGACGGATTGCGGCTACCATCGACGCCGTTATGGAAAAGTGGAATTCTCAGACTGATCCCATCTCCACCGTCGAGCAGGCGCTCGCCGTTGACGCCGAGGCCCGTCGTATGGCTGCGACGGTGCTCGGAAATATGAGCGCCGTCGCCGGGGTTCCGAATAGCTGATGATTATCAGCGTGCTCGCATTCATCGTCGTCATCGGCGTCCTCGTGGTCATCCACGAGGCCGGCCACTTCGGAATGGCCCGTTTCCTCGGGGCGCCCGTCGAGGTGTTCTCTGTCGGCTTCGGCCGGAGACTCTGGGGCTTCGAGCAAGGGGGGACCGACTACCGGATCTCGCTGGTTCCCCTCGGAGGGTATGTCCGGATTCCAGGCCTCGGTCCCGACGAATCCGATGTCGTCGGCGAGACCGCCGAGGAGATCGAGCTTCTTCCACGCTGGAAGCGGGCTCTGATCCTCCTCGCGGGTCCGGTGACCAACATCGTCGCCGCGGTCTTCTTCATCGGCGTTGCCTACATGATGGGGGTCGAAACCCCCGCCTTTCGGGAAGAACCACCGGTGGTCGGTTGGATCGATCCGGGTTCGCCCGCCGCCGATGTCGATCTCGAGGTCGGCGACCTCATCGTCGCGATCGACGGTTCTCCGGTCACCATGTGGTCCGAACTCGAAACCTCGATCGTGACCTCGGCCGACAACCGGGTCGTGCTCGAGGTGGAACGCCAGGGCCGACGCCATCAGGTGGCCATGATCCCCGAGTCGGTCACACGCTACGGTTTCGGCTACTCGGGCATCCAGCCACCGGTGGATCCGGTGCTGGTCCAGGTCCCGGCCGGCAGTGTCGCGCAGAAGGCGGGCCTTGAAGCCGGCGACCGGGTCCTCGCCATCGATGATGAGCCGGTGGAGCAGTTCTATGATCTCATTCGGTTGATCTCTCCAAAAGCCGACGAGGAGATCATCCTCACGGTGCTCCGCGGCACCGAGGAACTCGAGATCGCCGTCACCCCACGGGGAGAGCAGGGCGCAGCCAAGATCGGCGTTCCGCTGATCGCACCTTCGAAGATCGAACACCTGGGCCCGGTGGCCGCATTCTCCACCGCAACCCGCGAATGCAAACGGATGACCATCGAGACACTCCGGATCATCGGTCGACTGCTCACCGGAAAGACCTCGGTCAAACAGGTTTCCGGTCCCATTGGGATCGCCCAGATCTCGGGCGAGGCGGCGCGTAGCGGACTCGATTCGCTGATCTGGTTCATGGGGCTGATCTCGCTCCAGTTAGGGATCTTCAACCTCCTCCCCATCCCCATCCTCGATGGCGGGCATCTGACGATCATCGGTTTTGAATCCATCATCCGGCGAGATCTCTCGTTGAAGATCAAGGAACGGATCCTCGAGGTCGGTTTCTATGCCCTCATCCTGCTGATGGTCGTTGTTGTCTTCAACGACATCGTCAAGATCCTCCCCAACAGCATCTACAACTTCTTCTTCGGGAGTTAGCCCCTTCGGTCAGGTCGAGAGCCAAAAAATGCTACAGTTCGCCACGATGGCGGCTCGATTGCTTGCTCTGACGATCTTCCTCCCCGTTGCCGGGGTGGTGTTCTGGTTTGCGCTGGTCTACACGGTGCACCAGGGCGCCATGGCCGTACCCGACCTGACCGGCGTCACCATCGAGGAGGCACGGACCGTCGTCCACGATCTCGGGATGGACGTCGCCATCGAGGATCCGGGAGTCTTCTCGCCGTCGATTCCGCCGGGAACGATCGCCGTCCAACGTCCCCACCCCGGTTTCCAGGTCAAAGCCGGCGCCAAGGTGACCGTTCGGATGAGCCTCGGTAACGAACGGGTCGGGATTCCGAGCCTTTACGGCGAGTCGCTCCAAAGCGCCCTGCGTGGTCTCGAGCAACTCAGTCTTCCCGTGGGCGCCCGGATCACGGTGGATGGCTATTCCGGTCCCGATCAGGTCATCGCCACCGGCCCCCCGGTGGCCACGGAGGTCCCACCGGGCACCGAGATCGATCTGCTGATCAACTCGAGCCCGCATGACGACCTCTGGGTCATGCCATCCCTCCTGTCGAGGAATATCGGCGTGATTCGCAGATTCTGCACCGCTCACGGTCTCAGGCTCGGTCAGATCCATGAGGTCACCTACCCCGGTCTCTCGGCTGGCCTCGTGCTCCGGCAATATCCACCCGCCGGATCGCCCCTGTCGCGGTCCGACATCATCTCGGTCTGGGTGAGTCAATGAGAATCCGAATCTCGCCATCGTTGTTGTCCGCCGACTTCGCCCGTCTCGCCGACGAGATTGCAGATGTCGAGGCCGCAGGAGCCGACATGCTCCACCTCGATCTGATGGATGGGCACTTTGTCCCCAATCTGACCTTTGGTCCACCGGTGGTGGCGGCCCTTGCGGAGACCGCAACCGTACCGCTGGACGCACACCTGATGGTCACCGATCCCGATGCCCTGGTACCCGACCTCGCCAAAGCCGGAGTCCGGCGGACGGCGGTCCACGTGGAGACCTGCGACCATCTCCATCGCACCTTGGCGAGAATCCGTGATCTCGGCATGCAGCCCGGGGTCGCCATCAATCCCGCCACGTCCCTCGTACTCATCGAAGACGTGATCGAAGAGTTGGATTTCGTGCTCATCATGTCGGTCAACCCGGGGTTCGGCGGTCAGGCCTTTATCGAGTCCAGCCTGGCCAAGATCCGCCGGCTCCGGCAGACCGCCGGTGATCTCGATATCTCGGTGGACGGCGGCGTCGATCCACACACTGCCGGACCACTCGTGGCAGCCGGTGCGACGACCCTCATCGCCGGGTCGGCCATCTTTGGTGAGACCGACCGCGCGCGCGCCGTGGCGAAGCTTCGATCGGCCGCCCGACAAGGAAACGACTCATGAACCGATTCATCGCATTAACACTGTTGTTGCCGTCGTTGTTCTTCACCTTCTCCTGCTCGTCCAAGGGGATGAAGGAGGAGAAGCTCCTCGAAGAGCTGTCCAACCTGGACAAAGACACCATTTATCAACGGGCTGAAGGTCTCTACGAAGAGAAAAAATACACCGAGGCACGACAGCTCTTCTCGTTTGTCTACGACTCCTTCCCCAACGATCCACTGGGGCACAAGGCGGCGCTTCGAGTGGCTGACACATACGCGGCTAAAAACGATGTGACCAGCCTCACAGAAGCCCGGCTTCGCTATCGAGATTTTGCCAATCGCTACCCGAACGACCCGGATCGAGACTATGCTCTGCTCATGGTCGGCCACACATTCAGCGCGCGTAAACTACGACCAGATCGCGACTTGAGCCCAATCAGCGAGGCCCTCAGCGCCTATCAACAGCTGACCAACCTCTACCCCAACTCTCGTTATGCCACCGAAGCACAGGACCGGATGGGGGGTCTCGAAGAGTTGCTCGCAGAACACGAGTGGCTTGTATCGACTTTTTACTACCGGAATAAGCGTTGGATTGGAGCCAGGTGGCGCCTGGAATATATCCTGGAAAACTACCCGGATTACACGAAAATCGAGCAAGTGAACGAACGGATTTCGGCCATTCAATCAAAGCTCGACGAAGCCGAAGCACGATACAAAAAACTCATCGAAGAACGCACAAAGAAGATCGAAGATTGACGCCCGTTATGCTTTCGGTTACTCTCGTAGTGTGTTTTTTCACGCGGGGAGAGTACCCATGAAAGCGAAGATCACGGTCCTCGTTGCCGCATTGTTCCTGCCCATCATCGCGTTTGGTCAGGCCGTTGCGCCACCGCCACAACCACTCCATTTTGTGGATGATCACTGGACACCATATGATCCACCGACGGAATTTCCTCAAGGGTCGACGGTCCACAGAGTCGTCCCCGGCGACACGTTGTGGGATCTGGCCGCCACCTATCTCGGCGACCCCTACC
>Ga0316201_10002385_pt1 | contig 13351 bp, 12 predicted proteins | sample CS6wburrow_MG_FD_204516 | JGI IMG/M metagenome (GOLD analysis project Ga0316201, IMG submission 204516) | Coastal sediment microbial communities from Delaware Bay, Delaware, United States - CS-6 worm burrow | ecosystem: Environmental > Aquatic > Marine > Coastal > Sediment | place: USA... | reverse complement strand
ACTGAACCCGGTACAGCCGGTTTACTGGAAGTTGAAAGAGTGGTGAAATCGCGCGTGGCGCCAACACCCGGCAACCTGACCGCATTACGCAAGTTTATTGCATTGTGCGGAAAATCAGTCGCCTGGCTGACGGTCGTGATGGTACTGCTGACATTTACCATCGTAGTGCTGCGTTATGGCTTTAACCTGGGCTGGATCTGGCTGCAGGAATCGCTGACCTATCTCCATGTCGTGGTGTTCAGTATTGCCGCCGCATGGACGTTGCAGCAGGACGGGCACGTACGCGTGGATATTTTTTACACTGACATGACGGATAAGAACCGGGCCAGGGTTGATCTGCTTGGAAGCCTTGTATTCCTCGTTCCATTTTGCATCTTTTTGCTGATAATTGCGTGGCCCTATGTCAGCAATTCCTGGAAATTACTCGAATCTTCAAGAGAAGCGGGCGGGTTACCGGTTGTATTTCTGCTCAAATCACTGATTCTGTTGATGCCAGCGTTGCTACTCGGCCAGGCCATTATAAATATCAGCGATGCATGGAATGCGCTGCGTAATGAACAACACACGTGAGTCATGACCCCTGAGCGCGTATGCAGGCTGGATGAAGTATTGGCGCGGCGCCAACCTGACCTGACGGTATTCGCTGAAAACCTGCACAAACCCAGAAATTTCTCGGCCATCGTTCGCAACTGCGATGCTGTCGGTATCAACGAAATGCATGTGTCACCGGGTGAGAATAATCACCGCAAACACTGGAGAACCTCGCAAGGGGCGGAAAAGTGGGTCTATATCAGGATACACAACAGCCCTGAACGCACCTGCACCTATCTCAAATCAAACGGATTTCGCCTGGTGGCAGCACATTTGAGTGATGCGGCCGTTGATTACCGTGACGTTGATTACACTCAACCTATTGCCCTGGTGTTGGGCTCAGAACTATTCGGTGTCAGCGACAGGATACTGAATCATGTGGATCAGCAGATCAGTATTCCGATGATGGGTGTAACCCAGTCCCTTAATGTTTCCGTCGCCTGCGCCATCGTGCTTTACGAAGCACAACGTCAAAGACAGGCAGCCGGAATGTACGACCATTGCCGTCTCGATGATAAAACGCTGACCCGGCAACGTTTTGAATGGCTGCACCCGGTGCTGGCGGATTACTGTCAAAGACATCAACTCGATTATCCGGTTCTGGATGAATCAGGTGATTTGGCGGAACCCATGCCCAGGAGCCTGTCGGATTAAACGTGATCTCGTGCGGAAAAGCCAAATTGCCGTTATTTCTTATCTTTGAGCATCTTTGAGAGACCCGCAAACGGATTGTGAGTGGCTGAACTATTTTCTTCTTCCGACCCGAGATGACCCAAGGCTGCATCTATCAGCCGGGAATGTTCATTATCGTGACAATAAACGCAGAGTAGCTCCCAGTTGCTGCCGTCCTGCGGGTTATTGTCGTGATCGTGGTCACGATGATGAACCGTTAACTCCTGCAGGTTTTCATTGGTAAACTCACGTGCGCATCGACCACAAATCCAGGGGTACATCTTCAGCGCTTTCGCCCGGTAGCCCTTCTCGCGCTCATCAGAAGCCCTTCGCGCCCGGGCGACGACCAGATCGAGTTTATCAGATGATTTGTCTGCTCCCATCGCTGACCCCTGTTCAGCCCGCATCCCGACGACAGGCTTCTAGAACGGGGCGGGTTTCCGGCGTTTTAGACGTCCAGATAAAGAAACTTTTTGCCGCCTGTTCCACTAACATACCCAAACCATCGATATATGGTCGATGAATCTCCTCACAGCGTTTTTTCAAGGGAAGGCTGGCTTTGAAGTAATTCAGGTCATAACAAAGGCTGCCTTCTGCAAAGCTCGGGCTGCTGAGTGGTGGTGCCTCACCCTGGTGACCAAGCGAGGTCGCGTTAATCAACAGGTTGAAGGCACCCTGCCTGGCCAGGCCAGACCAGCCTGTGACCGATATCCTGCCGGATGAATCAAACCTCTCCGCAAGACTCCTTGCCCGCTCCACGTTACGATTAACCAGTACGATCTGTTGAGGATTTTCTGCCAGCAGGCGGCCGAGAATTCCGGCTGCGGCCCCACCCGCACCGAGAATCAAAACACGCCGGCCAGAAAGCCCGACGCCGTGATTGACAGTCAGGTCGGCAACCAGGCCGGCGCCATCTGTCGTATGTGCGAACCAGCCGGACGAATGGTGATAAAGGAGGGTATTGGCCGCCTGGGCCTGTTTGACCTCATCTGACGCTTGTGCGGCCAATCGCCAGGCTTCCCGCTTTAGCGGCAAGGTCACATTGCAGGCGATGCCGCCCGCAAACCGGAAGCTTTCCAGTGCCTCCGGGAAGCCCTCGACACCGGACTCAATCAATTGATATTGGATTCTCAGGTCAAACTGATCTGCAAACTTTTGGTGTATGACAGGCGAAAGCGATGTGTTGACCGGTTGCCCGAACAACGCCAGCCTGATCAGTTCTTTTCCCTGATCCACGCCGCCGCCTGTAAAGCAAAATAGGTCAATATGCCGTCGGCTCCGGCGCGTTTTATACCGGTCAGCGCCTCCATCACAACGGACTTTTCATCGAGCCATCCATTAATGCAAGCGGCTTTCAGCATGGCATACTCACCGGATACCTGGTAGACATAGGTCGGTGCCCCGAAAGTCTCTTTGACTCGCCGCACCACGTCGAGGTATGGCATGCCGGGTTTGACCATCACCATGTCTGCACCCTCCTCCAGGTCCAGCTCCACCTCGGGAATCGCCTCATCGGAATTGGCCGGGTCCATCTGGTAGGTGTATTTGTTACCTCCGCCCAGCGCACCGGCAGAACCCACGGCATCTCTGAATGGGCCGTAAAAGGCTGATGCGTACTTGGCTGAATACGCCAGTATGCGGGTATTAGTATAACCGGCCGACTCAAGCGCATCGCGAATTTCACCAATACGACCATCCATCATGTCAGACGGCGCAACGATATCTGCACCCGCCTGCGCATGCGAAACTGCCTGCTTTACCAGCGCAACCACGGTTTCATCATTTACGATATAACCATGCTCGTTCATCAGGCCGTCCTGCCCGTGACTGGTAAACGGATCAAGGGCTACATCCGTCACAACACCCAGTTCCGGGTAAGCCTTTTTCAGAGCACGCACGGCCCGTTGTGCAAGTCCTTCGGGGTTCCAGGCCTCACAGGCATCTTCGGTCTTGGCCTCGGGTGCTGTAACCGGAAACAACGCGATGGCGGGGATACCCAATTGCACACACTCCCCGGCTTTTAAAAGCAACCGGTCTATACTCATGCGCTCGACACCCGGCATGGACTCCACGTTCTCAGTACAGTCTTCACCTTCAATGACAAACACCGGCCAGATTAAATCATCCGGTGTCAAAACGGTCTCACGCATCAACCGACGGGAAAAATCATCTGCGCGCATACGGCGCATGCGGGTAGAAGGAAAACTCATACTATTTATCCTGTGTCATTATTTAGTAGTCAATTCTAACCCTGTTTATCCGCGTACTCATACCAATCGCTCAATTTATCCACCAACTCTTCCAGGCCGGCTTTATTGAGGGAGGAAAATACCTGGACACTGGCGACGGCGGGTAAATCGCGCCGGACTTTGAGCAAGGTTGACTGTGCCGGTCCACGTTTAATTTTATCCGCCTTGGTCAGTAAGATGTGGCACGGCACACCCGCAGACTCACACCAATTCAGCATTTGCTGGTCAAACTCGCGCATCGGGTGACGGATATCCATGACCAGCACAACACCACGCAAACTCTTGCGTGTTTCAAAATAGCGTGCCATCACTTTTCGCCAATGCGCTTTGAGCTTTAGTGGAACCTTGGCATAACCATAACCCGGCAAATCGGCTATTCGCCGGTCTTCATCCAGCTCAAAAATAACAATTTGCTGGGTACGTCCTGGTGTCTTGCTTGTGCGAGCCAGTGATTTCTGATCGGTTAAAGTATTGATTGCACTTGATTTACCGGCATTCGAGCGACCCGCAATCGCAACTTCGATACCATGATCCTTTGGCAGTTGCTTCAGTTCATGAGCATTGAGCAGATAGCGGGCTATTCGGAAAGGGTTGGTCTTTTTCATTGTTTGTTTCACAAATTTTTACATCTTATCGCTGGAACGATTGGGGCGAAAACGGGATAATAAGCGCCCATTTCGGTCATTGTACGCAAACATTCCTGGAGAGTACGAAATGAAGCAATTATTGCAATTCGTGATCGGCCTGTCGTTGCTGATCTCTTTACCTGTATTCGCACTTGGTGATCCGGGTTCCGGTCAAGGCAAAGCAGCCGTGTGTGCAGCCTGTCATGGTGCTGACGGAAATAGTGCTGTACCGAACTGGCCTAAAATAGCCGGCCAACATGCCTCTTACCTGCAACGTCAGCTGGCTTTGATCAAAGACGGAAGCCGGCCGGTTCCGGAGATGGCGGCAATTACTCCAAATCTTTCCGACCAGGACATGGCTGACCTGGCAGCTTATTTTGCCAGCCAGACCACCAGTGCCGGCTTGACTGACGAGGCTTTGCGCGCCAGCGGCGAACTGCTTTACCGCAGCGGCAACCCCGACACCGATATCCCAGCGTGTATGTCCTGTCATGGTCCTGCCGGCGAAGGCAATCCGTTATCAGGCTATCCCAGCCTTGCAGGTCAACATGCTGTATATTCAGAGAAAATGCTGACCGGCTTCAGAGCAGGAACGACCTGGGGTGCTGAAGACGCCAGCAGCAAGATCATGACCGGGGTGGCCAACAGGTTGACCGATGCGGAAATCAAGGCCGTGGCCAGTTATATGCAAGGCCTGCACATTGTAAAAGAATAGACCTAGTAAAGTCCGGCGGAACAATGGGCGGCTTCTGCGGTCTGTAACCCGAACGGATAAAAAATTTGTGGAGAAGTTAAAAATGATTCAAAAAGTAATTATCGCGATAAGCCTGCTACTGGGAAGTCAGCTGGCCATGGCGCAGCTCGAGCCATACCAGGAAGGGGTTCATTACTTCAAAATAAACCAGCTGCCGGCGGACACAGGCGATAATACCGTGGAAGTCACCGAACTTTTCAGCTACGGCTGTTCCCATTGCAATACTTTTGAGCCTTATTTGAAAAGCTGGGTTGAAACCAAGCCCGACAACGTCAAATACAACCGTATTGCCGTTTCTTTTGGCCGCAAAGCATGGGAAATGATGGCCCGTGCATATATCACCGCAGAGATGCTGGGTATTGAGGACGAAAGCCATATGGCGATGATGGACGCCATCTGGAAAGAGGGAAGACAATTCCGCAAACTGGATGACCTGGCTGAATTCTATACGAACTTTGGGGTTGAGAAATCAGCCTTTTTGGCTAATTACCAGTCATTTGCAGCAGACAGTCAATTACGCAAAAGTCAACGGGACGTGAGTCTTTTCGGCATAACCGGTACACCCAGCCTGGTCGTCAATCGCAAGTACAGGGTCCAGAGCAGCAAGGATGTGAAAGATTTCAACGCCATGCTGGACGTGGTGGATTTCCTGGTCAGTAAGGAAACAGTTGCACCGTAGCGTCCGGTCAAAGTCCAAGCGGCTGATCCCTGACTGGTTTCACTTCATTGTTCCCGCTCCGGCGGGAACAACCTTTCGGTAAAAGTTCTTTAGCGTAAAGTGACATTGCTTTTTACGCGGCAACGCCTTCAAATCGTGTATCACACCACCTGCTTTTAAAAACATCTTTGCTGTTGACTCGTCTGTGCATAAGAGTATTCTGTTGTTTCCGTACCACATCATGCTGATAAATTATGTCCCAAGCCCAAATCCTGGTCGTTGATGATGAGCCCGATATCAGGCAACTCGTACAGGAAATCCTCGAAGATGAGGGTTATTCCGTACAGGTTGCAAAAGACGGTGAAAACGCACGTCTTGTATACGCGCAGCAAAAACCCGACCTGGTCCTGCTGGACATCTGGATGCCGGATATCGATGGGATTTCACTTCTGAAAGAGTGGTCTTCGGCTGGAAGCCTCGAGTCACAGGTCGTGATCATGTCAGGCCACGGAACGCTTGAAACTGCCGTGGAAGCCACACGTCTGGGCGCCTTTGATTTTGTTCAGAAACCGCTTTCGCTTGCCAAGTTACTGGCCACGGTTCGTAAAGCCCTGGAGTCGAGACCACAAACCCAAGCCATGGAATTACCCGGCCACGATATAGCCCCTGTTGAGCCGCTGGGCAACAGCCCGGTTATGCAACTGTTGCGCAACAGCGCCAAACAGGCCGCTAATAATTCATCCCCCGTGATGATTACCGGGGAAAGTGGCAGTGGCCGGGAAACACTGGCCCGATACATCCATTCACTTTCATCTTCCAAGGGCGACATGCTGATACTGGATCATAGCCAGGCGGGTGGTGAAAATGCCTGCAGCTATCTATTCGGCTCCGTCTTGAACGGCCAGCCGGTCGAAGGGCTGCTGGATAGAGCAGCCGGCGGAGTATTGTTCATACCGAAACTGCAGCGCCTGCGTGCCCAAACGCTTGAGTTGCTTAACAACGTAGTTGAATCAAACGGATATACACCCGAAGGCAGCACGGATTTTAAACCATTGGGATGTCGTATCATTTGCAGTGCCACAGACAACCTGGAACAACTGGTTAAGGAAAAACGAATACCCGGCCCGCTGTATTACCACCTCAATGTCCTGCCTTTGAAAGTTCCCGCCGTCAGGGAAAGACCTGAAGATATCCCGGAACTCATCAGGTACTTTTCAGAATGGTTTCCAAATAACGAAAGCCTGCCTTACCGCTCGTTTTCAGTATCTGCCCAGAACCGTATGCGCAATCACAGCTGGCCCGGCAATGTGCGTGAATTGCGTAGCCTGATCCAGCGCTTGTTGGTGCTTGGCAATGAAGGCGAAGTTTCGGTACAGGAAGTTGAGGATGCCCTTGGCCAAGGTGCGGCCGGCATGGATACCATAATAAGCAGTCAAGAGAGCCTGTATGACAACAGTCTGTATGAGCTACCGCTGCGCGAGGCCCGCGAACAATTTGAAAGGGATTACCTGATCTACCAGTTGAAAAAAGCCGGCGGCAGTGTCGGCAAACTGTCAGACTCGGTGGGGATGGAGCGAACCCATCTTTATCGTAAACTCAGGTCACTTGGAATCGACCCGAAAATGGTATCTAATTCGTGAAAATCGTGATCCTTGGTGCAGGACAGGTCGGTTCAACGGTGGCCAGCGCTTTGGTCCACGAAGACAATGACATCACCATCGTCGATAAAGACGAGAGCCGACTCAAAGAACTCCAGGACCAGTTGGATATACGAAGCGTGCTTGGCTACGCTTCACATCCCAAGGTAATGGAACGTGCCGGTATCGAAGATGCGGATCTTGTTATCGCATTGACCAGCTCCGATGAAGTCAACATGATCGCTTGCCAGATCGCCTATACGTTATACAACGTGGCTACCCGCATTGCACGGGTCCGCGCAGCTGCTTACACCGATCGATCTGAAATATTTGATCGTGAACACACACCTGTCGATGTTTTGATCAGTCCCGAGTTGTTGCTGACACAATATATTTCTGGTCTGATCGAATACCCCGGGACCTTGCAGGTCATGGATTTCGCAGATGGTAAAGCACAGCTTGTGGCCACCGAGGCAGAGGCCGGTGGTTTACTGGTCAGGCAAAAACTCTACACACTGGCGCAGCATATGCCGGGTCAGTCAGATGCACGCCTGGCTGCCATCTATCGCCATGGAAAACTGATACTGCCTGAAGGCAGCACCATTATCGAGGAAAACGATATCGTCTTTTTCCTGGCTGCAACACGTGATATTCCGACGGTCATGAAGGAGTTAAGACCCATAGACAACCCGGTCCGGCGGGTGATTCTCGCTGGTGGCGGCAATATTGGAAAAAACCTGGCCAGGCAACTGGAACGCCACCATCATGTAAAGGTGATCGAACGCGACCCGGTCAGGGCCGAATCGATCGCCGAGGATTTATCCAAGACTATCGTGCTGGTCGGTGACTGCACGGACGGGGGCCTTTTACGGGAAGAAGCCATCGACACCACGGATGTCTACTGTGTGCTAACAAATGACGACGCAGCCAATATCCTGTCCGCATTGCAAGCAAAACGCATGGGTGCGAAGAAAGTTATCGCCATAATCAACCGGCCGTCTTATGTCGACCTGATGGAATCCGGGACCATTGATATCGCTGTGTCACCCCAGCAAATCACCATTGGATCCCTGCTGGCCCACATCCGGCGGGGCAGTATCGTGAAGGTGCACTCACTCAGGAGTGGCGCCGCCGAAGCCATTGAAGCAATTGCTCTCGGTGACAGGCGCAGCTCCAAGGTGGTTGGCCGGTCTCTTGAAGAACTGGACCTGCCGGAAGGTACCACCATCATTGGAATAGTCAGGGGTGAGGACGTCATCATCGCACATCATGACACGCTTATAGAAGAGCATGACCACGTCGTGTTGTTTGTACCGGACAAGAAACAGATTCACGCGGTAGAGCGACTTTTCCAGGTGAGTGCAGCCTTCGTATGAAAAATCGGAGAACGGCAACCGTTCAACGAATCCTGGGTTTCCTGATAGCCGGTGCCAGCCTGATGATGCTTCCACCAGCAGCGGTTTCCTGGTGGTATAACGATGGTACCGCCAGTCTTTTTCTGGTTAGTGCAGTCATCCTGTTTCTCACCGGAATGGCAATTTTTTTGCCGGTACGTAATGTCCACGAAGAATTACGGCTTCGAGACGGGTTCCTTGTCGTTGTAGCGTGCTGGCTTTCACTTGTCCTGGTGGGGGCACTACCCTTTTTGTTGCTAACGGAACCGGAACTTTCCTATGTGGATTCAGTGTTCGAATCCATGTCCGCACTGACCACTACCGGCGCCACGATCATGACAAATATCGATGCGCTGCCACGCGGCATTTTGTATTACCGTCAACAACTTCAATGGCTTGGAGGGCTCGGCATTGTAGTACTGGCCGTGGCTATCATGCCCATGTTGCGAATAGGTGGTATGCAACTCTACCGGGCAGAAACACCGGGACCGCTGAAAGACAGCAAACTGACCCCCCGCATAACTGAAACCGCGAAGGCTCTGTGGTTGATCTATCTTGGAATAACCATACTATGCGCATTGGCTTACTGGCTTGGGGGCATGACGCTTTTCGATGCCATCGGACATGCCTTCAGCACGGTCGCCATAGGTGGAATGTCGACCCATGATGCCGGCTTCACCTGGTTCAACAGTCCAACCCTGGAAATCGTCGCAACCTTCTTCATGGTGGTTGCCGGTATCAATTTCGCAATCCATTTCACTTCATGGAAGCGTGCCAGTTCGCAACCCTATTTTCATGACCCTGAACTTAAAGTCTACGCATCACTGCTACTCGGCTTCGCAGTTCTGACAACCATCGCACTGTACCTGAACGGTACTTATGGTTCGATTGCTGAATCTGCTCGATTTGCAAGTTTCCAGGTCGTATCGGTGATGACCACAACCGGCTTCAGCTCTGCGGATTTTTCAATTTGGCCCGGTTTTGTTCCCATCATGTTGATCTGCATCGCGTTCATCGGCGGATGTGCTGGTAGCACCTGTGGTGGCATGAAGGTGATACGTATCATGCTCTTGTACCGCCAGGCCAGTCGTGAAATTCGCCGGCTCATCCATCCCCACGCGGTTATTCCGGTGAAAATTGGCGGCCGGAAAACATCGGCAACGGTCATGGATGCAGTCTGGGGGTTTTTCTTTTTGTATGTTGCAAGCTTCGTCCTGATAACCATCGCGCTCAATGGTGTGGGTGTAGACCCGGTAACCGCCTATGCTGCTGCCGCGGCCTGTATTACCAACCTTGGACCGGGTCTGGGCGAGGTAAGCGCGAACTACGCCAGCCTGAGCTCAACGGCCAAACTCATTTTAAGCTTTGCCATGTTGATGGGCCGGCTGGAAATTTTCACCCTGCTGGTATTATTTTCACCAGCGTTCTGGCGCAATTGATTATTGCCGTCGTATGCATAAAAACCAATACGCTGCCGGGGCGCGTACACAACCGCCAGTATCGAACAATAATCAGAAATCAAACCGGAGGCAGCTTATGCACTATTGGGCGTTGTCGCGTGAAACCCTGATGCCAGTTGCAATTTTCGTAACAGGGAACGTTTCTTACGGTGGTGACCTTGCATACGTTGCAGGATGTCGTCCAGCATTTCTACCGCCTCGATGACATGTTCACCCTTATTCAACATCACCGCTTCCGCCTCCTGTGCCATGGCCGCATCGGTGATCTCTGCTCTGGATGCGTGGCCACGCTTGGTCAGCCCCTCCAGTACCTGGGTTGCCCAAATCACGGGGACATGCGCTGACTCGCATACCCATAAAATTTCTTCCTGGACCTCGGACATGCGTTCAAACCCGCATTCCACGGCTAAATCCCCACGCGCGATCATGACACCACTGGCGGGGAATTTCAGTGCTTCGAGCAGGATCGCGGGAAGGCTGGCAAAGCCTCTTTTGGTTTCGATTTTCAATATCGCACCAATATCGTCACGGCCAAGCTTGAGCAGGTGCTGATGTAACGCGCGGACATCATCGGGACTGTTTGTAAATGACAGGCCGATCATGTCTGCATGGCGTGCCGCAAACTCCAGGTCCTGCAGATCCTTGCGGCTGAGCGCGGCAAGGTTCAGGTCCGTATCCGGGAGATTAACCCCCCGGTTACCTTCGAGCTTCTCCACAGGTTTTCGGGTGTGGGTGATACGAACCTGCAACTGTTCCGCGTTACGTTTTTCGACGATACCTGCAATACGCCCGTCATCAAAAAATATGGGTTCACCCAGGCGTACATCACGATAGACCTCCGGAATAGCCAAAGAAACCTTACCCGGGTTCAGCAATTCACCATTGCCGTCATGCAAAGCCGGGGTTCCCGGTTCGGCCTTTGCCGAGACGAACAATATATCGCCTTTACGGATGATGCAGACACTGTCTTCGTGTGCCAAACCTGATAGTTCCGTTTCCGGACCGGGGTTGCCCATCTGATCCTGTACCTGTAAAACCGTGCCATTGGCCAGATAGGCTGTCTTTTTGCATTCTGCCCAATAACCATCCGCGCGTTTCTCCCTTACACGCCAGGTTCTATTGGAGCCACGTACATCCCGAAAATTGATCCGGTCACCGACTTTCAAGCCGTTCAGCCATTCCGGATCGAGCGCAAAGGTAAAATCAGCCGCGGGCATCTCGGAAAACACCGTTTTTGCCGGTGTCAGCCAGACACGCGCGGGGCGCAGAATTTTGCCATTCGATGCCCGGCGCGGCCGAATCTTTATGACGGCAGGGTGTGTTTCCATCGGGCCAAGACGCAGTTTCGGCCCGCCCAGATCCATCAGAACACGACAGGTCAGACCGGTGGATTGTTCAGCACTGCGCAGGGTCTGGATCATCCGGGTCCAAATCTCCGGATAATCATGCGCACAATTGATACGCATGCAGTTCATTCCGCTGAGAAGCAACTGATGTACCATCAGGTAATCATCGGCAGCTTCAACCGGCATGGTGACAATGACATGGGCTCGCCGGCTTTCGGGGACCTTCCCGAACAGCCTGACCGCGTTCTTCTCGAGGCGTTCGGCTCCCTTACTGAAAGCGGTGTGTATATCCGTGAAGTCGGCGGCGTTGCTGTTTTGCCCATCCAGCAAGTACAGGTTGTGAAGAACCGCGTTAATGGTCGCAAGAACGTGGGGCTCCACCCTTCCCAGCGAGGAAAGACCCAGGCGGGTCAACTTGTCCTGCAGCGGCCTGATGTCCTCACGTCTCAATGCAAGGTAATGCAATAGGTTTTCTGCGCTGGCCCGCCTTTCAGCTGATAAATCAGGCAGCGGATGCCGGCTATTATCCACCTCGTCCTTAATCATCCGGCGCAGCGACTCCATTTGCCTGATCAATTCGTCAAGGGTGCCGGATTGTGATGCCTGATGTTGTATGGAATTCATTCGTTCATGCTCCCAACATCACTTTAATCCCTGGTGAGTTGAAGCCACATGACCCAAATCAAGACGGCTTGACATTACACCGGGGACTATCAGTTTTTGTAAAAAGACTTCTCGCCTTCCGGCCGGTTTCTAAAACGTTTGTAGGCCCACAGGTATTGCCTCGTATCCACAGCTATACACCGTTCTATACCTCGATTGACCTCGGTCGCCGCTTCTCGCATGTTTTCACTGTAAATGGATGGGCCGGTTTTAAATAAATGCACACAGTACCGGCCACCCTTGCGTCTCTCACACACGGCAAACACGACCGGGGCACCTGTGCGCTGGGCCATACGCGGGAGCAGTACGCCGGTCAATGCCTCGATACCAAAAAACGGCGCAAACTGACCTCCACCACCGGTGGGCTCCTGATCCGGCAGCAGAGCGACGAAATAACCGTCTTTGAGTAGTTGATACATGCGCCGCAGACCCTTGCCGGTCGCAGGGACCATCTCGGCGCCGGCGCGTGCGCGCTTTTCCGATAACATCGCGTCGATGTCAGGATGTTTGCTGGGCTTATAAAGTATGGCGGCCTCACCCTTACTGTGCAGGTAGAGATTCAACATCTCCCAGGACCCATAATGTGGAGCGGCCACGATCAACCCTTTTCCTTCACTGATCAGCTCCTCAACCTGCTCCATACCCTGCACTTCGTCAAACAAAGCGTACATGCGCTCCAGCGGCCAATGCCATAACATACCGGCTTCAAACAAACCCCTGGCATAGTTGGTCATGCTGGCCCGGCCAATTTTCTTGCGCTGCTTCGCATCCATGTCGGGATAGACGGCTTTTAAGTTCACACGGGTCACACGCCGTAGACGCGGCACCGAGTACCAGACCACTGCGGCCAACGGTGGCGCCAGGTATTCTGCTGCACGCGGTGTTATCCAGCTAAACATACGCATGACAGCACGTATGGCGAGTAATTTCATCAGTAGTTACTCATAAACGGGATCCAGGAGCTTGTCCGAGAATAGAAGCCGTAGCGAGGGGAAGCCAATTTGAGTCCATTTTTTTGATCCTTTGAGGCGAATAGTTAGTCATATTTAACGAAAATGAGCGGAAAAATGGGCCAAAATGGCTTTTCCGCAGTAGGTTCTCTATTATCAGACAGGCTCCAAGGCAATGCTAACATGAGCAAAGCAGGATTTAAGGACAGGGTTGTGAAATGATTGCATTGTTGCAAAGAGTATCGGAAGCCAGCGTCGTTGTTAATGAAAATTCTTCAAAAGCGAGAGTGACCGGTGCGATCAGTACCGGCATCCTGGCACTGGTTGCAGTCGAGAGAGGCGATACCGAGA
>Ga0316201_10002384_pt1 | contig 13352 bp, 9 predicted proteins | sample CS6wburrow_MG_FD_204516 | JGI IMG/M metagenome (GOLD analysis project Ga0316201, IMG submission 204516) | Coastal sediment microbial communities from Delaware Bay, Delaware, United States - CS-6 worm burrow | ecosystem: Environmental > Aquatic > Marine > Coastal > Sediment | place: USA: Delaware... | reverse complement strand
TTCAGTGCCCAGTCAAATAATCTGGGTTGCTTGCTATGAATGAGCTGAGCAAGACCGATAGTTGCCATAACATCAGACATGGCTTCGTGTGCACCGAGGTGTTCGATCTGGTTGGCTGCGCTCAGGTGCTCGAGCTTGAAACTGGGTTTGCCGGGTTCATGTTCCGGCCATGTGATACCTGCCGGCCGCAGTGCATAACACATCCTTGTCAGGTCAATCAGATCCCAGCGTGAGTTTCCATTTTTATACTCGCGTTCGTACGGATCAAAAAAATTCCGGTAAAACAGGTTACGGCTGAATTCGTCATCAAAGTGAATGTTGTTGTAACCGGCGGTACAGGTGCCGGGTTCCATCATTTCCGCGTGAATTTTTGCGGCGAACTCGGCCTCGACAAGCCCTTTTTTTAATGCTTCCTGTGGTGTGATGCCGGTGATCAGGCTGGCAATGGGATGTGGCAGTACATCCGTTGCCGGTTGACAGTACCAGTTGATCGGCTCACCAATGGGTTCCAGTGAGATATTGGTGCGGATGGCGGCGAACTGGGCCGGCCGGTCCAATTGCGGGTAGGCACCAAAGGTCTCGTAGTCGTGCCAGAGAAATGTATGTTCGGAATTCATCCTGGTCGATCCCGCCTGCTTGGAATAGATTCAATACCATTGTGGCACAGTGCGGCCATTGTGTTTATATCCTGAGAACCCAATCTGGTATTTTCATACAGTGATCTTCCTGCTGGTGAGATAAACTGTTTAACTAAACGACCAAAAATGAAAATATTGGAAAATGGCTTACTCAAAGAATACGACAGAAGAACTGCTGCAGCTGATGGAACTGGAGTCTCTCGAAGTTAATCTTTTTCGGGGGGAAAGCCGGGATATTGGCACTTCCCGGGTATTTGGTGGCCAGGTGCTGGCCCAATCGATCATCGCGGCCAGCCGCACCGTGGATGAAGGTAAGATCCATTCCCTGCATTCCTATTTTCTGCGCTCCGGAGATGCTCAAGCCCCGATTGTCTATAACGTGGATCGCAGCCGGGATGGGCGTAGCTTTAAATCGCGGCGGGTGGTTGCGATCCAGCACGGCAGGCCGATATTCACGCTGGCTGCATCCTTCCAGCTGGAGCAGGAAGGATTGGAGCACCAGTTTGAAATGCCGGATGTTCCAATGCCGGAGGATTTACCATCTGAAAGTAATGTTCCGGAAGATCGTCTCGAACAGGTTACCCCGCTTTTGCGTCGCTGGTTCACACGCACCGGCCCATTTGATTTCCGTCCAACAACCAAGCGCGATGTCTTCAAGCCCAAGCCGCAGGCCCCGTATTCAAATGTATGGTTCCGGTTGAATGAAAAGATTGATGCACCTGATGAGATGCACCGCGCGTTGTTGGCCTACGCATCTGATTTCCACCTGGTGGGTACTGCGACCCTGCCACATGGAATTTCTTTTGTTAAAGATGATCTGTTAATGGCCAGTCTTGATCACGGTATGTGGTTTCACCGCCCGGCGCGTGTCGATGACTGGTTACTGTATTCCTGCGACAGCCCAAGCAGCAGCGGCGGCAGGGGTCTGGCGAGGGGTTTAATATATGATCGCGATGGCAGATTGATTGCAAGTACGATTCAGGAAGGTATGATCCGGGTTGGTAAACGTCGTGGCAGCAGGGGTAAATAAATGAGTAATCAAATCGAACTCGCCACTTTTGGCGCCGGTTGTTTCTGGAGTGTGGAAGCACGTTTTCGCGCAGCGGAAGGTGTGCTGGAGGCTACCTCCGGTTATATGGGTGGGCAACCTGAACCCAATTACAAGGCGGTCTGTACAGGAACGACAGGGCACGCGGAAGTCGTTCAGGTGCAGTATGACGCGCAAAAGGTCAGTTTTGAGACCCTGTTGGGTCTGTTCTTTGACATGCACAACCCAACCACAATGAACCGGCAAGGCCCTGATATTGGCAGCCAGTATCGCTCGGTTATCTTTTATCATTCTCCGGACCAGGAAAAGGCTGCGTTGGAGGCGATCACCGCCCTGGATCAATCAGGCCGCTGGCCCCAGGCAATAGTGACCCAGGTCGTGGCAGCGATGCCATTCTGGCCGGCTGAGGAATACCACCAGCGTTACCTGGAAAAACATGGATTGGGGTTTTGCTCGATCTAGTGTTTTAGCCTGGCGATCAGTGTTCAGTTTGAGGCATCATCACAGTGCTTGTATCTTTTGTGCAATAATCAGCCTGAAAACAATTCACGGATTGGGATGAAACACGAACTTTACAGAGTGGTTCAGATGGCTGGATATTTGCTAATTGCAAGCCTGTTTATGCCGTCCGTGTGGGCCGAGGTCTACAAATTTACCGACAAGGATGGCATTGTCCACTACACCAACATCCGGCCGGGCGGACAGCAAAAGGTCGAAACGTTTTCTTTCCCCTGTTATGCGTCTGATCCCAGTTGCAATCAACTGGATTGGGAAAAAATCCCTCTGAATCGGGGGGCATTTAGTGAGGCCATACAAATCGCTGCCAAGGAATATTCCGTTGATGATGCGCTGATCCGGGCCATCATTCACGCTGAGTCAGCATACCAGCCGGAAGCACTTTCACCTAAGGGCGCACAGGGTCTGATGCAGTTAATGCCCGCAACCCAGGCAGAATTAGAAGTTATCGATGTGTTTGACCCGGTCAGTAATATTGAAGGCGGCACGTTGTACCTTTCCCGTCTACTGGAGCAGTTCGATCAGAGTGTGGAACTGGCTGCCGCTGCTTATAATGCCGGTCCGGGAGCGGTGCTGGAATATGGCGGGATTCCCCCTTATGCAGAAACACGTGAGTATGTCCGCCGGATCAAGATTTTATACCGGCGCTATCGATCGAACGAAAGCTAGCCCGCATATTGCACCAGTACCCCAGAGGCTGGCGTCGGTCAGGAGCGGCTGGACGCCGGGCTGGACTGAGGACCATAGCCATAGCTATGATCCGATGGAAGCTCAAGTTCAGGCGTGCCTGAACAAGCCAGGGCTGGGGTAGGTTTCGGGCCGGGTACAAAGTGCATCTCGGGGTCTATCAGCAAAAATACCATTTAATCCAATCGATTCAATTCGATTCAGTGAGGCTTGAAACCGACTGGCGCAATATCCGGGCTAGTCAGTAACGAAAACCCGCCTGCTTGACTGCTTCCAGTTCATTTAATGCTGCGATCAATTCTTCGCATGGCTTTACCTTCCAGTCACTTCCCAATTCAAGTGTGACACGTGCCCGCTGGTTGCGGTAATGAAGATAGACGGGGGATGAGCCCCCTTTATAAGGGCTGAAGGTGGATGCCAGTAACTTGCAAAGATCTTCGTCAGGCCCGGAAACAGCAATATTGACACCCTTTGCAAAGCGGGCCTTGGAGTCTGCCAGCGACATAATATGCTCGGCAGTAATTTTATAGCCACCGGTAAACTTATCGGCTTCTACCCGGCCCTGAATTAACACGACAGAATCCTTTACCATCAAATCGGCGTATGTCGCATAGATTTCATTAGATAGAAATGCGTCAATCTGGTCGGTGTGGTCTTCTATCGCAATGAAGTGCCCGCGTGCCGTGCGCCGGTGCAGAGAGGTCACCAGTGCCGCCAGGGTCATGCTGAGACCTCGGCGGTTCTTGCTTTCTCTTGGTACCCGTTTGTGCACATCCCCAAGCAAACAGGTGGTGAAGCTCCTGATATCCCGCTGGTGCGCCTTGACCGGGTGACCGGTCAGGTATAAGCCGAGCGAGTACTTTTCTGCTTCCAGTCTTTGCAGTTCGTGCCAGGCTTTTACATCAGAAGGCCCACCGGTACTATCGATGATGCTTGGCTGCAAACTTCCAAACATGTCAGTCTGACCGGCTTCCTGGTCGCGTTGTGTCTGCTCGGCAGCGTGTATGCAACGCGGCAGGTCATGTAATAGTCGCGCGCGGTTTTGGGTGGGATCAAGAACATCCATCGCGCCGGAACGAACCAGGGTTTCCATTGCACGCTTATTGGCCTTTTTCAGGTCCATCCTGTTGCAAAAATCATCCAGGCCCGTATAAGGACCGTTGGCGATACGATCCTCTTCGATTGAGTCAATGGCTGCTTTGCCGATACCTTTGATCGCACCCAGGCCGTAGCTGATAGAGTGCTGGTCGGTCATTTTGAAAGCGTAGGATGAGCGGTTGATATCCGGTGGCAGGATGTTTAACCCCATCGTTCGGCATTCCCTGATCAATGACGCGATTTTATCCGTTGTATCCATGTCTGCCGAAAGTACCGCAGCCATGAAGGCGGCCGGGAAATGGGCTTTCAGCCAGGCTGTCTGATACGCGATCAGGGCGTACGCGGCAGAGTGTGATTTGTTAAAGCCGTAACCGGCAAATGTCTCCATCTGGTCAAAAATATAGTTGGCAAGTTCGTCGGTGACACCGCGTTTGGAGGCGCCGTCAACAAATACCAGTCGCTGCTTGGCCATCTCGGATGCTTTTTTCTTACCCATGGCCCGTCGCAGGATATCAGCATCACCAAGCGAGTAACCGGCAAGCACCTGGGCGATCTGCATGACCTGTTCCTGGTAAAGGATGACACCATAAGTGGGCTTAAGAATGGATTCGAGATCCTTATGCGGATAACTGACAACCGAGCGGCCGTGCTTACGTTCTACATAATCGCCGACCATGCCCGACTCCAGCGGACCGGGCCGGTACAGGGCCACCAGTGCGATAATTTCATTGAAGCTGTCCGGTTGCAGATTACCGATCAATTCCTTGATGCCGCCTGATTCGAGTTGGAACACCGCGGTCGTTTTACAATCCTGCAATAACTTGAAAGTCAACGGGTCATCCAGCGGCAACTCTTCGAGTACCACCGGATCCTCGCCATTTTCAAGTCGCTGTTGATTGATGGCTTTCAAAGCCCAGTCAATAACGGTCAGTGTTTTCAGACCGAGGAAGTCGAATTTGACCAGGCCAATGGTTTCCACGTCATCCTTGTCAAACTGGGAAACTACACCACCCCCTCCGGGTTCCGAGAACAGGGGTGTGAAATCGGTCAACGCGGATGGCGCAATAACCACACCGCCCGCATGCTTGCCGGCATTTCGGGTCAAGCCTTCGACTGACATGGCGAGATCCAGTAACGCCCGGGTCTCTTCCTCTTCTTCATATCGTTTTTTGAGGTCGGGTTCCTGGTCCATTGCAGCCTTGAGTGTGATCCCCACATCCATCGGTATCAGCTTTGCGATACCGTCTACAAAATTGTAACCATCACCGAGTACCCGCCCGCAGTCACGCACCGCGGCCTTGGCCGCCATCGTCCCATAGGTAATGATCTGGCTGACCTGGTCCCGGCCGTAGGTTTCGGCGACGTAGTCAATCACCAGGTCGCGTTTTTCCATACAGAAATCAACATCGAAGTCGGGCATGGAAATTCGCTCAGGGTTGAGGAAGCGTTCGAACAGCAAATCGTATTGAAGCGGGTCAATATCGGTGATTTCCAGCGAGTAGGCCACCAGCGAACCGGCACCCGAACCACGACCCGGACCGACCGGAATGTCGTTATTTTTTGCCCAGCGGATAAAATCTGCAACGATCAGGAAGTATCCCGGAAAGCCCATTCCATTGATGACTTTGAGTTCAAGTTCCAGGCGGTCACGGTAATCTTCATCGGTAAATGATAGTGCGGGGCCGTGTTTATTCAGACGCTTGGCAAGACCCTCCAGCGACGCCTTTTTCAGGAACTCTTCAATGCTCTCGCCATCGGGTGTTGGGAAATCCGGAAGGAAGTATTTACCAAATTCCAGTTTGAGATTGCACCGTTTTGCCAGTTCAGACGCGTTCTCCAGTGCTTCGGGCAGGTCGGCGAACAGCCTGGCCATTTCCCCGGGGCCCTTGAGGTATTGTTCTTCTGAATAGCGTACTTCCCGACGCTTGTCCGAGAGCAGGCGGCCATCATGAATACAAACACGGGCTTCATGTGCTGAGAAATCCTCTTTGTCCAGAAACCGTACGTCGTTGCTGGCGACCACCGGCAGGCCCAATTCAGCGGCGAGTTGCAGGGCATGGCGCTCATGGCGCGACTCCTGTTCACGCCCCGTTCTCTGAATTTCTATATAAAAACGACCGGGAAAATCCTCTATCCAGCCCTGCGCAAGCTGCCGTGCAGTGGCGGGATGTTGATTGACCAGGGCCTGGCCTACATCACCTTCACGGCCACTGGATAGCGCGATAAGACCGGATGAATACCGGGTAATCCATTCGCGCCGGAGATGGGGTACGCCATGATGCTGGCCTTCCTGGTAGCCCTTGCTGAGTAAGCGGCAAAGGTTCAGGTAGCCTTCATTGTTCTGGCACAGCAGTACCAGGCGGTTGATATGATCAGGGGCTTCCGGGTGGCTGACCAGTACATCCGCACCGGCGATTGGCTTGACGCCTGCAGCCACTGCGGCCCGGTAGAACTTGACCAGGCCAAACATATTGGACTGGTCGGTGATAGCCACTGCCGGCATACCCAGTTCTTTCACACGTTCGACAAGCTGCTTTATACGCAGTGTACTGTCTACCAGTGAAAATTCAGTGTGCAGGTGTAAGTGTACAAAAGGCTGGGGCATGGATTAAGTATTACATGGCTATGGCTGATATTCTCTTTTCATTATGACGGGGAGAGCCTGACTGCGAAAGAGTAATTTCATGATCTTTTTTTCTGTCGCGTCATCTGATGGTATTAATGCTGCCTACCCAACCCGTTGGTGGCCGGATTGCATTGACGGACCAAAATTTCAGCCGGTAAATGTTGAGAATCATGGCCCGCATGTGGTATCTTGCGCGCCCCTGATAAGTGCTTGTCGGGTTTGGTATACATGGGGGCGCGTAGCTCAGCGGTAGAGCACTGCCTTGACATGGCAGTGGTCACTGGTTCGATCCCAGTCGTGCCCACCATTCTTTCCCTTGTGTTTTTGCGGCCTTTTCAAATCAAAAGAGTGGGATAGGTTGGCATTCACGCGTACAATAGCGCGATGAATTTGCAGGAACGAACTACCTCCTGAGGTAAAGGAAACATGCAGAGTGCACCTGAAGGGACGCTTTGCGTCCCTTGTTCGTTTTGAGTTGATGATGTTTGAGAGAAAGATATGCCTTTAATTACGCTTCCGGATGGTAGCCAAAGACAATTTGAACAGGCTGTCACGGTGATGGACGTGGCGTCTGATATCGGCCCCGGCCTTGCCAAGGCAACGCTTGCGGGTGAGGTTGACGGGCGCTTGGTAGATGCTTCTTTTGAAATGGCCGATGACGCGACGCTGCGCATTATAACCGCCAAGGATGAAGAGGGTCTCGAGATTATCCGGCATTCCACTGCCCATTTGCTTGCGATGGCGGTCGAGCGTGTGTTCCCTGAGTCGCAGTACACCATCGGGCCTGTCATCGAGAATGGCTTCTACTATGACTTTTCCTACCCGCCTGGTTTTAAACCGGAGGACCTGGACAAGATTGCTGCTGAGATGCGACGCCTGGTCAAAGATGCGATACCGGTTAAACGATTCCTGATGAGTCGGGGTGAAGCCATCCAGTTCTTCCGCCAAAAGGATGAAGAATACAAGGCACAGATTATCGAATCCATCCCGTCAGACGAGCCGCTATCCATGTACCAGCAAGGTGAGTTTGTCGATTTGTGTCGCGGCCCCCATGTCCCCAACACATCTCATCTTGGTCAATTCAAACTGACCAAACTGGCCGGTGCCTATTGGCGTGGCAACAGTGATAACGAGATGCTGCAACGTATTTATGGTACGGCCTGGCGGACGAAAAAAGAGCTGAATACCTATCTGCACAATCTTGCAGAGGCAGAAAAACGTGATCATCGGCGTATTGCACGACAACTGGATTTGTTTCATTTCCAGGAAGAGGCGCCGGGTATGGTGTTCTGGCACGACCATGGCTGGATTATTTATACACAGGTGAAGAACTATATACGTAAACGCCTGCGCAAGGCGGGTTACCAGGAGGTCAACACTCCTGAGATCGTTGACATCAGTCTGTGGGAGAAATCAGGACACGCAGAGAAGTTTATTGAAAACATGTTCCTGACCGATTGTGAGGATCGCAACTTCGCCATCAAACCCATGAACTGTCCCTGCCATGTCCAGATATACAATAACGGCCTGCACAGTTATCGCGATCTGCCCATGCGCATGGCCGAGTTCGGCTCCTGCCACCGCAACGAGGCATCCGGTGCTTTGCATGGTCTGATGCGTGTCCGGGCTTTCACACAGGATGATGCACATATCTTCTGTACACCCGAGCAGGTTCAGAGCGAGGCCGATGCCTTTTTGAAATTGCTGTACAGTGTTTACCACGATTTTGGTTTTGATGAAGTGATGGTGGAGTTATCCACCCGCCCGGAAAAACGGATTGGCGATGACTCCCTGTGGGATAAGGCGGAAAACGCCCTTGAAGCCGCGCTCAATGACAGTGGTGTCGAGTACAAGTTGAATCCGGGTGATGGAGCGTTTTATGGCCCAAAGATCGATTTTAGCCTGAGAGATACGATCGGTCGTATCTGGCAGTGTGGTACCTTACAGCTTGATTTTAATATGCCTGGGCGTCTCGGTGCGGAATATGTGACCGAAGATGGCTCGCGCCAGACGCCGGTGATGTTACACCGCGCGATCCTTGGGTCGCTGGAACGGTTCATAGGAATTCTGATTGAAAACTATGCCGGCAAGATGCCTGTTTGGCTGGCTCCGGTACAGGCCGTTGTGCTCAATATTACCGATCGGCAGGACGAAAGATGTAAGGAAATTGCCGAATCCCTTGAAAATAAAGGGTTCCGAGTCGATTTAGACTTGAGAAATGAGAAGATCGGATTTAAAATCCGCGCTCACACTTTAGGTAGAGTTCCTTTTCTGCTTGTAGTGGGCGATCGTGAGGTCGAGGAAGGAACTGTAGCCGTGCGTACCCGGGAAGGTAAGGACCTGGGAAGCATGGAAATGGAGGCCTTCGTCCGGCACCTTAGAAGTGAAGTGGACCGGCGGGGAAAATCAGATAAATAGCAGGAGAATTTAACATCGCATCCAAAAAAGAAACGCGGCGCAACGGGGACATAATCGCGCCGCAGATCAGGTTAATTGATCAGGAAGGTGAACAAGCAGGCGTCATGACGGTTCCAGAGGCAATCGAATTGGCGGAAGAACAGGGAATGGATCTCGTAGAGATCGCCCCGAATGCCGAACCACCAGTTTGCCGGATCATGGATTTTGGCAAGTACCGGTTTGAACTGGCCAAGAAAGGGCAGGCGTCCAAGAAAAAGCAGAAAGTCACGCATGTCAAGGAAGTAAAGTTCAGGCCGGGTACCGAGGTAGCCGATTACCAGGTCAAGATGCGAAATGTGCGCCGGTTTTTGGAAGCGGGCGATAAGGTCAAGGTCACTCTGAGGTTCCGTGGTCGTGAAATGGCGCACCAGGAACTCGGCGCAGAAATGCTTAAACGGGTCCGCGACGACCTGGTAGATGAGGCAGTTGTTGAGCAAATGCCCAAAATGGAAGGCCGTCAGATGACGATGATGATCAACGCCAAGAAGACCTGACAAAAGAGTTTTATAGCGTGACTGACATATGACAGTCACATTTTGAAGAAGTGTTACCGAGCAAATGGTAAAGAGCTGGAAAAACTTCCCCAGCCGCTTGAGTATCACATATTACAGGCCACCAAAGGCCACCAGGAGTAAACCATGCCCAAGATGAAAACCAATCGGGGTGCGGCCAAACGTTTTAAGAAAACCGCTTCAGGTAATTTTAAACGTGGGTTTGCATTCAAGAGTCATATTCTGACCAAGATGAGTACCAAACGTAAGCGCAACTTGCGTGGTACGGATTCAATAGATTCTGCCGACAAGAAAGCCGTCAAACGCTTACTGCCGTACGCATAACAGGAGGCTCAGAAAATGGCTAGAGTAAAACGTGGTGTTGTCGCCAATGCGCGGCACAAAAAAGTCTTAAAGCAGGCCAAAGGTTATTACGGTGCCCGTCGTAAGGTATATCGTGTTGCCAAACAGGCTGTTATCAAGGCAGGTCAATATGCATATCGTGACCGTCGTACCCGCAAGCGGGCGTTCCGCCAGTTGTGGATTGTCCGTATCAATGCTGCTGCACGTCAGTTTGATATGTCTTACAGTCGCTTTATGGATGGCCTGAACAAGGCTGGTATCGAGGTAGACCGTAAGGTGCTGGCTGATCTCGCGGTTCATGACATTGATGCATTCGGTGCCCTTGTAGAGAAAGCCAAAGCCAGTCTCGCTTGATATGTACGGTACATCGCAAAAAACACATGGAAAAGGTGAGAGCAGAAGCCGTATAGGCGACCGGCCTGGACCATGTGTGGTGCGATGGGCTTGCGTGTTGTACTAACTGAATATAGACAGCGGGTTTGGTGAACTGACACGCGACGCTTGAGCAGGCCAGCGGTCTCGCAAAATAAAATGCAGGAAGGGCAGGGGCCTTTCCGATTGGAATCTTTTTGGTGGAATCAGTAAAGCAAATTCTTGAGCATGCGCTGGCGGAGATCGAGACCAGTAATGAATTGTCCATGCTGGATGATCTGCGTGTACGTTACCTGGGCAAAAAGGGTGAAATTACGGCCCTGCTTAAATCCCTTGGTGGTATGCCGCATGAAGAGCGAAAGGCATTTGGACAGGCGGTCAACCAGGCGAAAGTCCAGGTGGCCGACGCGGTTTCTGTACGTAAGCAGGTGCTGGAAGACGCTGCACTGAACACACGTCTGGCAAGCGAAAAAATTGATGTCACATTGCCCGGCCGAGGCCGGCAACGTGGCGGTTTGCACCCGGTAACGCATACGCTGCAGAGGATGACTGATATCTTCTGCAGGCTGGGCTATGACGTGGCTACCGGTCCCGAGGTTGAAGATGACTTCTACAATTTCGAAGCGCTGAACTTCCCGCCCCACCATCCGGCACGTGCGATGCACGATACCTTTTACTTTGGTGACGGCCGCCTGTTGCGAACACATACATCACCGGTGCAAATCCGTGAGATGAAAAAGAAAGGTGCACCGATTCGTATCATCGCGCCGGGTAAGGTCTTCCGCAGCGACTCCGATCAGACCCATACACCCATGTTTCACCAGATCGAAGGCCTGCTCGTTGGTGAAACGGTGACCATGGCAGACCTGAAGGGTGTGCTGCAGACTTTTGTGAATTTGTTTTTTGAAACTTCCCTGGAAATGCGTTTCCGGCCGTCCTACTTCCCATTCACCGAGCCTTCGGCTGAAGTGGATATTGCCTGGGACAAGGGTGATGGGAAAGAGCCCGGCTGGTTGGAAATTCTAGGTTGCGGCATGGTTCATCCCAATGTCCTCAAGGCCTGTGACGTGGACAGCGAAAAATATGTCGGCTATGCCTTTGGTATGGGCGTGGAGCGGATGGCCATGCTGCGTTATGGTGTGACCGATTTGCGTCAGTTCTTTGAAAATGATGTGCGCTTCCTGCGCCAGTTTCACTGAGGGCCTGTCGATATGTTATTCAGTGTTAACTGGCTAAAAAAATGGGTGGACATTGACTTGCCGGTCGATGAGTTTGCAGAAAGGCTCACGGCTTCCGGTCTGGAAGTGGATACCGTCGAACCTATCGCCGCGCCATTTTCAGATGTAGTGGTTGCCACGGTCACAAACTGTGGACCCCATCCTGATGCTGACAAGCTTAAGATCTGTACGATTGATTTCGGTGGTCCGGAATCTGTCCAGGTTGTTTGCGGCGCGCCCAATGCGCGTGCCGGAATCAGGATTCCACTGGCAAAAGTGGGCGCGGTACTTGGTAATGACTTCAAGATTCGCAAGGCCAGGCTGCGCGGGGTAGAGTCATTTGGTATGGCTTGTTCGGCACGTGAACTGGGTTTGTCTAACGATCATTCCGGTTTGATGGAACTGCCCCCGGATGCGCCTTTGGGTATGGATATTCGCGATTACCTTGAACTGGATGACTACGCCATTGAGGTCGAATTGACACCCAACCGTGCTGACTGCCTGAGTATTCGCGGTATCGCGCAGGATGTATCGGCCAGTTGCAATGTTCCATTGACAGTACCCGGGATCGAACCGGTTTTATCAAGTATTAGCGACACCATCGAAGTCACACTCGATGCCCCTGAGGATTGCCCGCGATATGTCGGCCGGGTAATACGTGGTATCGACCCCACTGCGGCAACGCCGCTGTGGATGGTTGAGGCTTTGAGACGCAGTGGCATCCGCAGTATCAGCGCGACGGTTGATGCGACCAATTTCGTATTAATGGAGCTTGGTCAGCCCATGCATGCATTCGACCTTGATCGTTTGCAGGGCGGTATCAATGTGCGTCGTGGCAGACAAGGGGAGACACTTGAATTGCTCGATGGCAAGCAGGTGGATGTCGATGACAGCTTGCTGGCTATCTGTGATGAGGCAGGCCCTGTTGCGCTTGCCGGTATCATGGGTGGGCTGGACACGGGTGTCACCGATGCAACGAAAAATATTCTACTCGAAAGCGCCTACTTCAAGCCGTCCGTCATTTCCGGTAAAGCACGTGAAATGGGTCTGCACACGGATGCCTCACACCGCTTTGAGCGGGGCGTAGACCCACGTGGCCAGGTCAGGGCAATAGAACGTATTACAGCGCTTCTGCTGGACATTGCCGGTGGTGAGGCCGGGCCATTGATCCATGCCAGCGCCGAGGCGTTTTTACCGGTGCAAAACCAGGTCAGTTTGCGCCATGCGCGATTGAACCGTGTTTTGGGTGTTGATTTGGATGAGGCTACAGTTAGCACTATTCTTAAAGATTTGCGTATGTTACCCGAGCTTAATGAAGAGGTCTGGCAGGTAACGGCACCTTCAGATCGTTTTGATATAGAAATTGAAGAGGACCTGATTGAGGAAGTTGCCCGGATATTTGGTTACGACAATATCCCACCCGCGCTGCCTGCCGGTGAATTGAACCCCGGAATCATCAGCGAAGGCCGGCTATCGCTGCAGAGCATACAGCAGGTCTTGTGTGCGGCCGGCTACACCGAAGCGATAAACTACAGTTTTACCAGCCGTACTCTTCTCGGTCGCTTCTCGATGGATAAGCACGTTTTGCCGCTGGCCAATGCGTTGACCTCAGACCTGGAAGTGATGCGCACAGCGCTGTTACCCGGCCTGATGGCAACCCTTTCAAGCAATCTGCGCCGGCAGCAGGACCGTGTACGCTTTTTTGAAACCGGAACGGTCTTTGAGCAAAACGGAAGCATGAAGGAGTCGCTGCATGTTGCCGCTGTCGCCTGTGGCAGTTTTGCGCCTGAGCAGTGGGGCTACACCAGCCGCAACATCGATTTTTTTGACCTTAAGGGT
>Ga0316201_10002383_pt1 | contig 13359 bp, 12 predicted proteins | sample CS6wburrow_MG_FD_204516 | JGI IMG/M metagenome (GOLD analysis project Ga0316201, IMG submission 204516) | Coastal sediment microbial communities from Delaware Bay, Delaware, United States - CS-6 worm burrow | ecosystem: Environmental > Aquatic > Marine > Coastal > Sediment | place: USA... | reverse complement strand
TATCGATGATGGCCAACTCGGAATCGAGACGCTTGGCAATGGCCCGGGCCCTTACGACACCGCCCACATCCGGTGAAACCACGACCAGATCTTCACCGCCCTGGTGCTGCCAGATATCAGCCAGCGTTAATGGCGAGGCATAGACATTATCGACGGGAATATCAAAGAAACCCTGTATCTGGTCGGCATGCAGATCAATTGTTATGACACGGTCCGTACCGACCGTGCTGATCATCTTGGCGGCCACCTTGGCCGTGATCGGCACGCGCGCGGAGCGAGGCCGCCTGTCCTGGCGTGCGTATCCGAAATAGGGTATCACCGCGGTTACCCGGGAGACCGAGGCCCGTTTCAGAGCATCCACCATCACCAGCAATTCGACGAAGTTGTCCGCCGTTGGCGCACAGGTCGGTTGAATCAGATAAATGTCCCGGCCACGAACATTTTCCATAATCTCGACCAGGACTTCGCCATCGCTGAACCGGTCAACAACCGCTTTGCCCATCGGGACTCCAAGTTCCCGCGCAATATCATTTGCCAACTTGAGGTTGGCATTTCCTGTAAATACCATCAGGGAAGGACTGGCCACTGTCTTACCACCTGGATTGAATTATTGATAATTTTCAAGAAATGGCTGGGACGGCAGGACTCGAACCTGCGAATGCGGGGATCAAAACCCCGTGCCTTAGCCGACTTGGCGACGTCCCAATCGTTTCTTACCTTTTAAAATATTTTCACATCTATTTACAAGTAGTCCAACAAATGCGACCTGTCCACCCCATTTACAAGCCGCACAGTATATCGGGATTCTAATTCGCTTGCTGCGCTGTTTGCAGTCTTTTTTGACGCAAATGGTAAAAAAAACGTGCTGCCGCTTCCACTCATGCATGGTCGGCCCCACGCGGACAGTTCCTGAATCAAGTTACGAAGCTCCGGGTGCATCCGCAATGCGACAGCTTCACAGTCATTGCGGCCCGGTTGCAGGTTGGCCGGTGACATCTCAAGCGGTTCTGAATCGCGTTTGAGCGATGGATGCTGAAAAACGTCTGCGGTCGAAATATGCAAACCCGGAAAAACCAGCAAGTAATATCTTTTTCCGAGTGAAACGGCTTGTAGTTTCTCTCCACGACCTTCCGCCCAAGCACTGTATCCATTGACGAACACAGGTACATCTGAGCCCAGCTCCAGACCCATCCCGGCCAGCTGGTGTCGCGTGAAACCACAGCCCCATAACTGATTGAGAGCGCACAGCACGGTCGCCGCATCCGAGCTGCCGCCGCCTAGGCCGGCTCCCATTGGAATACGCTTGATCAAATCAATGCACACACCTTTTTGAACGCCAGACCTGGTCTTCAGTAGCTGCGCGGCGCGTATGCAAATGTCTTTTGACTCCGGAATGCCATCGATATGACCAATACGGCCAATTTGCCCGCTGTCGTTGACCAGAAAACGTAACTCATCCCCCCAGTCGAGTATTTGAAACAAGGTTTGCAGTTCATGGAAACCATCAGGGCGCCGACCAGTGACACGCAGGAAGAGATTGAGCTTGGCAGGCGCCGGCCACGCGTTCGGCTCGGAATCATTTCGCGAGTTCATTGCCCGGATCCATCTGCCAGCGTTTTATAGCGAGCTTTACACGATAATTGTCCTGCGTGGCTTCCAGCCGGATGGGCAACTCAAAACCTCCGAATGAACCATAACGGTTGAAATCCACCTGCCAGCCAAACTGGTTTAGTCCGATCAACAAACCCCCGGGCCCGAGAATCTCACTTTCGATATCCCCGGGTGCTGACAAGCCACGCACCCACCATTGCAGGGCATCCAGCGGTATCGGCCAACCCACCTGGTCCTGGATCAGTTCATCGATATCCGCAGCAGTCTGTACAGTACCGTCTGCCATCTTCAGCAGCACGCCCTGCGGACCAAACTGCAAACGCCAGGCGCCACGTCCCAGCGCACCATGAAAATCAAGCTCACTCAAACCGGGTTTGACATCCCATTGCACTCTGCCACTCCCGCCCTGGTCACCACTATCAAGTGATATTCTCCCCACCATCGCCCATTTATCAATTGCAATAAGTTTGCCTGCGCGATCCTGATAAGCCATTGTATCGCCAGGCCCGGGTTCCTTTAACGGGACTGAGGTGCAGGCGCTCAGATAGATAAGCAGAAACAGGATACAAAGATGTCTTTTCGCGTGAGATTGCGTCAAGGTAACTCACCGAAACGCTGCATGGTATCGATCAATACTTCGTTGTGACTTTCTAACTGCATTCCGGCTTGCCAGACTGAACGCGCTTCTTCTATCTTTTCAAGGGCCCAAAGCACCTCTCCCAGGTGGGCTGCTATCTCGGCATTGGGAAAAACCCTCCAGGCTTCCCGCATATAGGTTTCGGCTTCGGCCAGGCGGCCAAGCCGAAAAGCGACCCAACCCATGCTATCTATGATGGAAGCATCTTCCGGCTGCAACTCGTAAGCCCGGTTAATCAACTCCTCTGCCTCATCGTACCGATCCGTCAGGTCGGCCAGAGTGTAACCAAGGGCATTGATTGCTGCGGCGTTGTCCGGCTGCATTGAAATTATCTGTCGCAAGTCGCTTTCGGCCAGTTCCAGCTGACCCAGTCCGACTGCCAGCAACGCCCTTGTGTATCTTAGCGGAACATCTTCAGTCAGGGATTCAAGCGCATCAGTCAGAACCCGGATCGCCTCTTCATCGCTACCCGCAGCCTGCAGGATTTGAGCCTCGGCCTGGTAGGTTTGCGACCTGGTTTCGTCATCAGCTCTCATCCTCAGTTGCGCCAGCAGATTTCGTGCCTCTTCGATATCACCCAGTTCGCCCAGCAAGAACGCCTGGCGCAGAATGGCGCGGATTGAGTTTTCGCCTGTGACCTGTTGATACCATTCAATGGCCTGACGCTGAAAATCGAGGAGCTCCGCACTTTGGGCCGCCTGGAAAGCAGCGGCTGATCTGTTTTCATACTGCACGGTTGAATACCCTGCATACAATGACTCGGCATACTCCCTGTCACCGCCATCCATCGCAAAAATAATGCGGGCAAATCTCATATCTGGTGTATCGGGTAGTTGTGCCAAAACCGCCTGTGCGGTTTTCATGTCATCATTTCGCTTTAGAAGCTCAGCGTATGACATGGCGACCTGCTCGTCGTCGCGGTTCACCTGCCAGGCTTGCCGGTAACGACTCACAGCAAGCGTATTGTCTCCGAGATTGAGTGCCAGCCTACCCGACCAGGCAAGTATATCCGCCCTGCCCGGCTCCAATTCAATGGCCTGGTCAGCTAGTTCAACGGCCTGGTCCAGATCACCAAAATTTGCAGCCAACCGACTGCGGGCAAAAAGCGCGCTCACATTGGAACTGTCGTCGTGGTCCTCCAGCAATCTTTGTAGAATTTTGTTGGCCCTTTCCTCGTCTTCTATTGGCGCGAGCAGCGAGATGACGGTATTCCAGCCTCGTTCCTCGTCGTTGGCAGTCAGTTCAAGTATGCGGGCAAGCTGGAACTCAGCACCTGCATAATCACCTTCCCTTAAGCGGGAACCGGCGGCCAGTTCGTGCGCGTCAAGATTATCAGGATCCAGCAAGGCCCAGCGGTCTGCGGCTAATGCGACCATCTGCCACTCACCGGCTGATACCGCGACCGTTACTGCCCTCTCCGCGATTTCAGGGTCAGCAGAAATGAGGGCCGCTTTCAGATACTCCGCTGCCGCCGCAGAAAAGTCTCCTTCTGCACCCAGGACCTCGGCGGCGAACACGTGGTACATCACATCCGCATCGGTGGCAGGCAATTGAACTTCAGGAACTACAATTTCCGCAGATTCAGCCTGCTCAGACAGGGAGTCCTGGCCTGGCACGGATGGTGGTTCCTGCACTGTTGAGCATGCGGTCATCAACAATGTGACGAAAATGAACACGCAAGACACCCTTTTCATGAAACAATAGTCAAAATTCATGAGATACAGGATAACCGCTTGAAGGCAGCTAACCAATCCCCGCGAGCACACGCGAACGTTAATACTTTACCTGACCGGCCCCAACATCGCGCCAGACTTGAAATTGTCGTAATTGGAAGGGATATTCAAAGGGATTTTTAATACAATAGCCGCCCATGCCACTCCTAATTACCGGAATCAGTCACCATACAGCCACGCTTGCAATCCGCGAGAAAATTGCAATCACGCGGATTGACTGTGCCGAGCGGGTAAAAGAATTATGTGAACTCGAGGGTGTCGAGGAGGTTGTTATAGTAAGCACCTGTAACCGAACAGAAATATACAGTGTCGGCACCAAACAAAGTCTCGGTCAGGTTCGCAAATGGCTGCAGCAAAAAGGTGGTCTCAGTGAAGCTGAAATGGATAAGCACTGTTATGTATATGAACGGGAGCGCGCAGTCGAGCACCTGTTCCGGGTGGCAGGCGGTCTTGAATCGCTCGTTCTGGGAGAGTCACAAATTGTCGGTCAATTGAAAGATGCCTGGCAAATGTCTTGCGGGGCGGGTGGTGTGGAAAAGGTTCTTGATCGCCTGTTTCAGCACGCATTTGCAACCGGCAAACGTATCCGCAGTAAAACCCGTATTGGGGATCACCCCGTATCTGTCGCCTATACCACGGTCATGTTGGCCAAACAGATCTTTGGTGACCTGGCCAGCAAGACAGTCATCCTGGTCGGTGCCGGTGAGATGATCGAGTTATGTGGCCGTCACCTGCACGACAAGGGTCTGAAAAGTCTTATCATTGCCAATCGAAGCATCGAACGCGCCGCTGAACTTGCCGAACAATTCAATGCACTCGCTGTATCGTTGACCGATTTGCCCGGTGTATTGCACAAGGCTGATATCCTGATCAGTTCCACTGCCAGCCTCGAGCCAATCCTGGGTGCAGAGGCGGTAAAGACAGCGTTAAAGAAACGCCGCAACCAACCGATGTTCCTCGTCGATATCGCCGTACCCAGGGATATTCATCCCGATGTGAGCAAACTGGGAAACGTATATCTCTACACCATCGATGACCTGCAGAAAGTGGTGGACGAAAACCTCTCTAAACGGAGCGAAGCCGCCGCCGCGGCCAGCAGCGACGTGGACGAAGCGGTCGATGAATTCATGCGCTGGCTGAACAGCGCCCGTGCCGCTGTCTACCTGAAGAACCTGCACAAACACGCTCGCAAGAACAGTGATGAACTGGTCAAAAAAGCGTTGCGAAAAATCGAAGCCGGCAAGAATCCTGAGCAGGTGGTCAAGCAACTGGCGCATACGCTGACCAAGCGTATCCTGCATTTACCCAGTACCCGTCTTCGCCAGGCGGCAGAAGTGCAGGATGACGAACTCCTCAGGGTCGCAAACCGCCTGTTTGAACCGGAAGACGAAAATTGAGCCTTTTACCCTCGATAAATGCCAGATTGGACCAGGCACGCGAGCGCTATGAGGAAGTAGGCATATTGCTGGGTACACCTGATATCCTGGCTGACCAAAATCGTTTTCGTGAATTATCAGTAGAGTATTCGCAGCTCGGTCCGGTCGTGGAAACCTTCAATAAATGGCAAGAGGCCAGCGATTCCCTCGCAGAGGCAAAAAGCCTGCTGAAGAGTCCAGACGCGGAAATGCGGGAACTGGCCAGCGAAGAAATAACCATTGCGACGCAACGACAACACGAACTCGAAGAACAACTCAACTTCCTGCTACTTCCAAAAGATCCGGACGATGACAAAAACATCTTTCTTGAAATCCGCGCCGGTACCGGAGGGGATGAGGCTGCACTGTTTGCCGGTGATCTCTTTCGTATGTATCACCGGTATGTCGAAAACAACCGCTGGCAAATAGAAACCATCAATACAAGCAATGGAGAACATGGCGGCTACAAGGAAATTGTCGCCCGTATTATCGGCCGTGGCGCCTATTCCAGGTTCAAGTTCGAATCAGGAACACATCGCGTTCAAAGGGTGCCTGAAACCGAGTCTCAAGGCCGTATTCATACTTCGGCGTGTACTGTTGCAATCCTGCCGGAACGGGAAGATATTGAGGGTATAGATATCCAGGTCTCAGACCTTAAAATAGACACTTTTCGTGCCTCCGGGGCGGGTGGCCAGCATGTCAATACCACCGATTCGGCCATCCGTATTACCCATTTGCCCTCAGGCATCGTTGTCGAATGCCAGGATGAGCGTTCTCAACACAAGAACAAGGCTCGCGCATTGTCACTTTTGAGTGCGCGCCTGTTGGAAAAGGAAAAAGCCGAACAGGCGCGTGAACAGGCTGAAAGCCGGAAACTGCAGGTAGGTTCCGGTGACCGCTCCCAGCGTATCCGCACCTACAACTATCCACAGGGACGTGTGACTGACCACAGGATAGGCCTGACCTTGTATAAGCTTGAAGAGGTGATGGGCGGCAACCTGGATATGCTTATCGGGCCTTTAACACAGGAACACCAGGCCGAAATGCTCAACGAGTTGGGCAACTGATGCGTGTTCAGTTACTGTTCCTGAGCTTGCTGATGTGCTCGGTCAGCAGCACAGGCATGGCAGAGCAGCAAAACAGTTTCACGCTTTATCTCGTGCGTCACGCCGAGAAACAGGCGGATGGCAGTCGCGACCCGGCATTGACTGATGCCGGCAAGCGTCGAGCAGAACAGCTTGCCACCTGGTTTCAGGACAAAAACCTCGAAGACGTCTGGTCGAGTGACTATCGGCGAACCCGTGACACGGTCGCGCCATTGGTTGCCGATTCGGGCCTGGAACTGTCAATATACGACCCCCGTGAACTGCAAGCACTGGCCGGGACCCTGTTGGACAAACATCACAATGCACTGGTTGTCGGACATAGCAATACCACACCGGAACTTGCCCGGCTGTTATGTCAATGTGTCGTTGCCGAAATGGATGAATCGGAGTATGACCGCTTGATAGTTGTTACGGTTTCCGCTGGCGGAACGGCTGTAAAAACCCTAACGCAAAATGCGCTTCTGCCGCTTACTGACGATCCCGGACCTTAAAAAATAAAGCGCTGCAGCAAAGTTTAACGGGCTCAACATTGCAAGCACATCGAGGTTGTACTGGTGCTTCGGCAAGAACAACAGTATCAATGCCAGCGAATTCGCAAAAATCATGAGCGACGCACCCAGGCGTTGCAACCCTGGCACTAACGCCAGTAAAAACAGCGGGTTAAGCAAAAGCAGGTTGGCGTTGGCCCTGCTCACTTCATGATCGGTCAATAACCACAAGGCAGCAAGAATCACACCGAGGGTGGCGTTGACCAGGACCCAGGCACGACACAACCCGCCCAGCCATTGCGGCGGCATGAAACGGCCGCTAAGCCAGGCAAGACCGGTAACGGCCAGACCCAGGAGCAGGTAGCGATACCAGACCGTAGCCGGTTTAGCCGCGGGTTCGGGCAACGACGAGTCAAACAAGATCGTATCAACCTTGACCAGTTGACCGCCGACCCCGGCCGATGCAGCTGACATGGCAGCGACTTCATCAGCGACAACCATCGGAATAAACATCTCGTCCCAGCGAGTGACTTCCCGGTCGACGGGAAAACCAAGACCCGTTTCCAACCCCAGGTAATACCAGAATTGCATCTGCGTCAGGCGACGGGTCTGATCACGAAAATTCAATACGGCGGGCATCTTGCGGGTGCGTTCCGACAGTGCGCCGTCAAGTGCTATATCCAACGCATCACGAATCCGTGTTGAACAGTTATTCAGGTAATAATCATAACGGTAATTGCGGTTCTCCGGTTGTACCTCATTTAGCAGGTAATCCCGTAATTGCTGATACTGGGCCGGGGTCAGTTTAAGCTTCTGAGCCCGGATGCTCCGGTTTACCTGTTTATAGTAGGCAAACTCCCTGCTCGCCGGTTGAGCAACAGAAAAATAGAGCATGCGACCACGCATGAAGCGTAAAAAGAAGTCTTCCTGCTCAAAGTCAAAATACCCAAAATTGAATGTATGGTCCAAGCCCGATGCAGGTTCGCGCAACCAGATCGCGTTATGACCGAATCGCTCAAAGTAGATCTCACCGGGGCCAAATGTTACCAGCCAGGCTTCCCTGCCATCTTCTGTGACAGCAGGTATCGGCAAGTCCGGAGAGGCTGATCCGGCCTGCGTCCAGGCCAGGAGTGCAATGCAGATATAAAAACACCATTGGTGTATGCCTGTGGTCCGCCTGTTCATTGTTCGCACGTTAACCGGCGTTGAGATCATTCATTTCCAGCATGATGATACGACGGCTGTCGGCCGCTGTGACACGAAAGTGGAACCGGTCTGCCAAAACCACATCTTCACCCGTTTCAGGCACACGGCCAAACTCCGCCAGTAAAAGCCCTCCAACGGTGTCATAATCCTCATCGCTCAAATCACATTCAAAAACCTCGTTGAATGCTTCAACCTCGGCCAATGCGTCGATTCGATAACGGTTTTCACCCAGCACCTTGATCGGCGCCTCTTCTTCTTCATCGTGCTCATCATCAATTTCACCGACGATTTCCTCGAGCACATCCTCGATCGTGATCAGCCCGGAAACACCGCCATATTCGTCAACCACGATGGCCATGTGGTTACGGCTGGCACGAAAATCCCTCAGTAACATGTTCAAACGCTTGCTTTCGGGAATGACGACCGCAGGCCGCAACAGGGCTTTCAGGTCGAATGACCCGCTATCCTCAGCGTAGTGGCGCAATAAATCCTTGGCCAGAAGTATGCCTTCCACCTCATCGCGATCTTCGCCAATGACCGGAAAACGCGAATGACCGGACTGTATTACCGTTGGCAGAACTTCATCCAATGGGCTTTCAATTGAAATGACGACCATGTGCGATCGCGGTAACATGGCATCACGAACCTGCATCTCCGATACCGCGAGTGCACCATCGATCATGGCAACAGCATCAGCGTCAAGAATGCCCTTTTCACAGGACTCGTTAATCAGCTCTTTGAGTTCTTCGCGATCCCGGGGTTCTGATGAGAAAACCTTGCTGATGCGTCCCATCCATGTTTTGGGTGCGGAACCGTTACTCGATTGATCTTCGCTCATTTTAGTATGATTGACGACGCCCATTGCGCCCGTTGGGAACAGGCATTTTCAACCTGTAAACAGTGTTTTACCACGAGCGCGCACATATTGCAGCATTCGTATTTGAAAAATCGTCATGCGGGTTCCGCGTAGGGATCTGAAATCCCCAGGCTGGCAAGGATTTCCGTTTCCAGCGATTCCATGACGGTCGCATCCTCCGGCTGCTCATGATCATACCCAAGCAGATGTAATATGCCGTGGACGGTCAAATGCGCCCAGTGGTCATCGACCGGACAGTGCTGCTCCCCGGCCTCACGTATTACCACCGGCGCACATATCAATAAATCACCCAACTCCGGTTCTCTGACTTTGGCGGGCAAACCATCGGGCAGGTCCGCCGGGAAGGACAATACATTGGTGGCGTAATCCCTGTTCCGGTATTCCCTGTTAAATCGCCTTGCTTCGTCCTCATCAACAATGCGAATACCCAGTTTATAACTGCAACCGGACTCGGCTTCGACAGCGGTAATCCAAAGCCGGAACTGGTCATCATCGGGGGTTCTGATGGATGTCACCGCACGCTGTATATCAAAATCAGCCTGCATCGGGTTTCCCGTCTGCAATCGCCTTGTCATAGGCCAGAACGATGCGTTGCACCATCGGATGTCTGACTACATCCTTCGCGTTGAAATAACTGAAGCTGATACCCTCAACATCCTTGAGTATTTTTACAGCCTGTTTCAGACCCGACAGCTGGTTTTTTGGCAGATCAATTTGCGTGACATCCCCGGTAATAACTGCCGTTGATCCGAATCCGGTCCGGGTCAGGAACATTTTCATCTGTTCCGTCGTCGTATTTTGTGCTTCATCAAGGATGATAAAAGCATCGTTAAGGGTGCGCCCGCGCATAAAAGCCAGCGGCGCAACCTCGATGACATTTCGTTCAATCAGTCTTGCCACGTGATCAAAACCCAGCATCTCGTAAAGCGCATCATAAAGGGGTCGCAGGTATGGGTCGACCTTCTGGGCAAGGTCACCGGGCAAGAATCCAAGCCGCTCTCCGGCTTCGACAGCTGGCCTGACGAGCACGATCCGCTGTACACGGTCCTCCTGCAGCGCCGCCACGGCGCTGGCTACCGCCAGGTACGTTTTACCCGTACCGGCGGGTCCAATACCAAAATTGACCGCGTATTGATTGATATTGCGGAGGTATCGCTTTTGGTTTGGTCCACGGCCGCGGATGGCCCCACGCTTGGTAATAACGGTGATTTCGTCATCACGCGGAGCATTTTCATCGGCATCGGCAATTTCAGCAATTCCTGAGTCCTGCAGATGCAGGTTGATCATTTCTGGTGTAAGGAATTCTGTCTCGGAAAGCGTGTACAACTGTTTAATCAGGCGACTGGCCGTGCGTGCCTGGCGGGGTTCGCCCTGAACTGTGAAAAGGTTGCCACGACAAAAAATATCCACGTGCAGACGACCTTCTATCTGCTTCAGATGCTGATCAAACTGACCACATAAGTTGGCCAGACGTTCCGTGTCAGCAGGTTCGAGTTCCAGGTTTAGTCTTTGACTCATAAGTTATCAGGCCGCGGCGGTCGACTTATCGTCAATCTCAACAATGCGGGCACGCAAGGAGTTGCGCAGCGCCTCGGTAATGGTCACTTCGGCAAACTGCCCGATGAGACGCGGATGGCCGTCGAAATTGACCACCCGGTTGTTCTCGGTTCGACCGGCAAGTTGTTGTGAATTCTTTTTACTGACACCTTCCACCAGTATTCGCTGGACGCTGCCGACCATGGACCTGCTGATAACGAGCGCCTGCTGGTTGACCAGCGCCTGGAGGCGTGAAAGACGTTCTTTCTTGATCTCCATCGGAGTGTCATCGGGCAACGACGCGGCCGGTGTGCCTGGCCGCGCACTGTAGATAAAACTGAAACTCTGATCAAAGTTGATCTCTGCGATAAGTTTCATGGTGTTTTCAAAATCCCGTTCCGTTTCACCGGGAAAGCCAACGATAAAATCGGAAGAAAGGCTGATATCCGGGCGCTGCTCACGTAAACGGCGTATTTTTTGTTTGTATTCAAGCACGGTGTGCCCGCGTTTCATCATTGCCAGAACACGGTCGGAACCGCTTTGAACCGGTAAGTGGACATAATTTGCCAATTCCGGCACCTCACCGAATGCTTCGATAAGACTGTCGGAAAATTCTACCGGATGGGAAGTTGTGAAACGGATTCTTTCAATACCGTCAATGGCGGCCACGTAATGAATCAACAGGGCCAGGTCCGCCCTGCCCCCGTCGAAAAGCTCGCCGTCATATGAGTTTACGTTCTGCCCAAGCAGGTTAACTTCCTTGACGCCCTGTTCTGCGAGACCGGCACATTCGGCCACGATGTCGTCCAGTGGGCGGCTGACCTCTTCACCACGTGTATAGGGAACGACACAAAAAGTACAGTATTTCGAACACCCCTCCATGATGGATACGAAGGCGCTGGGACCTTTTGCACCTGCGGCCGGAAGGCTATCGAATTTCTCAATTTCAGGAAACGAAATATCGACCGCCGGTTTGCCGGTAGCACGGACCGCGTCAATCATACCCGGCAGGCGATGCAGGGTCTGCGGACCAAAAACCATATCGACATACGGCGCGCGCTTGATGATGGCTTCACCTTCCTGGCTCGCGACACAGCCGCCCACGCCAATGACAATCTTACGGTCGCCGGATTTCAGTTTCTTCCAGCGGCCCAATTGCGAAAACACTTTTTCCTGAGCCTTTTCACGAATAGAACAGGTGTTGACCAGGATCACATCAGCATCGGCTTCTGAGTCTGTCAATTCAAGACCATGAGATGCCGCGAGTACGTCCGCCATTTTGTCGGAATCGTACTCGTTCATCTGGCAACCATGCGTCTTGATAAAGAGTTTACCTTTCATCTTCTAACTGCCTTTAAGTCACTCGCCTTTTAAATAGTTTACCCGTTAGTTTACCCGTTCCGCCCTACCAGCCATCGACAAGTGACAGGTACGGGCATATTTACCGCGCAGAACCCGATAGAATACACCCTGAGACCATTCTTAGCCACATGCCGGACGTTTGGAAAGGAACAGCAAAGTCATGGAAATACCCGCCGGGCTGATTACCATACTGAAAAAAGCCCGTAAATTGGTTGTGCTGACGGGTGCGGGTATGTCTGCTGAAAGCGGCGTTCCTACCTTTCGTGACGCCCAGACCGGACTGTGGGCGAGGTTCAGGCCGGAGGAATTGGCAACGCCGCAGGCGTTTCGGGCGCAACCACGGGTTGTGTGGGACTGGTACGCGGAACGTCGTGAAAATGTCATTAAAGTACACCCCCACCCGGGACATTTTGCACTGGTTGATATGGAACAACATTTTGAATCTGTGTCGTTAGTAACGCAAAACGTCGACGGTCTGCACCAGCGGGCAGGCTCAAGCCAGGTCATCGAACTGCACGGCAACATCATGCGTTCAATCTGCAGCGAAACCGGCAAGCTGATCGAAAGCAGCTGGATCAAGTCAAACCCAGGCAGACCGCCGGCCTCGCCTCATCACCCGATGGGTCTTGCCAGGCCGGCTGTCGTCTGGTTTGGGGAGTCCTTACCCGAGGGTGCAATGAACCGCGCCATGCAAGTCACCCGCGAAGCTGACGTTTGTTTTTCCATCGGCACCTCGGCCCTCGTACAGCCCGCTGCCTCCCTGCCTTATATCGCCATTGATGCGGGTGCGGTGGTCATCGAGATCAACCCGGTGCTAACCCCGCTGAGCAACCTGGCCGACTTCAGTTTGCAGGCAACAGCAGCCGCAGCACTGACCGCCATCATCGCCCGCCTGGCGAACTGTAAATGAGCAGCTTGATGCGCGCTCCGGTATAATAAAACCACCTGACAATCACGTCACTCCAGGAGCAGTCATGTCTCGAACAATGCGTGCATTGGTAAAACGCGATTCTGCCACGGGCATCTGGATGGAAGATGTGCCCATTCCAAGTGCCGGCACCAACGAAGTTCTAATTAAAGTCGAAAAAACAGCTATTTGTGGCACAGACGTGCACATCTATAACTGGGATGAATGGTCTCAAAGAACCATCAAACCCGGCCTGATCATCGGTCATGAGTTTGTTGGCAAGATAGTTGAGCTGGGTGATGGGGTTACCGGGTATCAGGTCGGGGACCGTGTATCGGCAGAGGGTCATATCATCTGCGGGCATTGCCGCAACTGCCGGGCGGGCAAACGTCATTTGTGCCCGAACACCATCGGTATAGGTGTTAACCGTAATGGTGCATTTGCCGAATTCATCGTTGTCCCGGCCACCAATCTTTGGCCG
>Ga0316201_10002382_pt1 | contig 13360 bp, 10 predicted proteins | sample CS6wburrow_MG_FD_204516 | JGI IMG/M metagenome (GOLD analysis project Ga0316201, IMG submission 204516) | Coastal sediment microbial communities from Delaware Bay, Delaware, United States - CS-6 worm burrow | ecosystem: Environmental > Aquatic > Marine > Coastal > Sediment | place: USA... | reverse complement strand
CCGCTGTGCCATTGCCGGCACGAAGGCCGCGGCGCACCGGCGATAGGATCAGAGCGTCTCCAGCAGCCTCACCAGGGTGTTGAGTTCGGCGTCCTCGGCCAGGGCACCCTCCCAAAAGGCATAAACCGCCTCCGATCCGGGCTCACCGACGGTCAGCCTGGCCTCGAAGGCAGTGGCACCGGGCGGCATCGGATGTTCGCGCGGGATACCCAGTTGCGTAATCGCCGCAAGTAACTGCTCGGCTTGCGCGTCTGTCAACAGGCCCTTGCGCGGTGGATCGGTCGTGTACGTACCGCTCTCCACCTCGAACTGCCTGTGATTGTCGATATGGATCTTCAGCGCGTAGTCCTCTTCGCCGACGACCTCGTAACTGATCGGTACCATCGTCATATCCTCCCCGGTTGCCTCGGTCACGGTCTCCCCGGACCTATAGGCCAATATCTGCCCGGGCCGCAGGGCTGACAAGGCCCCCGCACTGATGGATGCGGGCTGGGTTGATCTGGCTCAGTCGCCTGCGGCGCAGTGGCGGACATTCGGCGGGCAACTCCTGCATCCATGGCCGTGGGCCAAGGCACGCGGCGGCCGGCGCATCCGTTCGCTCGCGGCGCGCCTGTCTTCGAATAACACCGCCCGACTGTGCGGAAATTTTTCGCGTCCTCACCGATCTACAGCCGTGTGACTGCAACACAACCCGATCACGTGCGCGGACAGTGCCGCAAAAAAGGAGAACGCAACGATGCAAGACAAGCAGCTGGTAATGATCAAACCGGACCTGTGGGAGGCGATCAGCCAACGCGCCCGGTCAGAACAACTGACCACCGAGACCTGGCTGGCCCGGCAACTCGCCCGCGATACGCAAGGCCCGACCCCGTGCGCGGATGACCTGGATGCGACCATGCTCGACCTGACGCTCAAGCACTTCGCCGACCTGGACCTGGACGCCGACGAACGGCGTGCCATCGCATCCGCCATCATGACGGCAACCGAGCGGGGCGAGCCGTGCCAGGTCGGACCGACCGGCAGACTGGGACGCTACTATCGCTTTCAACGACGGACCGATGCGCTGCGCATCCAGCTGGGTGAAGGCGCCGTCACGCTTCCCATCGAATACGCGCTGCGCCTGGCCACGCGGCTGCACGGCGCAGACTCCGTTCACCTGGTCGACGACATGGCCGCCTAGGCGTACCGGGGATTCAGGGGCGGACTGCCGGCCCGGCGTTGTGTGAGGCAGGACACGCCGTCGCAGCGATCGCCGTGTTGTGTCTGTTTGAGGGGCGCAAAAAAGCGGCTCACGGGCCAGGTGGGCCGTAAGCCGCCCGATTCCTCATGCCGGGCGGCTTTTCCGAACCGGGTTACCCCCTTCTGTGCACACGCCCACGGACACGCGTCAAACGGCCGGCCGTAACGGGGTGGGGCCAGGGTTTGACGGCCTGAATCGCAGGTCGCGTGAGATACCCGGCGGTGGTCCGCTCGTACGGACCGGCGCAACTGACCTGGCCGCGCGAAGCCTGAGGCGCAGGCGCGCCAGAACCAGACAGTCCCGGCCGACGTGTCCGGCGCGTCGTGCGGGCCTGCGACCCGCTCAATAGGCCAGGTTGGGCCCCAGCCACTTCTCCATCGTCGCCACGTCCACACCCTTGCGTGCGGCATAGTCGGCCACCTGGTCGCGGTTGAGCTTGCCGACGGCAAAGTAGCGCGCCTGCGGATGGGCGAAGTACAGGCCGCTGACCGCCGCGGTCGGCACCATGGCCTTCGATTCGGTCAGCCAGATACCGGTGTTGGCCTCGGCGTCGAGCAGTTCCCACAACAGGTCTTTTTCGGTGTGATCGGGGGATGCCGGGTAACCCATCGCCGGGCGGATGCCCTGGTACTTTTCCTCGATCAACTCGTCATTGCTCAGCGACTCGTCGGCACCGTAGCCCCACAGGTCCTTGCGCACTTTCTCGTGCAGCCACTCGGTCAGCGCCTCCGCCAGGCGGTCGGCCAGGGCCTTGAGCATGATGCTGTGATAGTCGTCGTGATCGGCATCGAATTCGGCCAGCTTTTCGTCTATGCCGATGCCGGCCGTGCACGCGAAACCGCCGATGTAGTCGGCGATACCGCTGTCTTTCGGCGCGATGTAGTCACCCAGCGACTCGTTGTACTTGCCGCTCGGCTGCTTGCCCTGCTTGCGCAGGTTGTGCAGGGTCAAACGCACACGCGTGCGTGAGTCGTCGTCGAAAACCTGGATGTCGTCACCGACCGCGTTGGCCGGGAACAGGCCGACCACGGCCGACGCACGCAACCATTTCTGATCGATGATCTGTTGCAGCATGGCCGTCGCATCGGCATACAGCTTGCGTGCCTCCTCGCCCTTGACCGCGTCGTCGAGGATCTTCGGAAAGCGCCCCTTCAGCTGCCAGGCATGAAAGAAGAAGGTCCAGTCGATGTACGGCACCAGCTGTTCGATATCGATGTCGTCGAGCACCGTGATACCCGGTTTTGCGGGTGCGGTAATCGCGGCTTTCGACCAATCGATCGGCGTACGGTTGGCGCGCGCCTTGTCGATCGGCACCAGGTTCGCCGCCTCGTCCTTGGCGGCCCGCCTGGCGCGCACCTCGTCGTACTCGGCGTGCGTGTCGGCCAGGAACGCCGGCTTCTGCTCGTCGGACAGCAGCGCGCTGGCCACGCCGACGGCACGTGATGCGTCGGCGACGTAGACGACGCCGTGTTGGTACTCGGGTTCGATCTTGACCGCGGTATGCGCCTTCGACGTGGTCGCACCACCGATCATCAAAGGAATGCTGAAACCCTGGCGCTTCATCTCCTTGGCCATGTGCACCATCTCGTCGAGCGACGGCGTGATCAGGCCGGAAAGACCGATGATGTCGACCTTGTGTTCACGCGCCTTGGTCAGGATGGTCTCGGCCGGCACCATGACGCCGATGTCGAACACCTCGTAGTTATTGCATTGCAGGACGACGCCGACGATGTTCTTGCCGATGTCGTGCACGTCGCCCTTGACGGTCGCCATCAGGATCCTGCCGTTGCTCTTCAGCTCGCCGCCGGCGGCGACCAGTTCCTGCTTTTCCGCCTCGAGGTAGGGCTCGAGATAGGCCACGGCCTTTTTCATCACGCGCGCGGATTTGACCACCTGCGGCAGGAACATCTTGCCCTCGCCGAACAGGTCGCCGACCACGTTCATGCCGTCCATCAACGGGCCTTCGATCACGTGCAGCGGCCGCTCGGCCTGCGCGCGCGCCTCTTCGGTATCCTCATCGATGAACTCCGTGATACCCTTGACCAGCGAGTGCTCGAGGCGCTTGCCGACCGGCCAGCTGCGCCACGCCAGGTCTTCCTTCTTCTCCGCACCCGCACCCTGCGCCGAGTACTTGGGCGCGATCTCGACCAGGCGCTCGCCGGCCTCCGGATCCTTGTTCAGCACCACGTCCTCGACCGCGTTGCGCAGGTCCTCGGGCAGGTCGTCGTACACCGCCAGCTGACCGGCGTTGACGATACCCATGTCCATGCCGGCCTTGATCGCGTGGTACAGGAACACCGCGTGAATCGCCTCGCGCACCGGGTTGTTGCCGCGAAACGAAAACGACACGTTGGACACGCCGCCGGAGATCAGCGCATGCGGCAGGGTGCGCTTGATTTCGCGCGTGGCCTCGATGAAATCGACCCCGTAGTTGTTGTGTTCCTCGATACCGGTGGCGACAGCGAAGATGTTCGGGTCGAAGATGATGTCCTCGGGCGGGAAGCCGATTTCGTCGATCAGGATCCGGTAGGCGCGCGTGCAGATCTCGACCTTGCGCGCCTGCGTGTCGGCCTGGCCGACCTCGTCGAAGGCCATGACGATCACCGCCGCGCCATAGCGCCGGCACAGCGTCGCCTGCTCGCGGAACCGGTCCTCGCCCTCTTTCATCGAGATCGAGTTGACGATCGATTTGCCCTGCACGCACTGCAGGCCGGCCTCGATGATCTCCCACTTGGACGAGTCGATCATGACCGGCACCTTGGCGATGTCCGGTTCGCCGGCGCACAGGTTCAGGAACTGGCGCATCGCGGCAACGCCGTCGAGCATGCCCTCGTCCATGTTCACGTCGACGATCTGCGCGCCGTTCTCGACCTGCTCGCGGCAGACGTCGAGCGCGGTCTCGTAGTTGCCTTCCAATATCAGCCGCTTGAACCTGGCCGAACCGGTCACGTTGGCGCGCTCGCCGACGTTGACGAAATTCAGCGCCTTGTCGATGTTGAGCGGCTCGAGGCCCGACAGGCGGCACGCGACCGGCACCTCGGGGATCGCACGCGGCTTTTTGCCTTCGACTGCCTTCGCGATCGCGGCGATGTGCGGCGGCGTGTTGCCGCAGCAGCCGCCCACCATGTTGAGGAAGCCGGCATCGGCCCACTCGCCGATGTGCGCGCCCATGTCGTCGGGCGTCAGGTCGTACTCGCCGAACTCGTTGGGTAGGCCGGCGTTCGGGTAGACCGCGACATAGGTCTCGCAGATACGCGACATCTCTTCGACGTACTGGCGCAGCAGGTCCGGGCCGAGAGCGCAGTTCAGGCTCATCGCCAGCGGCCGGGCATGACGCAGGCTGTTGTAGAAGGCCTCGGTGGTCTGGCCCGACAGCGTGCGACCGGACTGGTCGGTGATGGTGCCGGACAGAATGACAGGCAGCTTGTAGCCGAGCTCCTCGAACACCTGTTCGGCGGCGAACACCGCGGCCTTGGCATTCAGCGTATCGAAGATGGTCTCGATCAGCAGGATGTCGACGCCACCCTCGATCAGGCCGCGCGTGGCCTCAGCGTAGGCCGCGACCAGCTCGCCAAAGGTAACGTTGCGCGCGGCCGGGTCGTTGACGTCCGGCGAGATCGACGCGGTGCGGTTGGTCGGACCGATCGACCCGGCGACGAAGCGCGGCCTGTCGGCGGTCGAGAACCTTTCCGCGCACGCGCGCGCCAGCCTCGCCGACTCGACGTTGAGCTCGTAGGCCAGCGACTCCATGCCGTAATCGGCCATCGCAATGGTCGTGGCACTGAAGGTGTTGGTCTCGATGATGTCGGCACCGGCCTCCAGGTACTGCTCGTGGATCTCGGTGATCACGTCGGGCCGGGTCAGCGACAACAGGTCGTTGTTGCCCTTCAGGTCGCTCGGCCAGTCGGCGAAGCGTTCGCCGCGGTAGGCCGCCTCGTCGAGCTGGTAACGCTGGATCATCGTGCCGTAGGCGCCATCCATCACCAGGACGCGTTCGGCCATAAGGGATTTGAGCTGATCGGTGCAATCGCGGGTCATGACATCTCGGCCGCTGTGGCAAAAAGGCGGGCATTATAGCGCGCCGCGCACCGCCCCGACGGCGGGAGCGCGAGCGGGCGTAAAATGCAAATAAATCCCCGGCTGACCCGCATAAACAGCTTTGAAGATACGCCGCGCCGACGCTGTGTTTATATGGCGCCGCGTCTACCGGCAACGGGAGGCGACCAAGACAGAACCCCGTCCGCCGGACACCGCCCGTTTTCAGCAATCCGCGACGCCGCAGGCAGCATCCGCCGGCCGCAACAGCGTTTACTGACGACGCCAGGCACCGTGTCCAGCGCACGACATCCTGTCGAAAAAGCCGTGCAAACAAAGCCTTGGAGGCAAATCAATATGGCAGAACTGTTTTCCGCAGACTGGATGAACAGCCTGAAAGACGAATGGAACGCCGATCCCGAAGTGAAAGACAAGCTGGCCGCAATCGGCTTCAACTCGGTCATCACCTGCGGTTTCAAAGACGAAGAGCAGCCGCGTGGCGTTTTCGTCGTCGAAAACGGCGAGTGTGTACGTGCCGGCGACTACGACGGCACCACGCCCGACTGGGACATGCGCGCCGATCGTGACAATTGGCTGAAGTGGGCCTCGAACGGCATCGGCATGACCGGCCTGGGCACCGCTTTTGCGATGGGCAAGCTCAAGTTCCTGAGCGGCGACTTCAAGGGCATGATCAAGGACCCGCGCATGGCCGGTCCGTTCGTCAAGAGCTTCGCGCTGATGGGCAAGATCGAGACCGAATAGGCCCGGTCCCGCCCTGGCGAGGAAAAAACCGGGCCCCTCCGCCCGGTTTTTTTTGCCCGGCGGTCAGCGGGCTGCCGAGCGCGTCCCCCGCCGAGCACAGGGCCGCGCGGAAATCAGCGGCCTGGATCGGCTCACGACGCCCATCGCCCGTGAAATCAAGCCATTGCGGGTCTTTCCCGGATGCGCAAGCGACGCACCTGGCGCGCAGCGGTCGACGGTAACGCCGGGTTGAACGGCTCTACCGCCGCGGCATCCGGCGCCGTGTCGCGACGCAGCCCGGGTCAGTCGATCCACGGATTTTCGTTGCCCTGCACCTGCCGGATCAGCCGGGCGCGACGGCGCTCGGCATCGTCCACCGGGTCGGCCCGGTGCCAGTCGAGCAGCATGCGGCGCTGGCGCTCGTAGATTTTCATGTCGTAGCGATCGGCGATGTACAGCATCGAGCGCGCGATGTCGCCACGCACGGCGGGACGCGGCTCGACGACCCGGCGGCGATGGTCGATCTCCATGTCACAACCGCGTTCCACGTGGTTTTCGCCGCGAATTTCGCGAAACGGGTACGAACCGCGTTTGCGGTTGAGGTCTTTGCGGGCCGGGTACATGTTATGCATGTCCGACTCGATCTCGTTGAAACGCGCGCTGTTGCGCCGGCACGCCTGGCGGTCGCCACAGCGCAGCGCCCGGGTTACCCAGCCCATCGGGTACACGTGCTCGATGTTGTAGGAGCGATCGTGCGAGGCAAAACGAGCCCCGCAATACAGGCCCGAACCACCGTCCGGATACAGTGTGCGCCAGAACAGGGGTATGGTGTCGAGATAGTTGCGCGCCTCGGCACAAACCAGTGCCGGGGCAATAAGCAGCATAAACATGACGCGTTTCACGTCGTCTCCTTTCCTGTCGTGACCGAGTTCGGGATAATCCCCCCACCAGGGTGAAATGAAAAGTGAGTGCTGAACCGATGGACGAACAACAGGTCGAAAACGAACTCGCCGACAGCGAGCCGCAGAGCGGCAAGGGGCCGGGGAAGCTGATCGCCCTGGTGGTGATCGCCACCCTGATCGGCGTCTGGCTGGTACCCGGCGACGACAGCGAACTGACCGGCATCGGCGAGAGCGAGTCGACCGCCGGTGTCCCGGATATGCCCAGTCTCCTGGACCTGCCGCCGACAGCCGCCGGCGGTGACCCGGTGCTGCCCGAGGCCCTGGAACCGGCCCCGATCGACACCAGCCCAGGCGCACGCGCACGCGCCCTGATTGCACAGATGCGCAGCAGCGGCGACATGCAGCTCGACGAGGTATTCGCGGCGGCGGCCGAGGCGCGCAGCAATGGCGACCTGGCCGACGCCTACCTGCTGTACTTTTTCGCCGCACGCGAGGGTCACGCCGAATCGGCGCTGGCACTCGGTCGGCAGGCCGACCCGGCCACGCATGACCCGTCCAGCAGCGTGTTCGAGGCCGCGGACCTGATCCAGGCCCACAAGTGGTACCAGATCGCCGCGCAGAACGGCGCCGACCAGGCGCCCGCTTACCTCAGCGACCTGCGCGCCCGGGTCGAGCAGTTGGCCGCCGGCGGCGATCCGCGCGCACAGCGCATCGCCCTCCTCTGGCAATAAGTCAATGGCATACAGAATGACAAGACTGCTCCCGGCCCTGTTGGCCGTCTCGCTCGCCGGCATCTGCCTGATCGCCACGACGGCGCATGCCGCGCAACCGCTGCTGATGCCCGGCAAGCAGTCACTGTTCCAGCGCGTACTCGCCGTGCCCGGCGCGCTGCTGCATGCCACCCCGGGCAGCGAAAACGCCGAGCCGGTGACGCCATTCACGGCCTACTACGTCTACGCGCGACGCAGTGACGACGGCGATTGGCTGCAGGTGGGCACCGGACGCTTCGGCGATACCGAGGGCTGGCTGCCGGCGGACAAGACCATCGCCTGGGCACAGGGCCTGACCGTTGCGTTTCGCGAGGCCGACGGGCGCGATCGGGCGCTGCTTTTCCGCGACCCGGCCTCGGTGCGCGAACTTGCGAAAACCCGTGATCTGGACAAGTACGGCGCGCTGTACAGTGCCGCGGTGGCCGGCGAGGCGCGCGAGGACTCGCCGGTGGTTGCGATCCAACCGGCCGGCAAGCTCGATATCCGCGAGAACTTCTACCTGGTGCCGATCCTGCGCCACGAGGATCTGTACGTCGGCAGCGAGCAGGCACGCCTGCTGCAGGTCTCGAGCGTCCCGCTGAACAGCGAAAAACCGGTTGTCGCCGAACCGCCACCGCCACAACCCGGCCCGGCCGCCGTACCTGCCGCCGCCGCGGCGGAGCCGGCCGACAGCGGCTACCGTGCGGGCCTGGTGTTCGCCATCGACGCCACCCTGTCGATGGACCCGTATATCGACCGCACCCGCGAGGCGGTCATGAAGATCTACGACGCGCTGGGCGACGCCGGCCTGCTCGGCAACGTCAATTTCGGCCTCGTGGCGTTCCGCGATTCGCCAAAGGCGGTACCCGAGCTCGAGTACCTGTCGCGTACCTACGTGACCCTGGAACAGGGTCGCAACCCGGGCACCTTCCTCAGCCAGGTCAACGACCTTGCCGCCGCGACCGCGTCCAGCAAGGACTTCATCGAGGATTCCTACGCCGGCGTCAAGCAGGCCATCGACGATATGAACTGGTCGGATCACGCGGCACGCTACCTGGTGCTGGTTACCGACGCCGGCCCCCGCACCGGCGGCGACCCGCTGTCGAGCACCGGGCTCGACGCACAGGACCTGCGGCGCATGGCGCGCGAGAAAGGCATCGCGATCTTCGTGTTGCACCTGCTCACCGAAACCAACAGCTCGAATCACGCCAGCGCCGCCAAGAACTACCGTGAACTGGCCAAGTTCCCGGGTATCGGCACCCTGTACTACGCGGTACCGACCGGCGACGTCGGCGAGTTCGGCCAGGTGCTCGACACCCTTGCCGGCCAGATCACGATGCAGGTGCAGATGGCCGGTGCCTCGCAGCCACTGCCGGCCACACCCGTCGAGCCCGAACCGGTCGAGAATCCGCGCCTGGCCGAGCTGCAGAGCAAGGTCGCCAAGCTCGGCTACGCCTTGCGCATGAAATACCTCAAGCGCAACGAGAGCGACAAGATCCCGAACGTGTTCAACGCCTGGCTGCTGGACCGCGACATCCGCGATCCCGAGCAGCGCACCCTCGACGTCCAGGTGTTGCTGACCCGCGACCAGCTGTCGGACCTGCACGATATTTTGAAGGGCGTGCTGCAGACCGCCGAGGAAGGCCTGCTGTCGCCGCAGAACTTCCTCAACGAACTGAAGAGCCTGGCCGCGACGATCTCGCGCGACCCGGAGCAGCTCGGCAGCACGACCGCGACCACGGCCGGCGCCGGCAACAGCCTGGCCGACCTCGGCTTCATGCGTGAATACATCGAGGACCTGCCCTACACCGGCGAGGTCATGAGCCTGTCGCTGGAGGATTGGGAGACATGGCCTGCGCGGCGCCAGATCGAGTTCCTGCACCGCCTGGAAGACAAGATCACCTACTACCGGGCGCTGCACGATCACACCGACCTGTGGGTGAGCCTGGACGGCGGCTCGGTGGATGGCGACTCGGTGTTTCCGGTGGCGTTGGAGATGTTGCCCTGACCGGGCTGGTGTCGTGGCGGAAGAGTTTTTGAGCGCGCTGTCGCGCGGGGTGTTTTTGAAAGCGCGCGGCGGCGCACACTCGCCCTTCTTTTCTTTGCTTGCCCAAAGAAAAGAAGGCAAAAGAAATGCACCCCCACGGTTTGGTCTGCGCTTCGCTCCGACTTCCCTGCGCTCCTCGGTCAAAACCGGCGCTGCGGAACTCCCTCGCTGCGCTCGGTCAGACAGTCCTCGCTTCTCCCGGTTTTGACCTGCGGTGCTCGGCTGCGCCAAGGGGGACAGGGAACGCTGTAGCCAAGCTACACAACAGCTGCAGAGTCAGCTGGGGGCACCCCAACCCCGTTGACGCTGCCGAGCATCGCAGGGTCGGGCGGATCAGAGCGAGCGTTGTCTGACCGAGCGCAGCGAGGGATTAATTGGGCAGGAGCCCAATTGTCGCCGCTTGCGGCGCCCGCAGGGTGAGGGCCAGGGATGGGCCGAAACAATTTAGTGAGCGCCGCCCGGCCCGAGAAGCGCAGGGAACCCCTTGCAACAGCAAGGGGCAAGTCGTCGGGTGCCCTTTCTTTTCGTCCCTTTTCTTTGGGCAAGCAAAGAAAAGGGACCTGCGTGCGGGGCAGCCCCCGCTTTTAATAACAGGTTTGCGCGCATGTGCGCGCATCCACACAAGCTGGAATCAGAAATCACATGGCGGAAAACGTCTTCCAATCGAGAAACAAGGCCAAGGCCACCGTCTATCACCTGCGCGACGTCACCCGCGACCGCGCATCCGAGGGCGTCACCTTCCGGCTGCGCGTACCCTCGCTGCAGATCACCCAGGGCGAGAAGATCGCGCTGATCGGCGAGTCCGGCTGCGGCAAGTCGACCCTGCTCGACATGCTCGCCTTCATCTCGCAACCCACCGAGATCGCCGCGTTCCGCTTTCGTCCGGACATCGATACCGATGCGATCGACGTGGCACAGATGTGGAAGAAGAAGCAGCTGAACCGGCTCGGCAATCTGCGCAAACAGCACATGGGCTACGTCATGCAGACCGGCGGTCTGCTGCCCTACCTGACCGTGCGCGACAACATGTCGCTGTCGCGCTCGGTGCTCGGCCTCGGTGAAGACGACACGGTCGAGTCGCTGGCCCGTGAACTGGGCATCGCACGGCACCTGGATAAACTGCCGGAGACGCTCTCGGTCGGCGAACGCCAGCGCGTCGCCATCGGCCGGGCGCTGGCCCACGAGCCGCTGATCGTCATCGCCGACGAACCGACCGCTTCGGTCGATCCCTTCGCCGCGGAAAAAATCATGTCGCTGTTCATCGGCCTTGCCGAGGAACGCAACATCACGGTCGTGGTGGCCAGTCACGCCTGGCGGCACATCAAACGCCTCGGCCTGCGCCGCCTCGCCCACCACACCCATCGCTCACAGGACGGTCGTACGACAGAAACCGTCGTCAACGGCTGAGTACTAGCATGCGCATTCTGAAAACCCTTCGCCTCGCCTCGCGCGACTACGCCCACGAATGGCAGATGTCCGGCTGCTTCGTCCTGGCCCTGGCCGCCGTGCTCGGCCCGATGCTGGTGCTGTTCGGACTCAAGTTCGGCATCGTCGGTGGCATGGTCGATCAACTGGTCGAGAACCCGGAGAACCGCGAGGTCCGACCCGTCAGCAGCGGCCGCTTCGACCGCGACTGGTTCGGCAACATGGCACGGCGTTCCGACGTGACCTTCATCGTGCCGCGCACCCGCAGCATCGCCGCGACCATCGAACTGAACAGCGACAAGTCGTCACGCATCGTGCGTGCGGAGCTGATCCCGTCCGGGCCGGGCGAACCGCTGCTGCCGGCGGACGCGCCGCTACCCGACGGCCTCAACAGCGTGGTGCTGTCGCAGAACGCCGCCGAAAAGCTCCAGGCATCGACCGGCGACAAGATCAGCGGCAGCGTGACGCGGCGTTTCGGCGGCAAGAAACAGCGCGTGCACGTCGATCTCGACGTGGTCGGTGTGGCCCCGCCGGGGGCCTTCGCCCGCGATGGCGCGTTCACCGATGTACGCCTGGTCGAGGCCCTCGAGGAGTACCGTGACGGGCGCGCCGTGCCCGAGCTCGGCTGGCAGGGCAATGCGCCGACCGACGACCGCAGTTACCCCGGTTTCAGGCTGTACGCGCGCTCGATCTACGACGTGGCCAACCTGAAGAACGACCTGACCGCGCAGGGCATCGAGGTGCGCACCAAGGCCGCCGACATCGACCTGGTCATGCGCATGGATCGCAACCTGTCCGCGATCTACTGGGCGATCGCGATCATCGGCCTGATCGGCTTTTCGCTGTCGCTCGGCGCCAGCCTGTGGGCCAACGTCGATCGCAAACGCAAGGAGCTGTCGGTCCTGCGCCTGGTCGGGTTCCGCACCGGCGACATCGTCTGGTTCCCGGTAACCCAGGCCTTCTACACCGGCCTGATGGGCTGGCTGCTCGCGGTCGGAATCTATTTCGGCGCCGCCTACGTGATCAACGGCATGCTCGCCGAGCAACTGCTCGAAGGCACGCAGGTGTGCGTACTGCTGCCGCGGCACTATGCACTGGCACTGGCGGTGACGGTCGGTGCGGCGATGTTTGCAGCCGCCCTGGCCGGCTGGCGCTCGGCCCGCATCGAACCCTCCGAAGGACTGCGCGAGATCTGAATCGCCTGGCGGAGCCGCGTCGGCGCGCAGGCGAAACAGGACCCGCTTTCGAGCACCGCGTCGCGCCGTTGAGTACGCCGAGACGTCAGGCATGCCAACGCGGGGCACCGCATCGCCGTGACTGCCGGGCGCTACCTGTCCAGGTACCCGGCGAACTGCCAGGCGGCCCCAAACGGGACGGTCAGTGACGATATCCCCGGGTATCTCACCGCTATTGGTAAAGCGGCCCGGTCGCGCGTCTGCCGTGGCGATCGCAGTGTACGCGAGCTGTTCAGCGTCCGTTCAGCCGCGCGGGTCCAGATTGTTCTTCAGGAGCCACACAGGAGAACAAACCATGAAACTGTCAACCATGTTACTGACCGCGACACTGGCACTGGCTGCCGGGCTGTCGGGCAACGCCCTCGCGCATGACGGCGGGTGGCGCGGACACGGGCACGAAAACCACGGCCGCCACTACGCGGAACGGGACTATCGCCACCGTGGCCAGGCTCACCGCCATGCACCGCGCCACTGGCGGCACGATCATCGCGCCTATCGCCCCCACTACAGGCCACGCCACGACCACAGAGACCCCTGGTATGGCATCCACCTGTTCTTCGGTGGACATTGATCGTCGGGCCGCCTGCCACCGGTAGCCGGGATGATCGCGCCGGCAAGGTGTGTTTGGACGCTATCCTGGCGCGGTATTGCGCACGAGCCCCGCAGGGGCAAGGCGCAGGCAGGCGCCGAACGAGACCCTGGCCACAGCCATGGCTTGAGTGACACATCCGCCCCGGGCGGATCTGGACAGGTGAACCCCGGTCTGCAGGGCGTTGCACAGGGAAGTGCAACGCCACGGCACGTTCAAGCCCACCCGGGCGAGCGAGGGCCCGGGTAGACCGGGGACGGGGAACGGGACACTAGTGGGCTGCCTGGTAAGTTCGGTAACACTCAGCCGATCCACACGCGTCATCGGCAAGGCTCGCGAGCGCCGGACTAGCCGTTGCTAATTCAAGCGAGCGAAACACAGGCGATGGCGCTTGTGG
>Ga0316201_10002381_pt1 | contig 13362 bp, 12 predicted proteins | sample CS6wburrow_MG_FD_204516 | JGI IMG/M metagenome (GOLD analysis project Ga0316201, IMG submission 204516) | Coastal sediment microbial communities from Delaware Bay, Delaware, United States - CS-6 worm burrow | ecosystem: Environmental > Aquatic > Marine > Coastal > Sediment | place: USA... | reverse complement strand
AAGGTTTGGGTCAATGGAGCTCTTCCCGGAAAATTCACAATCGCAACTCTTCTTCGAGGTTATGGCACGGCGTCGTGGCTATCGTGCTGTCGCTGGCATTGATGAAGCCGGGCGCGGCCCTCTGGCTGGCCCGGTTGTCGCTGCCGCGGTGATTCTGCCGGAAGATTTTGACCTGCCCGGGCTGAATGATTCCAAGCAGATTTCCGAAAGGAAACGCAATCAACTCTTCCCGATGATTTACGAACAGGCCATGGCGGTCGGCATCGGTGTCAGCCGGGCCGATGAAATTGACCGGATCAATATCCTCCAGGCGACCCTGCTGGGGATGTCTCGCGCTGTGATGCGCCTGCCGGTCATTCCCGATTTCCTCCTGGTCGACGGCATTACTCCCGTTCCCCTGGGTATCGAGCAGAAGACCCTGAAGAAGGGTGATTCCCGTTCCCTCTCGATTGCTGCGGCATCGGTGATCGCCAAGGTTGTGCGGGATCGCATTATGGTGACTTACGATCGGCTCTTCCCTGAATACGGCTTTGCCGGCCACAAGGGTTATGGCAGCGAGAAACACCGTGATGCCGTGGCCCTGCATGGCCCGTGTGTCTGTCACCGGCGTACCTTTGCCGGTGTCAAAGAGCACTGTGAAGCTCATGACTGAAGCAAGGCTGAGCCTGGGGCGCATGGGCGAAGATGCTGCCGCGCGGTACTTGCAGCGCCTCGGCATGAAGATCCTGCAGCGCAATGTTAAAACTCCGCTCGGAGAGATCGATCTGGTCGCGCGTCAACGGCGCACCCTGGTTTTCGTCGAGGTCAAGACCCGACGCAGTTCAGCTTTCGGCTTTCCAGCCGAAGCTGTCGGCCCGCGCAAACAGCGGCAGATCATCCGGGCGGCCAAGTGGTACCTGAATGACCACCCGGGAAAGGCCTTCCAGCCCCGTTTTGACGTGGTTTCGATCCTGGTCAATGGTAGCAACCTTGAGATCGAACATATCCCGGGAGCATTCGAGGCCTGATCCCCCGGTCGCTGAACTGCCCCTAAATGGGCCCGCTCGCTGGTTCTGTTTGCTTTTCCCCCTTTAGCCAATTAAAATAATAATTCTTTCAATTAGTTCCATTACCTGACGTGTCGATTCAAGGAGTTGCCAGTGTCAATGTTGCTGCGGGAAATGGGTATGATCAGGGTTGCGGCGGTCTCACCGTCGTTGCAAGTTGCCGACGTTGCCTTCAACCTCGCGGCGATTGAGGAGGCAACCCTGCAGGCCGCTGACCAGGGGGCGCAGCTGGTGGTCTTCCCCGAGCTGTCCATGACCGGTTATTCATGCGGCGACCTGTTTTACCAGCAGAGCCTGCTGGAGCAGGTCCGCGAGGGGCTTAGCACCCTGACCACCCTGAGTGAGCAGACCGGGATGATCCTGATTGTCGGTGCGCCGGTCCGTCAGTCCGGTCGATTGTTCAACGCGGCGGTTGTCATGAGCCATGGTCGGATCTGCGGCGTGGTGCCGAAAACCTACCTGCCGAATACCCAGGAATTCTACGAAGAACGCTGGTTCTCGAGTGCCTTTGACCTGGTTGACGACCAGCTGGCCTGGCTCGAAGAGGCCCCGCCGTTCGGCACCGATCTGCTGTTTGATATCGACGGTATGCCGGACTGCCTGTTCGGCGTCGAAATCTGTGAAGATGCCTGGGTGGCCAGCCCGCCGAGCGGAGCCATGGCCGTCGCCGGAGCGACCCTGTTGATCAACCTTTCCGCGAGCCCCGAGGTTCTCGGCAAATGCGAATATCGCCGGGCCCTGGTCCAGGCGCAGTCGGCCCGCTGCCTGGCTGCGTATATCTATGCCTCGGCAGGGCCGGGCGAATCGAGTACCGACCTGGTATTCTCCGGACATTCATTGATCGCGGAATACGGTCAGATCCTCGACGAAACCGAGCGCTTCCAGTTTGCCAGCCAAATCGCCATTGCTGATATTGATATCCAGCGGCTGGTCCACGAGCGCCTGCGCAACAACAGTTTCGCTGCCTGCCAGGCGGAGCAGGACTTCCTCCTGGTTCCGGTCGAGGTTACGGTGCGTGATGCGGACAAGCTGCTCCGGCCAATGACCAGGACCCCTTTCGTTCCGCTCGGCGCCGCCGAGCGGCAGGCCCGCTGCGAAGAGATCTTTGCCATCCAAACCACCGGCCTGATGAAACGCCTGATGCACACCGGTAGCCAGAAGGCCGTGGTGGGAATCTCCGGTGGCCTCGACTCAACCCTGGCCCTGCTGGTGACGGTCAGGGCGTTCGACCGCCTGGGCTGGTCCCGGAACGATATCCTGGCCATAACGATGCCCGGCTTCGGCACCACCGACAGGACCCGGGGGAACGCGGAAGCCCTTGCCGATGAGCTTGGCGTCAGTCTCCGCACGATCAGCATAGATGCCGCAGTCCATCAACACTTTGCCGATATCGGCCAGGACCCCGGAACCCATGACGTCACTTATGAGAACTCCCAGGCTCGCGAGCGGACCCAGATTCTCATGGACCTGGCGAACCAGGTCGGTGGTCTGGTCATCGGCACCGGAGACCTGTCGGAGCTGGCGCTCGGCTGGGCAACCTACAACGGCGATCACATGTCGATGTACGGGGTCAATGCGTCGGTTCCGAAAACGCTCGTGCGGTATCTGATCGAATGGTGTGCCGAGGCCGAGTTCAGCGGCAGAGCCGCAGACGTCCTGCGCGATATCTGTGCGACCCCGGTTTCACCAGAATTGCTGCCACCGGATGAATCCGGAGAAATCAGCCAGAAGACCGAGGACCATGTCGGCCCCTATGAACTGCACGACTTCTTCCTGTTCCACGTGGTCCGCAACCAGTTTGCACCGCGCAAGATCCTGGACATGGCTGCAAGGGTGTTTGCCGAAGATTACTCGCACGACGAGATCCTGAAATGGTTGCGGATTTTTTATAGCCGGTTCTTCTCCCAGCAGTTCAAGAGATCCTGCCTGCCGGACGGCCCCAAAGTCGGCACGGTGTCCCTTTCGCCCCGAGGAGATTGGCGCATGCCGAGTGACGCCAGCGCTGCATTGTGGCTTGCTGATCTGGAACAGGTCGCCGCAGGGAAGAAAAAGAAGGGTTCCTGACAACTATGCAGGAAGGGCAGGACAAACAGACATCGGGAACGCTCTATGTGGTCGCAACACCGATCGGTAACCTCGAGGACATCACCTATCGGGCAGTTAAGGTGCTCGGCAAGGTTGACTTGGTGGCGGCAGAGGACACCCGTCACAGCCGCAAGCTTCTCGATCGCTTTGATATCCGTAAACCACTCCTGTCATACCACGATCATAACGAGCGACAGCGGTATGGAGAAATCCTGGAGCGTCTGCAGTCTGGAGAAAATGTTGCCCTGATCAGCGACGCCGGAACGCCCTGCATAGCGGATCCCGGTTATCGCCTGATCGCCTCCTGCTGGGCCGCCGGTGTGCCGGTCGTGCCAATTCCCGGTGCGTCGGCCATGGTTGCAGCGCTCAGCGCCTCCGGAGTGGCGACCGATCGCTTCACTTTTGAAGGGTACCTGCCTTCGCGCGCCAAGGCGCGGACCGATCTGTTTAAACGTCTGACTGGTGAACAGCGCACATTGGTGTTCTACGAAACCCCACACCGCTTGATCGCCGCCCTGAACGACCTGATGCAGGTGTTTGGTAAAGAACGTTCTCTGGTCGTCGCCCGGGAACTGACCAAGATGCACGAGGAGTTTTTTCACGGTACGGTCGATGACGCCATCGCACATTTTTCACGACAACCGGTAAAAGGCGAGATCGTGCTGATCCTGCCACCTGGCTCCAAGGGCCCGCAGATGAATGCGCGTGATGCCTTGCGAAACCTGCTTGAAGAAAGCAGCCTGTCGCGCCGCGATGCGGTTAAAATGATCGCCAGGGAGTATGGTCTGCCGGTCAGCGATGTTTACCGGCAAAGCCTCAGCCTGACAGAAGAAGACAGAGAAGTCTGAAAGAGGTCTGATGATGCCGCATGCCAACTCCCGATGCGCTCCCGACCGCGGTCTCTCTGCCACGGGATGACCCGTTCATCGTCATTTCACATAGGCTCCTGCCGAGGATTGTCAGCATATCAACCCCCGATTTTTGACACGCGAATTTCCTCCCCAAAATACGCCTCTACAACTCGCTGGAATTTAATCATTTCTGCATGACTTATTAAGCGTACCGATGAATTGGAACGCCTCTTGCTTTTAATCCTCCTTACTAAATAACAAACCACAGAGCTGAAGGCCTGAGGGTCGGCCAATTGAGGAGATGTGCTATGTTTTTCGCCAAACGAGTCATGATCATCGCTGCACTTATGGGTTTCCTGACCTCTCCGTCACTGGCCGATGAAATTATCTCGCTGAAAGGCGGCTATTACAAACTGGAACCCTCCGGAGATATTGGTGTCGGAGGAGACGTTGTTGATATCGAAGATGACCTGGGGATTGACGACGACGACGGTTTTTTCGCCGAGGCCGCGCTGCAGCTTGGCGATTTTCGGCTCTTTACCAGCTATCTGCCGATCAGTTTCAGCGGCTCAAGCGTCCTGTCCAGTGACATCGAATTCAATGGTGAGACTTTTGCCGAGGGGCACCGCATCGACAGCGATTTGGATATCGATATCTACGAAGCCGGTCTGGCCTGGTTCCTGATCAACCTGGACGATCTGCCGCTGCGGATTCAAGTCGGTCCGGAAGTGGCGGTAAAGTACATCGACACCAGAATTGAAATGAAGGACAAGGCTTTCGGCATCGAGGAGTCGGAGAGCGTCGGGGTGCCGATCCCTTCTCTGGGAGCGAGGGTTCGCATCGGAATCGCCGATTACCTCAGTGTGGTCGGTCGGGTCGGCCACCTGGAATACAAAGGCAACAGTTTAACCGATATAGACGCCCAGGTTGAATATTCGCCGATCCCCTTGGTAGGCATTTTTGCCGGTTACCGGTATCTGGATATGGACATTGATGAAGATGATCTTCTGCTTGATGCACAATTCTCCGGTCCGCACGCCGGAGCTCTGATCCGCTTCTGATTGATTGCCTCCTTCAGTCATGGGTCAAGAAAAGGGCAGCCGTTTGGCTGCCCTTTTCTTGAGGTCTCGGAGGATGTCTGTTCAATAGCCTATCTTGAAATAGTCGAACTCACCACGATAGTCCTGCCAGTCCACTTCGACGTTACTGACCCGGGCCGCTGGCGGGCCATGATGGCACCATTCCACGGCCTCTCTTACCCTGTCTCCTTCGCCTTCGAAAATCGCGGCAACCGTACCATCAGGGCAGTTCCTGACCCGTCCGGTCAACTCAAGAGCCCTCGCCGTCTCCAGGGTTGACTGGCGGAAAAACACGCCCTGGACACGACCATGGACAATGACTTCTGCCCTGGTTTTGCTCATCACACACCTCCGGTCAGTTTTGCGAAGGCCTCTTCATCAAGAATCTCAACGCCCAGTTTTTGCGCCTTGGCCAGCTTGCTGCCGGCATTTTCCCCGGCAACGACGTAATCGGTTTTTTTGCTGACAGAGCCTGACGCCCGTGCGCCGAGTTGTTCAACCAGTTGTTCCGCTTCCTTGCGTGACCATTTTGACAGGGTGCCGGTGATGACGAAGGTTTTGCCGGTCAGGGGGCCATCCTGCTGGATGACAACCTCGCCCTGCGGTTCAACCCCTGTCTGTTGCAGTTTCTCCAGCAGGCGTTTCTTCTCCGGGTTGTTGAAGTAGTCGACGATTGATTCGGCGACCTTGTCACCGATTTCGTGGATGGCGATCAGTTGCCCTGCCGTGCACCTGGCAAGTTCATCCAATGACGCAAAACGCTTGGCCAAAATCCTGGCAGTGTTCCTGCCGACGTGGCGGATGCCGAGACCGAACAGGAGCCTTGAGAGCGGCTGGTTCTTGCTCGCTTCGATGGAGCGCAAGAGTTTCTCTGCCAGGGTGTCGCCCATGCGCTCCATGGTGAACAGGTCTTCTTTGCTCAGCAGGTACAGGTCTGCGACATCCCTGATCCTGCCGGTCTCAAGCAGTTGAGCGAGCTGCTTAACGCCAAGGCTTTCGATATCCATCGCATCGCGTGACACAAAATGCCTGAAGCTCTCTATGATCTGGGCGGGGCATTGCGGGTTGTTGCAGCGCGGCACGACTTCGTCGGGGTTTTTCTGCACTGGCGTACTGCACTCGGGGCATTCCGTGGGCAGCGGAATCTGCCGCTCTTTGCCGGTACGTTTATCCGTCAGTACCTTGACAACGTCGGGGATGACATCCCCGGCGCGCTCGACGATGACGTGATCACCGACACGAATATCGAGACGCTCGATCTCGTCCCAGTTGTGCAGGCTGGCCCGGGAGACGGTGACGCCGCTGACGGTCACCGGCTTGAGATGGGCGACCGGGGTGATGGCGCCGGTACGCCCGACCTGCAGACCGATATCTTCGACGATCGTCTGCTCCTGGCGCGGCGGAAACTTGAGGGCAATCGCCCAGCGTGGTGAACGACTGACCATGCCGAGTTCTTCCTGGAGAGCCCTGTCGTTGACCTTGACAACCACTCCGTCGATCTCGAAGGGGAGGGTTTCACGGCGTTCCTGGAGGTCGTTGAAGGTGTTGATGACCGCATCTGCACCCAGGGCGACAGTCGTGTCTTTCAGGTTGACGCGCAGGCCGAGTTTTTCAAGGTAATGCAAGGTTTCGACCTGGGTGTTGGTCGCAGCACCCTGCATACGGCCGACACCGTAGCAGAAGATTCGCAACGGGCGCTGTGCCGTGATGTTCGCATCCAGCTGGCGCAGGCTGCCGGCGGCGGCGTTGCGCGGGTTGGCAAAGGTCTTCTCGCCATTTTCTTCCTGAGTGCGGTTGAGTGTCTGGAAGTCGGCCAAATCGATATAAATTTCACCACGGACATCGAGAATTTCGGGGCAGGGGGCCGTCAGGGTTTGCGGTATATCGGTAATCGTTCTGACGTTTTCAGTAATGTCCTCCCCGACAAGTCCATCGCCTCGCGTGCTGGCTCTGGCCAACTGACCCTTTTCATAAGTCAACTCAATCGCAACGCCATCCATTTTCATTTCGCAGGCGTATTCAAGCTCCTCGGAACGGGCCAGGAAGGTCTTGCGCAGGCTGGCGTCAAAATCGTGGAAATCTTCGGCATTCTTGGCATTTTTCAGTGAGAGCATCGGTACGACGTGTTCTACCGGAGCGAACTTTTCCGAGGCACGAGAGCCAACCATCTGGCTCGGCGAATCGGCAGTCACCAGTTCCGGAAACTGCTCTTCGATCGCCAACAGTTCACGGAACAGGGCATCGTACTCGGCATCGGTGATTTCCGGCTGGTCCAGCTCATGGTAGAGCCGGTTATGGCGGGTGATCTCCCTGCAGAGTTCGGTGTGGCGTTGTTGGGAGAAGAGGTCGATCATCCGGGGCTGCTCCAACAGGTTGAAATAACTGTATCCGTTCAGAATTTATGGGTTTATGTAATATAGCAGATTTTTGTTTGTTGCGGGAAGGAAGAGGGTACTGTTGGTGTTTTCAAGGCTCAGAAAACGGTTCTCAGGCTTCCAGAAAGTCACAGCGCAAAATACTCACGTGCATTACTCTCTCTACTTAACAAATTGTTTTTCCAACCATTGTCAGTTATATTCTCTCAAAGCCACAAACAATCATCCCCATCCTGAAACGGATAATCGTATACCATGACCCACGACCAGTGGCTGCACATCGTTGGCCTGTTCTTTCTCTTCATCTTTTCGGCGTTCTTCTCCGGTTCGGAAACCGCATTGATGTCGTTGGACACCTTGCGGGTCAAATACCTCGCCGAGAAGGATCGCCCGGGAGCGCGCCAGCTTGCCAAGATTCTCGATCGACCCGACAGCCTGCTCAGTGCAATCCTGGTCGGCAACAACCTCGTCAACATCATGGTGTCGGTGTTTGCCACGACGCTTTTTATAGATTTCTTCGGCCAGCGCGGCGAACTGCTGACGATCATCATACTGACCCCTCTGCTGCTGATCTTTGCCGAAGTTTGCCCAAAAACCTACGCGGCACAATATCCTGAAAAGATCTCATTCACGGTCCTTCATCCGATTCGTTTCTTCATGTGGCTGCTACGCCCCGTGACCTGGCTGGTAAGTGGCACTTCAAAGCTGCTGACCCATTTTTTACATGGCGAAGCTGATCGGCCCCTGATCTCCGAAGACGAGATCCGTTCGATTATCGAATACGGTGAACATGCCGGGGCAGTTGGCAAGGAGAAACGTCGCATGCTGCACGGTGTGATAGACCTCTCCGAAATCAGGGTCCGTGATGTCATGGTGCCGCGCACCGAGGTGGTGGGTATCGAAGTCAATACGAGCTTTACCGAAGTTGTCAAACTGGCAGCACAGGCACACCACTCCCGTTTCCCGGTTTACGCGAAAGACCTGGACAATGTCGTCGGGATTATCCACTCCAAGGAGATCCTCAGCTACCTGGACTGTCCGGATGAATTCTCTCTGTCCGAGCTGGCGCGTCCTCCGTATTTCGTCCCGGAAGCCAAGCCTATTGAGACATTGATGCAAGCGTTTCGCACCAAACACCTGCACCTCGCAGTCGTCGTTGACGAATATGGCGGAGTCGAAGGAATCTGCACGCTGGAAGATATCGTCGAGGAAATTGTCGGCGAGATCCAGGACGAGTATGACGAAGAGGAGATTCTCATCACCAAGCTTGGTCCAGGTCTGTACCTGGTCGACGGTAGCGTGGCGATCCGCTACATCAACCGGCGCTATGCTCTGGCCTTGTCGGAAGAGCATGTCAATACCCTGGCAGGTTTCCTGTTGGATAAAATTGGCAGTATCCCGGAAGAAGGTGACCTGTGTGAAGTGGAAGGTGCGCGCTTCACGGTGCGTGAGGTTGTCGACCGTCGAATCGAGAAGATAGAAATGCAGATTTCGGAGGAAGAGAAAAAGTAGCTTTCATACCTGCGGCTTTGATGCCCCGCTGCTTTTCAGTTTAATGCAATTTGTTATCTTTTTCGCCTATCTCCTTGAAAAATAGGGTGTTGTCTTTGTTGCCCTTTTTGAGGGCTCCGCGCCTTCATGCAGACAGAAGTGCCCAGAAGTTGTTTTTTGACCTCCACAAAACGACCTAACCCCCTAGAAAATTGAAATATTTCTTGACAGTTGAGAGCTCTGCGACTATATTTGCCCAGAAAGTGGTGAAAAGTGTATTTTTAGGCCAAAGAGGGCCATATGGGATTCCAGGGCGTCTATTTCAATTCGATCGATGCAAAAGGGCGGGCAAGCATTCCGGCCAGGTTTCGTGAGCAGCTGAAAGAGCTGTTCGAAGATGAAACGCTGGTCGTGACGCAGGATCGCTGCGGTATTGTTGCATACCCGGTCTCCGAGTGGGATCTTTTCCTCGAAAAATTCGCACAGCTCCCGAACGATCAGTTCCGGGAGGACCTCTATTTTACAACAGTAACCCCGGCAACCCAGTGTGCCTTCGACAAGCAGGGTCGAATCCAGCTGCCGCAATCTCTGCGTGAGTATTGCCAGCTCGATACGGACGGCGTGCGCGATGTCGTCATCGTCGGCGGGGCGAAGAAAATCCAGATCTGGAACAAGACAAGATACCTAGAGATGCTTGCCGAAGCGGAACAGCGCCTGGCAGACGATCGGCAAAAGCGTTTCGATCTGGGATTATAGCTCTTTGACTTCGGATGGGTTCAGGCATGTTTCGGTGATGGCGGAGGAGGTTCTGCACTACCTCGAGCCCCGTCGCGGAGGAATCTACCTGGACGGTACGCTGGGTGGCGGTGGTCATGCCCGCCTGATCCTCGAAGCGACATCCCCCGATGGAACCCTGATCGGCCTTGATCATGACGCGGAGGCGTTACAGGCTGCGGGAAGCAACCTGGTGGAGTTCGGCGACAGGGTGATGCTCCGGCAGGGCAACTTTGCCGGGATGGAGTCTCATCTCGATGCGCTGGGGGTTGCGATGCTCGACGGGGTCGTGCTGGACCTTGGGGTCTCCTCATACCAGCTCGAAAGCCCGGACCGCGGGTTCTCGTTTCGGGAAGAAGGCCCGCTGGACATGCGCATGAATCCTTCGGCAGGAATCTCCGCCGCCAGCGTGATTGCTGAGGCTGAGGCAGATCATTTGAAGCGCATCTTCCGTGAGTACGGTGAGGAGCGCTGGGCGGGAAGGATCGCCCGGGAAATCGTGGCGGTCCGTGAACGGCAGCCGATCGAGACCACCCTGCAGTTGGCCGAACTGGTCAGCCGGGTTGTGCCGCGCGGCAAGGGCCCTCAGCGGATCCACCCGGCGACACGGGTCTTTCAGGCGCTGAGAATTTATGTCAATGGCGAGCTTGACAGTCTGCAGGCGGGACTTGACGCTGCCAGACAAAGGCTGAAAGTCGGTGGGCGGCTGGTGGTCATCAGCTTCCACTCGCTTGAGGACAGGATCGTCAAGCAGGCCTTCCGCGCACTATCCACCGGCTGTATCTGTCCTCCCCGCCTGCCTGTCTGCGCCTGTGGGCAGAAACCGGTTGCCAGGCTTGTCACCCGAAAAGGGGTGAGGGCAACGGACGCTGAAGTTGAAAACAATCCACGCGCCAGGAGCGCCGTGTTAAGAGCAATGGAGAAGCTTTCCGCAGAGGAGAAACACGATGGCTGACACAACCATCAAGGCGTTACCGAAAATCAATGGCTTTGCCCTGCGTCGCCCGAACCTGCTACCGGTGCTCGGTTTTATTGCCCTGCTACTTTCGGTGTCACTCTTTTTCGTTTGGTCACGAGTCCAGGTTACCAGTCTGGAATACGAGATGTCCCAGTTGGAAAGTACGTTGCGCGATCTGCGACAGGAGACATCAAACCTGCGTCTTGAGGCAGCCAGCCTCAGAAGCCCTGAACGGATTGAACGAGTGGCGCGGCAGGAACTGCGCTTGCGTTTACCATCCGCTGATCAGGTGATTACGGTGGATTGATGAAAGAACTGGAGAAAGGCGTCCGCTTTCGCATCAGGCTGATAGGGGTGGTTTTTACCCTCTGTTTTGCTTTGGTGGCGATGCGTGCCTTCGACCTCCAGGTCCTGCAGGAGCAGCAGTGGGAAGAACGCGCCGAGCGACAGCATCAGAAGGTCATCCCCCTAACTCCTCAGCGCGGCACAATTTTCGACAGGAACGGAGAGGAGCTTGCGGTCAGCGTTGATGTTGATTCGGTTTATGCTGAGCCGGGCAAACTCAAGGCCGCTGCAGGTGCAACAAAATCCCTGGCGAAAGTGCTGGGCATTTCAACAAGAACACTCAAGGCCAAGCTGAAGGGCAACAGAAACTTTGTCTGGCTGAAGCGCCAGATCACACCGGGCCAGAGCAATCAGATCAAGCAGATGAAGCTCGATAACGTCGGCATGATCAAGGAGCACCGGCGCTTCTATCCCAACTCCACTATCGCCGGGCATCTGCTCGGCTTCACCGGCCTCGATCCAAAGGGGTTGGAAGGATTGGAGCTGCAGTACGACAAGATGATCCTCGGGCGTGGCGGGTACCTGGTGATGGAGCAGGACGCAATGGGCCGCGGTCTGGGCGCCGGTTCGCCACAGGTTCAGGGGGCAACGCGCGGCCATGACCTTTACCTGACGCTCGATAAGAACCTGCAGTACCTTGCCGAGCGTGAACTTGCCGAAGGGCTACGCACGACCGAGGCCAAGGCAGGAACAGTGGTCATGATGGAGCCGTCAACCGGCAAGGTACTGGCCCTGGCGAGTTCCCCGGAGTACAACCCGAACGCATTCTCCCGTTACAAGCCTCACCAGTGGAGGAATCGGGCAGTCTGTGATTCCTTTGAGCCAGGTTCGACATTCAAGATTTTTCTCATGGCGGCCGCCCTGAATGAGGCGGTCGTCGGCACAAGGCAGAAAATCGATTGTGAAAACGGTGTGTTCCGGGTTGGCGGCAAGTATATCCACGACCACAAGAAGTACCAGAAGCTGACCCCGGCGGAGATTATCAAGTACAGCTCGAACATAGGTTCGGCGAAAATAGGCAAAATGCTGGAGCGAAAAACCTTTTATCGTTACCTCACCGATTTCGGTTTTGGCCAGCCAACCGGGATAGATTTGCCCGGTGAGGTGAGTGGCATGTTGAGGCCGCCGGACAAATGGTTCGAAGTTGACCTGGCGGCGATTTCATTCGGTCAAGGGGTCAGTGTGACGTCGGTCCAGCTGACCGCGGCCACGGCGGCGATCGCCAATGGCGGCTACCTGATGGAGCCTTATATCGTCGAACGGATTGTTGACAGCCAGGGCCAGGTCACACGTAAGAGCCAGCCACGCGTTGTGCGCAAGGTGATTGCCCAGGATGTGGCCCAACGGGTGAGCCGGATGATGGAGTTGACCACCGAAGACGGCGGCACGTCAACCAAAGCCCGGGTGCCGGGTTTCAGGGTCGCCGGCAAAACCGGTACGGCACAAAAGGTTGATCCGGTGACGGGAGGCTACTCGGCAGACAAACGGATCGCCTCGTTTGTTGGTTTCCTCCCGGCCGAGGCGCCGCGGATCGTGATGCTGGTAACGATTGACGAACCGAAAAAGGGTATTTACGGGGGATTGACCGCGGCGCCGGTATTTTCTCGGATTGCTGCACAGGCGATGCAATACCTCAAGGTTGCACCCAACCAGGAGACGCCATCCGGCGAAAGCCTGCCGTCGCTGGAGCAGATATTTGTTGATGCGGTTACACCGGAACAGGCCAGTCTCCAGCATCTGATGGTTGCCGTGCCATCCGGCGGACCGCTGATGCCAGATTTTTCCGGGTTGAGTTTTCGCCAGGTCCTCGAGCTTATGGAAGAAAAACAGCTGAATATCGATTTTCGTGGACGTGGACGGGTTGTTGAGCAGTCACCGAGCCCCGGGGCATCGATTCCCTATGGTGCCCCGGTGTGGGTGCGCATGGCACCACCATCCTGAGCAAGCCGGAAGAAGCGGCGGATGACGATGAAGTTAATGGATCTACTGAAAAATTGCCCGGTCAAAAAGATTCATGGCAACCCGGATATTGATCTGAACGGTCTGCATTACGATTCGCGGCAGGTCAGCCGTGATGATGCCTTCTTCGCCCTGCGCGGCGTAATCAGCGACGGACATGATTACATCGGCAGTGCGATTGCCAATGGTGCCAGGGTGGTTTTCTGTGAGGAGATGCCGATGCATGTCGAAGCCGTGACCACAGTGCTGGTTGACAATGCGCGCCGGGCCATGGCGTTGGCCTCGTCGGAGTTCTACGGCAACCCGACACACGGCATGCAGACCGTAGGCGTTACCGGGACCAATGGAAAAACCACTATCACCTACCTGCTTGAGGCGATCCTAAGCGAGGCCGGTTTG
>Ga0316201_10002380_pt1 | contig 13363 bp, 11 predicted proteins | sample CS6wburrow_MG_FD_204516 | JGI IMG/M metagenome (GOLD analysis project Ga0316201, IMG submission 204516) | Coastal sediment microbial communities from Delaware Bay, Delaware, United States - CS-6 worm burrow | ecosystem: Environmental > Aquatic > Marine > Coastal > Sediment | place: USA... | reverse complement strand
GAGGAGCGAGGTTACGACTGGGTCCGAGAGGCCGCTACCGCATGAAAGCAGCGTCACTCAATTATGATGACCTGAGGGACGTCGTCCGGCAGTTGCCCGACAATGGCCTGGCCTCGGTGCGCGAAGCAGCGCTGGATCGTCTCGGTGAGCAAGGTCTGCCGACGCTTCGCGATGAAGACTGGAAGTACACCGACCTTGCGCCGCTCATCGACATCAGCAACCGTTGGCTCGGTGCCGGCGGACAGCAGCTTAAGGAACACGCTGAACGCGAAACCGTCGAAGCGATTACGCGTTCGATTGATGCAAACTGGATCGTCATCGCAGACGGGCACATTAATGAACAGGTGTTCGATACGGCTCTGAGCGATGCGATAGACGTTTCGCGAATCAGCGACTCACCCTCGCGCGCCGCACAATCGCAACCTTTGTCGGACCTGAACGCTGCATTACTTCAGGATGGGCTACGAATCGAAGTCACTGCTTGCGAAGACAAGCCGATCGGGATTCTTGTTATCGATAGTCCGGATGCAGACGTCGGTGTGACACAACACCGTATCGAGATAGACGTGGCACCAGGAGGAGCGGCCGATTTCATCGAGTATCACGTGTCGCGCGGCGCTGGAGACCACTATGCAAACTCGGTGGTAACGATGAACATCGGCGACGACGCTGCTGTCAATTATGTGCGCATACAGAACCGGGCGCTGCATCATGTACAGACTGGCCGTACATCAATCTCACCGGGACGTAATGCCGTCTTGCGCATGGCAGGATTCGATCTGGGCGGCAGCCTGGTTCGAAATGATGTTGACATAGATCTCAGCCGCCCGGGCGCCGACGTGACCTTTGACGGGCTGTACCTCGCAGGCGACGGACAGCACATTGACAATCACACGCGCGTCGACCACCGCGTCGGCCCAGCCACATCGTCCCAGGAATACCGGGGCATTCTCAATGGCAAGTGCCGTTGCGTATGGAATGGCAAAGCCATTGTCCATAAAGGAGCGGACGGTACCGATGCAAAGCAGGCCAATCACAATTTGCTCATGTCTGAAAAGGCCGAAATTGACGCAAAGCCGGAATTGGAAATTTACGCAGAGGACGTGAAGTGCGCCCACGGCACAACCGTGGGTCAGCTCGATGAAACCGCCCTCTTCTACCTGCGCTCGCGCGGCCTCGACAAGCAGCACGCCCTTCAGGTTTTGACGCACGCATTTGCCGCCGACCTGGTACGACGCCTGCCGGTAAAGGTTGCCATGGAGGGTATCTCAGCAATCGTTGAAACGCGCCTTGCCGAGTTGATCCAGGCCGACGCTGTTGCGGAGTTGCTCGCATGAGTCACGCGCATCTGAAATCAACGGACTCCGTGGCCGATTGGCGCAAGGACTTCCCTATCCTGCAACAGTCGGTGAATGACCAGCCGCTGGTCTACCTGGACAGCGCGGCTTCGGCGCAGCAGCCTGCCAGCGTCATAGAAGCGGTTGCCCGCTATCAACGCGAAGACCACGCCAACGTTCACCGCGGCGTCCATACGCTCAGTCACCGGGCAACCGATGCCTACGAGGGTGCTCGCGACAAAATTCGGGACTTCGTCAACGCATCCAGCCGCACAGAGATTGTATTGACCAGCGGCACGACCGAGTCAATCAACCTGGTTGCGCAGAGTTTCTGCCGTCCGCGCCTGGGGCCCGGCGACAAGATCCTCATTACTCACCTAGAACATCACGCCAACATCGTTCCCTGGCAGCTGGTCTGCGAGCAAACCGGCGCCGAGCTGCTTGTAGCACCGATCGATGGCCAGGGACAGCTAGAGCTGGACGTCCTTTATTCACTGATGACTGACAACGTGGCATTGCTCGCAATCGGACACGTATCAAATGCTCTAGGGACGATTAATCCGGTCAAGGAGATCATCGAGCGCGCGAAACAGCACGGCATCCCGGTGCTGGTTGACGGTGCGCAAGGCGTCCCGCACATGAGCATCGATGTCCAGGATTTGGGCTGTGACTTCTACGCATTCTCCGGACACAAGATGTTTGCTCCAACCGGCACTGGTGTCCTCTATGCGCGCGAATCCCTGCTCGATGCGATGCCACCCTACAAGGGCGGCGGCGACATGATCCTGGAGGTGAGCTTCGAATCGACCATTTACAACGAGCTGCCATACAAATTTGAAGCGGGTACGCCGAATATTTCGGGCGTCATTGGCCTGGGAGCGGCAATCGACCACCTGCAGGCAATCGGTATGGCACGCATCGCAGACTACGAGGCCGACCTGCACGACTATATGGTCCACAAGCTCAGCGAACTGAGCGGCATCCGCTTGATCGGTACCGCGAGTAGCAAAGCGAGCGTGCAGTCCTTCCTGCTGGACGACATTCACTCACATGACCTGGGCACCATTCTGGATCACCAGGGAATTGCCATCCGTACAGGTCATCACTGCGCTATGCCGGTCATGACACACTTCGGTATTCCCGGAACCTCACGAGCGTCCATTGCCTTCTATAACAACAACGATGACATCGATCGTCTGGTCACCGCATTAACGAAGGCCAGGAAGGTTTTCGGATGAGTGTTCACGCCATTGAGAAAGACAACATTCAGGATCTCTACCGGGAGCTGATTCTTGATCATGCCCGAGCACCCAGGCATTTTGGACGGCTCGAAGGGGCCACACATACGGCGCAAGGCATCAATCCACTCTGTGGCGACAAGCTCGCGCTCTACTTGCACGTCGATGACGATGGGACTATTGCCGCCAGCACATTCGAGGGTTCGGGCTGTGCCATCTCGGTCGCCTCGGCTTCCTTACTAACCGAGACCGTCACGGGGCTGCCAATCGAGCAGGCTGAAGTTATCTTCAGATCCGTCACGGACCGCCTGACCGCAACCGCCAGCACTCCAGGTTCAGAGATCGAGGGTCCAGTTCGTCAGCGCATGAGTAAACTGCTTGCGCTAGACGGCGTTCGTGAGTTTCCGTCGCGCGTGAAATGCGCGACGCTTGCCTGGCACGCGCTCCACTCAGCACTTGATGGCGACGCTAAACCCGCTACTACGGAGTAACTGCAGGATGTTTGGTCATACCAACGAACCCATTTCGCTGACACGCGATGTCAAGGCCATCATTATCCCGGCCGGTGAGCAGCTCACCCTGCGCGAAGGCACCAGCGGCTTCATTACGCAGGCACTTGGCGGGAGCTTTACGGTCTACGTCGAGGGCAACCTGTTTCGCATCTCCGGAACCGACGCCGATGCCCTCGGCAAAGAGCCGGTGCCGCCACCGAAAATCCCGGAAAATGCAACAGATGCTGATATCGAAGCGGTTGTCTGGAATCAGCTCAAGACCTGTTACGACCCGGAGATTCCCGTCGACATCGTCAATCTCGGACTGGTATACCGATGCGATATCAACTCGCTTGGCAACGGCCAGCGCTCCGTCAGCGTTGACATGACCCTGACGGCACCGGGCTGCGGCATGGGTGAGGTTCTGGTCGAGGACGCACGTGAGAAAATCGCGATTATTCCTACAATTTCCGATGTTTCGGTCGAGCTGGTATTCGACCCGCCCTGGAACGTCGGTATGATGACTGATGAGGCACGCCTGCAGACCGGCATGATGTAGCCGGCAAAGAAGCATGAAACGATGAAGACACTCACCCTCGTTCGACACGCAAAGTCCAGCTGGAGTGACACGACGCTTAGCGACAGAAAGCGTCCTCTGAACAAACGCGGCGAGCGTGACGCACCGATAATGGGCCGCCGCATCGCGGATCACGGCATCCGCCCTTCATTGATCATCAGCAGCCCCGCACAGCGCGCGTGGACGACGGCGAAGATCATCGCAGCCGAGATCTCCTACCCCCGAGAGTTCCTGCAACGGGAAGACAGTCTCTACCTGGCCTCGCTTGACGATTTCCTGGACGTGCTCGTCGCGCAGGAAACGGGCTTCAATTCAATTATGCTCGTGGGCCACAACCCGGGCATGACGGACTTCGCGAATTTCTTGTCGCCGGGCCTGACCAACAATTTGCCGACCGCCGGTGTCGTGTCCGTCGAGATAGACCAGGAGCACTGGAACTTGTACGAACGACCGCAGACCCGGTTGCTTGTGCACGATTACCCGAAGAAGCAAAGCTGAGAGACGCCAGCCTCAACACTCGGGCACGTTGACCGCAAGCCCGCCCTTCGAAGTCTCTTTGTATTGCGAAGCCATGTCCGTGCCGGTCTGGCGCATCGTTTCAATGACCTGATCCAGAGTCACCTTGTGGGTGCCGTCCCCATGCATCGCCAGCTTGGCCGCATTAATTGCCTTGACTGCGCCCATCGCATTGCGTTCGATGCAAGGAATCTGGACAAGCCCGCCTATCGGATCGCAGGTGAGCCCGAGGTTATGCTCCATGCCGATCTCGGCGGCCTCTTCAATGTGGTCGTTGCTGCCGCCGAGCACCGCGGCGAGTCCTCCGGCTGCCATCGAGCACGCCACGCCAACCTCGCCCTGGCAGCCCATTTCCGCACCTGAGATCGAAGCATTGATCTTGTACAAGATCCCGATCGCGCCCGCCGTGAGTAAGAACGTGCGAACGCCTTCCTCATCCGCGCCCGGCACAAAACGATCGTAAAACATCAAGACAGCTGGGATTATGCCCGCGGCCCCATTTGTCGGCGATGTAACAACGCGTCCACCGGCCGCGTTCTCCTCGTTGACCGCAATCGCGAATGAATTCACCCATTCCATGGCATCGAACGCGGAGGGATCGCCACGCTTGGACAGGCTCCGGTGCAGTTTCGCAGCGCGCCGCAGTACCGACATCTTCCCGGGCAATACACCATCCGTTCGTAAACCCCGCTCCACGCAATCGCGCATCGTCGCCCATACCTCGTCGAGGCGCTGGCAAATCTCTTCGTAACTGCGCCACTGCATTTCATTGCGCAGCACGAGTTCTGCGATGCTGAGATTTTCGGCCGCCGCTGTTGCCAGAAGCGCCTCGCTGGTAGCGAACGGGTGCGGTGGCTCACCCTGCTGCGCCATTGGCCCCGCCTCGTCATTCCGAGCGATGAAGCCGCCGCCGAGCGAAAAGTATTGATCATTCAGGAGCTCGGACCCTGCCTCATCAAAAGCGATGAAATGCATGCCATTAGTGTGCCGCGACAGCTCTTCTTCGTAGTCGAAAACCAGGTCGGTGATCGGATCAAAAGACAGTCGACCCACCGCCGGTACCGCGATCGCACGCTCCGTGCGAATAGTCGCCAATAACTGCGTCACCGAATCCGGATCAATAGTCTCGGGAAGCAGCCCGGACAAGCCGAGCAAGATTGCTGAGTCGGTCCCGTGACCCTTACCCGTCCAGGCCAGCGACCCATGCAAGCGCACCTGGAGGCGAGCAACCTCGGAACCAAACTTCTCAAGGTCGCCGACAAATGCCTGGGCTGCTTTCATCGGCCCGACAGTGTGAGAACTCGATGGGCCAATACCGATCTTGAAAATATCGAATACGCTGACTTCCGCCATCAGTCCGAGCCGAGCGTCAGCAGGCTGGCATTGCCGCCGACGGCCGATATGTTGTTGCTGACGGTATATTCGCTTCCAAACCGCTGCACGTAATGTGGCCCGCCCGCCTTGGGGCCAGTACCGGACAAACCGCGACCACCAAAAGGTTGTACACCGACTACCGCGCCAATCATGTTGCGATTAATGTAGATGTTGCCAGCGCCAGACGCCTCCACTAGCCCTCTTGCGCGCGAGTCAATACGGCTGTGGAGACCCATTGTCAGCCCATAACCTGTTGCATTGACAGCCGCGACCGTCTTGTCGAGCTCACTACCTTTGAACTTGAGCACGTGCAGAACAGGACCGAATACCTCTTCCGTTAAGACACCAATATCGTCGATCTCCACGAGCGTAGGTGCGAAATACGTTCCTGCCTCGTGTCCGGCAGGCATTGCGCATCGGTGAACGATCTTCGCCTCTTTCGACATTCTCTCCACGTGCGCCTCGAGAATGGCCCTCGACGGCTGATCAATTGCTGGGCCTACGTCGGTTTCGAGGTGTTTTGGATCGCCTATGACGAGCTCATCCATATAGCCGCGCAACAGGTCGAGCGTTCGCGGTTCAATATCTTCCTGGACGCACAGCAGTCGCAGCGCGGAACACCTTTGGCCCGCGCTGTTGAATGCGGAATAGATACTGTCGTGGACCACCTGCTCGGGCAACGCCGAGCTATCGACAAACATGGCATTCTGCCCGCCGGTTTCAGCGACAAGCGTGCCAATCGGACCGTCTCGATGGGCGAGCGTCTGATTGATCGTCTGCGCCACACCGGTTGACCCGGTAAACACCACACCGGCAACGCGGGGGTCCGCAACGGCCCGGCGCCCGATAAGAGAGCCGGACCCGGGAATGAAGTGCAATACGTCTGCCGGTACGCCGGCCTCATGCATAAGCTGCACGGCGCGATAGGCTATCAGCGGAGTCGGCGCCGCCGGCTTCGCGAGTACAGCGTTGCCTGCCGCAAGCGCAGCCGCAACCTGGCCGGTGAATATGGCCAGCGGGAAATTCCATGGGCTGATACAAACGAATACGCCGCGCCCCCGCAGACCGTAAGTGTTGTGCTCCCCGGTCGGCCCGGGCATAACGAGAGGCGCCCCGAAATGTCGCTGCGCCTGGACAGCGTAGTAGCGGAAGAAGTCTACAGCCTCGCGCAACTCGGCAATTGAGTCTGGAATCGTCTTGCCGCCTTCGCTCACGCACAACGACAAAAGTTCTGCGTGATTCGCTTCGAACAGGTCTGCCGCGCGATTCAGGATCTCGGCGCGCTTGTCAGCGCCCATGCGATCCCACACAACCTGTCCCTTGACCGATAAATCCAGCGCCGCATCCACATGCTGCTCTGCTGCGAGATGACACACGCCGACAACTTCAGCGGTATGCGCCGGATTGACGGAAGGCTCCTCCTTTCCGGACATCTCCTTGCCGCCAACGATCGGCTTCGCCGTTAGCGTCTTGGCGCCGGCAGCCTCCAGGTCAGACAACAACTTGCGGGTCACGTTGCGGTCCGCAAGGTTGAAGCCGTGCGAATTGTCGCGCTCGGGCTGGAAGATATCGAGCGGCTTCGGAATCCGCTCATGCGGCCGGCAGTCATGCTGAGAGGCGACGGACAATGGGTCGGCAACAATATCCTGAACATCAATCGACTCATCAATGATCTTGTTTACAAAAGATGTGTTCGAGCCGTTCTCAAGCAGGCGTCGAACGAGGTACGGCAACAAGTCCTCATGGTTGCCTACCGGCGCGTAGACGCGGCAGGGTCGATCATGTTTTTCCGGATCGACTATTTCTGCATAGAGTTCCTCACCCATGCCATGCAGGCGCTGAAACTCGTAGTCGCGTCGTTCGCCCGCAAAATGCAGCACGCTGGCCAACGTATGCGCATTGTGCGTTGCGAATTGCGCATAGATCCTGTCACCTGCCGCGAGCGCCGCTCGCGCGCAAGCAAGATAGGAAACATCCGAGTGGGATTTGCGGGTGAATACCGGGTAGCTGGAAATTCCTGCCTCCTGCGCCCACTTGATCTCGCTGTCCCAATAAGCGCCCTTGACGAGACGCACAGGAACGCGACGCCCGACATCGGCCGCAACGTCGTCGATAAAGCGCATCATATCCCTCGCGCGCCGCTGGTAGGTTTGCACGGCAAGACCGAAGCCATCCCAGCCGTCGAGTGCTTTATCGCGGTACACGCGTTCGAAAATATCCAGCCACAGTTCAAGCCGGCTTGCCTCCTCCGAGTCAATGGTCAGGCCGATACCGACATCCTTGGCGTGCTTGGCAAGCTCAAGTACAGACGGTACGAGCTCATCCATTACTCGCTGTTCGTGCGAGAATTCGTAGCGCGGGTGGAGCGCCGATAACTTCACCGATATGCCAGGCGCCGAGAACACATCCGGCGCATCGATTTTCGGCCCACTGGCGATGCTATCGATTCCCTGGTGGTAGTTGTCGAGGTAGCGCTTGGCATCGGCACTGGTTAGCGCAGACTCACCAAGCATGTCGAAAGAGTACCGGTATGGCAGCTTTTCGTTCTTTAGCGAGCGCTTCAATGCCTCACCGATGGTGCGCCCCATAACGAACTGATGCCCCATGATCTTCATTGCCTGGCGCATGGCCGTTCGTACCAGTGGCTCGCCTGCACGACTGACCAGCCGGCCAAGCGTCTGGCCGGGGTTACTCGTCGCAACCTCGTCGAGACTCAGAATCCGTCCCGTCAGCATCAGGCCCCAGGTTGATGCATTGACGAATATGGAATCACTCTCACCGATATGGTCCTTCCATTTTGCCGACGTAATCTTGTCCGCAATGAGCCGGTCCGCCGTATCAGCGTCAGGAATCCTCAGCAAGGCTTCCGCGATGCACATGAGCAATACGCCCTCATCAGACGACAAATCGTATTGCTGCAGGAAGGCCTCGATACCGCCGTCTTTGGCCGTGTTCTTACGAACCGCTCGCACGAGTTGTTCCGCGGTCTTCTGAATCTTGTTTCGAACTGCGGCGCCGGAATCGGCGGCTTCTACTAATTCCCTGACGAGCTTTTCCTCGTCTGCAAGGTACAAATCGTTGATGTAAGGAATAGTGCCCTCGCGGGCAGCGGGCTGATCGACGTAGCTCATGTGACGACTCCGGGCGTCCGTTCTTCCGGCGGACTTAAAAAGGACCAATCGGGCCGCGATTATAGCGGTAATCAATACCGGACAGGCATCGGTATTCCTCCTGATCCGCTGGTCTAGTCGGCGTCTCGATTGCGCTGCCGCAGCTGGCGGCGGGTATGCTTGTCCGGCTTGCCACGAGTCATGGGCATCTGTATACGATCGCGCCGCAGTTCGGCGACCCGAAGCTCGCGGCGAGCAACGCTTTCTTCGGACTCCTGATAGCACGCCCTTGCTTCATTGGCAGGGCCGCGCCGTACCGGAATACCCACAACTTTCAGGACATATTCCAGCTGCTGACGTTGCAGCCTGATTTCGTCGCCGAGGTGCACACGGACGGACGTCCGGGCGCGCTCCCCATTCACACGCACATGACCGCCCTGCACCGCTGCTGTCGCTGCCGTGCGGGTCTTGTAGAATCGTGTGAACCAAAGCCACCGATCCAGTCTTAGTGTGTCTTCCGGCACGACCTATCCCCATTGCGCTCCTGATATACTTTGCTTCCTTCTTCGCTTGAGGGCAACACTGTGCCAACACGCTTCCTGGAATCTCTTGCCGAGCAGACCGAGGCGCTGCGCTCGGAGGGCTTGTACAAGACAGAGCGGCTGATCGCAGGACCGCAGCAAGCCGCCATCGACGTGCGCGCCAATGGTGGCAACGATCACGTTCTGAACCTTTGCGCAAACAACTATCTTGGACTTGCCAATCACCCTGAGGTGATTGCCGCGGCACACAAAGCGCTCGATACGTTTGGCTATGGCATGGCGTCAGTCAGGTTCATCTGCGGCACCCAGACTATCCATAAGGAGCTCGAGGCGCGTATCAGCGAGTTCCTGGGCACTGAGGATACAATCCTGTATCCGTCATGCTTCGATGCCAACGGCGGGCTGTTCGAGACGCTGCTCGGCCCCCAGGACGCGGTAATCAGTGATGCCCTGAACCACGCCAGCATCATAGACGGGATTCGCCTGTGCAAGGCACGTCGGCATCGCTACGCCAACAGTGACATGGCCGACCTCCGCACTCAATTACAGGATTCGTCCGATGCCGACACGCGCCTGATCGTCACCGATGGCGTATTTTCGATGGATGGCACGATCGCAGACCTTGTTGGTATCTGCGAGTTGGCCGACGATTTTGATGCGCTGACCATGATAGATGATTGCCACGCGACCGGTTTCCTCGGGAAGACCGGCCGTGGTACGCATGAATACCGGGATGTGATGGGGCGTATCGACATCATTACCGGCACGCTGGGCAAGGCCCTCGGCGGCGCATCCGGCGGCTACACATCGGGTCGCAAGGAAATTGTCGGCTGGTTACGGCAGCGATCTCGTCCCTACCTGTTTTCCAACTCGGTCGCACCAATGATCGCGGCTTCATCGATTGCCGTGCTGGACTTGCTGGAGCGCGATAGCGCGCTTCGCGAACAGCTGCAGGAAAACGCCGCGTACTTCCGCGCGCAGATGACCGCAAGAGGCTTCGACCTGAAACCGGGCGAACACCCGATAATTCCGGTGATGCTCGGCGATGCGAAACTCGCGACGACCATGGCAGACCAATTGCTGAAGAAAGGCATCTACGTCGTCGGCTTTGCGTTCCCGGTCGTGCCAAAAGGCCAGGCACGAATTCGCACTCAAATGTCAGCAGGTCTGACCCGTGAACATCTGGATACGGCCATCGAGGCCTTTACCGATGTCGGTCGGGAGCTGGGCGTAATTCACTAGAGAGTATTTCCACGAGAATCCACAATGAAAGCACTGGTTAAGGCAAAGCCCGAACGCGGCATTTGGCTGCAGGACATCGTGACGCCTGACGTCGGCCACAATGACGTACTCATCAAGGTAAACCGCACAGCGATCTGCGGCACCGACATCCACATCTTCAAGTGGGACGACTGGGCACAGAAAACGATACCGGTGCCCATGGCAGTTGGCCACGAATTCAGTGGGCGCATCGTGGACATGGGCGTCGAAGTCCGCGGCTTCAGCCTGGGTGACCGCGTGTCAGCTGAAGGGCATGTCACCTGCGGTGTATGTCGCAATTGTCGTGCCGGGCGACGTCATTTGTGCATGAACGCAATCGGTGTCGGCGTGAATCGACCTGGCGCATTCGCCGAGTACCTCTCGGTTCCCGCATTCAATGTATTCAAGCTCCCGGATGCCATCAGCGACGACATGGCGTCAATCCTCGATCCGCTCGGCAACGCCACCCATACGGCCTTGTCTTTCGACCTCGTCGGCGAAGACGTCTTGATCACTGGCGCCGGACCTATCGGCATAATGGCCGTTGCTATTGCGCGCTTTGCAGGGGCACGTCACATAGTCATTACTGACGTCAATGACTATCGACTCGGCCTTGCTCGGGAAATGGGCGCGTCAAAGGCACTCAATGTCACACGCGAGACCATCGACGACTGCATGCGGGATCTCGGCATGGAAGAAGGGTTTGACGTGGGCATGGAGATGTCGGGCAATGCCGATGCATTCCGCGACATGGTGCATGCGATGCATCACGGCGGCAAAATTGCGATGCTGGGTATACCGCCGGACGATATGGCCATCAACTGGAATGACGTCATCTTCAAGGGCCTGGTGATAAAAGGAATCTACGGCCGAGAGATGTTCGAAACCTGGTACAAGATGTCCAGCATGCTGCAAAGCGGGCTCAACATGGAGCCAGTCATCACACACCATTTCGACATCGACGAATTTCAGCCGGCCTTTGAACTAATGGAGTCAGGCCAGACTGGCAAAGTCATACTGCACTGGAACTAGTTAATATCGCAGAAACAATGCGAGTACACGCCTCGTGGGTCATTGAACCGGGTTATGCCTCCCATAATCTCCTGCACCTTGTTTGCGAAGCTCTGCACCGGCGTTGGCGCTGATACCAGGCTCGCGGGGTCCAGGCCACCGTGTTTTGCGACTGTCAGGAGATCAACGATCATTTGCTCGGTCGGGGATAACTTGATGTTGATATCCTTGCGACCGAATTCACCTTCAGCAATACCGGCCAGGTCCGCCGCAATGTTCACGGCATCGTCAAGACTACCCAGCTGGTCTACGAGCCCGTTTTCCAGGGCATCTACCCCCGTCCAGACCTGACCCTGGCCTACGGCGTCCACCGCCTCCTTGTCCATACCTCGCTTGTCGGCGACGTTAGACAGGAAATCGTCATAGACGTTTTCGATGAGCATCTGAATTAGCTGCCTGGCCTGCTCGGGCAACGCCATGTCCGGACGCACGCCCGCCCAGGGCGTGGTTGCAACGCCATCAGCCGCGATACCGACGACATCCAGCGTGCGCTGGAACGTCGGTATCATGCCGAACACGCCGATAGAACCCGTCACGGTTGAGGGACTGGCGAGCACTCTGTCCGCGACAACCGCGATCCAGTAGCCGCCGGACGCCGCTACGCTGCCCATCGAGGCGACAACCGGCTTGCCAGCCTGCTGCAATGCCAGAACTTGTTGTGCAATCACCTCGGAGGCGAAGACGCTGCCGCCAGGACTGTCGACTCGCAATACCACTGCCTTGACCGATTCATCCGTCAGCGCCTCTCGCAACAAGGCAGCAGTCGAATCACCGCCTACGGTGCCAGGAGGCTGCGTGCCATCGAGAATCTCACCAGCCGCAATAACGATCGCGACATTCTGCTTCTCTGGCTTTTCCCCGTGAAGCAAGCGCATCTGATCAAGGTATTCGCCCATACCCACCGTCGCGGGCAAGGACGCATCGTCTGAATCCTCACCGGCATATTCCTTCAGCGTGTCGCGCAACTCGGTGCGACCGCGCAGGTCATCGACCAGTCCGCTGTCGCGCGCCGCAACCGCCAGATCGCCATTAACAGCCGTGCCTTTCGCCACCATGTTTTGTGCGTAATCATCGACCGCGCCTGCCGGCAGCCCACGAGCTGCTACCACATCCTCCTGGTACATCGACCAGAACTGGCTAATCAGATTCAAACGTGACGCACGGTCTTCCGGAGACATGTCCATGCGCGTGTACGGCTCGACAAACGACTTGTGCGTGCCAACCCGAAACACATTCCAGTCAATGCGGAGCTTATCGATAACATCCCGATAGTAGTTTCGATAACCGCCATAGCCCTGCAGGAACACCAAACCTTCCGGGTGCATGTACAACTCATCCGCGTGTGCCGCGAGGTAGTAGCCAGCCTGCACATAAACATCGGCGCTAGCGATAACCGGTTTTTCCGATTCTCTGAAATCATCGATGGCTTGGGCGACCCGCCGCAGCTTATTCAGCCCCCCTCCGCCGAGCGCACTAAGTTCCAGGTGCACGGCCGTAATGCGATCGTCATTGCGTGCATGCTCCAACGCGTCAACTATATCCTGGACAAGTGTCTGCGCCTGCACTTCGCCGAGCAGTTCGGCTATTGCACGATCATAAGGGTTACCCGCCAGCTGTTCGACAAGCACGCCAGACGGCTGGATGACGAGCGCCGCCTTCTGCGGCAGTAGCGGCGGAGCGCCGCCAGAAATTGCGCCGAAAAACATCGCAAAAACCACCAACAGGAGCAACAAGTGCAGAACTTTTCGCACTCCGTTTACGCCGCGCCACAGAGAGCTGATCAGGCGTACAAATATATTGCGGTCACTCATAATTTCTTTGCCTCAGGTTTTCTCGCGCATCCAGAC
>Ga0316201_10002379_pt1 | contig 13364 bp, 13 predicted proteins | sample CS6wburrow_MG_FD_204516 | JGI IMG/M metagenome (GOLD analysis project Ga0316201, IMG submission 204516) | Coastal sediment microbial communities from Delaware Bay, Delaware, United States - CS-6 worm burrow | ecosystem: Environmental > Aquatic > Marine > Coastal > Sediment | place: USA... | reverse complement strand
GACATCAGAACTACCTAAGGCCAAGCCCCTGAATTTCAAGGGAGTGGTCTCAAGCATACCCAAACGGCGCATATCTCAGGACACCTGTGGGCGCTACGGGGTCACCGTGGAGTACTCTTCCACAGGTGAAATATAGAAGCACTACTACCCCTACTACGACCTGTCTACGGGTGACCTGTGCGCGGCAAAAGTACGCGAGGTCAAGACCAAAGGCTTCATGTCCATGGGGGACGTAGGCAACGTTGGCTTCTTCGGGCAACAACAGTGCAACAGGGACACCTTCATCACGATTACTGAGGGCGAGTTGGACGCCTTGGCAATCTATGAAATGTCAGGGAAGTCTTGGGACGTGGTGTCTCTTCGGTCGGGCGCTAGTAACGCCGCCAAGGAGATCAAGGCCCAACTGGAGTGGCTCGAAGGGTACGACACAGTGGTACTCTGCTTTGACAATGACAAGGCAGGAGACGAAGCAGTTGAACAAGTGAAGGACCTCTTCAGTCCTGACAAACTCAAAATCTGTAAGCTACCGCTGAAGGACGCCAGTGACATGCTCATGGCAAACAGGGTCAAGGACTTTACGCAACACTGGTGGAATGCGAAGGTCTACAGGCCCGACGGTATCGTCGCCGGTACTGACACATGGGACAAGCTGGTAGAAAAGAGAAACGTCAAGTCAATACCTTATCCATGGGAGGGACTAAATCACATCACAAGAGGACACAGGCCCTATGAACTCGTCACGATCACTAGCGGCAGTGGTATGGGAAAGTCCCAATTTATCAGAGAAATCGAGTATGATCTTCTACGCCGATGCGAGGGCAATATTGGAGTCTTGGCGCTTGAGGAGGATCTGGCCCGAACAACGCTTGGTATCATGTCGGTGGCGGCAAACAGGCCCCTTCACTTGGAAGAGGACACGCCTGTGGACGAACTTCGACCGTTTTGGGAGACCACACTGGGAACAGGACGTTACTACCTATTTGACCATTGGGGGTCAACGTCGGCTGATAACCTCCTCGCCCGTGTTCGCTACATGGCAAAAGCACTTGACTGCCGGTACGTCATACTGGACCACCTGTCCATCGTCGTCAGTTCTCAGGAGTCAGGGGACGAACGGAAAGCCATTGACGAAATCATGACCAAGCTACGGACTCTGGTGGCTGAAACGGGAATCTGTTTGTTCCTCGTGTCACACCTCCGGAGATCCCAAGGCAAGGCCCATGAGGACGGCGCTCAGATCAGCTTGGGTGAACTCAGAGGTAGTCAGGCGATTGCACAACTCTCTGATATTGTCATCGGTATGGAACGAGATCAGCAGCATGAGAATGAGGATGTCCGGAACACAACCACGGTTAGGGTTCTCAAGAATCGGTATACCGGCGAAACCGGACCTGCCTGTTGGCTGGCGTATGATCGTTCCACAGGTCGCCTGTCGGAAGTCGCCAATCCACACATAGGAGATGACTTTTAATGAATCAAAAAACCATTGTTTATAACCACATAAAAGAAAAAGGTAGTATAACTTCTAAAGAAGCTATTTCTTTATATAACATAACTCGTCTTGCTGCTATTGTTGGTTTTTTAAGGGAAGACGGTATTGAAATAAAAACAGAGTTAGAAGGGCCTAGGTCTTTAGCTAGATACTCTTTTGGTGTGTCTAACCCTGTTCAAATACAACTCACTTTTAGGGAAGAAGTTTTAGAATTAGATGAATAATTTTATTTATCTTGACTTGGAAGCCAACGGCCTCAACCCCACGCGCATCTGGTGCGTCGTGACACGGGAAAACGGAGTAAACACTGTACATAAGGACCCAAACACCCTCTGTAAGGCTCTAGAAGGCTCTGTGAGCGTTGTAGGCCACAATCTGATAGGGTACGACCTCCCAGTGCTAAAACGTCTCTGGGGCGTTTCTGTGGCCCCTGAGCGCATAGTGGATACTTTGGTGTTGTCACGCTTGTACGACCCAAGTCGTGCCGGTGGACACTCCCTGAAGGTCTGGGGTGAGTTTCTGGGCTTTCCAAAAGGCGACCACGACGACTGGTCCTGCTTATCTACTGCTATGATTGAGTACTGTGAGCGTGACACAGAGGTCACAGAGGCCGTACACAAGCAGTTAGTCAAGGACATGGTGGGGTTCGACCAGCGGTCCATCGACTTGGAACACAAGGTGCAGTACGCTGTACAACAACAGGAGAGAAACGGATGGTTACTTGACCAAGAGTTAGCTCATGACCTTTTAGCAACATTTAAGGAGAGAATGAATGAAATTGAAGAAGAATTGCAGGAGAAGTTCCCGCCTATCATACATCAAAGGTGGTCTGAAAAGACAGGTAAACGCCTTAAAGATAGAGTTGAGATATTCAATGTTGGTTCTAGACAACAGATTGCGAGGCGCTTATCGACGCTTGGTGTCGTCTTTCAAAAAGTTACGGAGAAAGGGAATCCCATTGTTGACGAGGCTGTACTAGACACCATTGACCTGCCAGAGGCTAGGTCCATTAGTGAGTACTTGATGCTACAAAAGAGATATGCACAGGTCCACTCATGGCTAGAACATGTGCAGGACGACGGGAGAGTTCATGGCCGTGTCATTAGCAACGGTGCAGTCACTGGACGTATGACCCACCAGAGTCCTAACATGGCTCAGGTCCCAGCAAGCCACAGCCCCTTCGGGCACGAGTGTCGATCCTGCTGGACTGTACCTGAAGGGAAGGCTTTGGTTGGCTTCGACGCTTCTGGGTTGGAACTTAGAATGCTGGCACACTACATGGACGATAAGGAGTTTACCAATGTCCTCCTCACCGAAGATATACACACAAGAAATCAACTGGCTGCGGGGCTTGAAACAAGACCTCAAGCTAAGACTTTCATCTACGCTTTCCTCTACGGAGCAGGAGATGCAAAAATTGGAACCATCGTTGGAGGAAGCGCAAAGGACGGCGCAGATCTTAAACGACGATTTCTATCAAATACACCTTCTCTTGAAAGTTTACGAGACCGCGTTGCTAGAGCATCTGGGCGAGGCTATCTCACAGGACTTGATGGACGTAGACTTAGGGTTCGATCTGAACATGCTGCACTGAATACACTGCTTCAGGCGGCAGGGGCTATCGTGATGAAGCAAGCCTTGGTTACTTTGGACGACTACGCACGACAGTGGAAACTTGACTATAAATTCATAGGTAACATACATGACGAAGTACAATCGGAGGTGGCTGCAGACCAAGCAGAGAAGTATGGCTGGCTCGCAGTGGAGTGCCTCAAGGCGGCAGGTGTGGAGTTCAACCTCCGATGTCCCCTTGACGGAGAATACAAAGTTGGAACAACGTGGGCAGAGACTCACTGAGGTAAACGTATGAAGAGCGTGTACACATTGGTAGACGACATCTACAAACTGATGGAGACGAAAGAAGTAGCAGAAGGCGTGGACTTGGAGTCTGCTATTGAACTCTTTGGTGAGAACGTCAAGGACCTCATGCGTAAGGAGTTTGGTGAGAAGCGAAGCGACAACCGCAAGCTACGTATGTCCAACATTGGGCGCGAGGACAGGTATCTCTGGAACGTCTACAATGACGTAGAGAAGTCCGACGACATACAGGGTCATACCTATGTCAAGTTCCTCTACGGTCACCTCATTGAGGAGATGCTACTGTTCCTAACTAGAGCCGCAGGTCATGAGGTAACCGATGAACAGAAAAAGTGTGAAGTTAACGGCATTACAGGTTCGATGGACTGTAAAATCAACGGTATTGTTACTGACGTTAAGAGTGTGTCAACTTATGGGTTTAGGAAATTCAAAGATGGTACACTGGCTTATGACGACCCATTTGGCTACGTGGCTCAAATTAAAGGATACGCATATTCAGAAGGTGCTTCTAAATTTGGATGGTTAGCGATGGACAAGCAGAACGGTCATCTGACGTACCTTATGTACGATCAGGACGACACTCAGGCTCCTGTCTATGATCTTATCAAGTACGACATTACGGAGCGTATTGACCACGTAAAAAAGCTAGTGGAGCATCCAACCCCACCCGACGTATGCTACGGTACTATCGACGATGGAAAGAGTGGGAACCAGAAACTCGCCGTCGGATGCTCCTATTGTTCCTACAAAAAGGTATGTTGGCCTACCGTTCGCGCCTTCGCCTACTCCTCAGGTCCAAGATATTTAACGGAGGTTATCAATGAGCCGAAGGTCCCGGAGATCACGCTTTCGTAGCACATTTGAAGAAGACGTTTCTAAACTACTAAAAGGTTTTGACTATGAACCCTTCACCGTCCCCTACACTATTCAGCGCAGTTATCGTCCTGATTTTGTTCACAGCGCCTCTGGTGTTCTCGTGGAGTGTAAGGGGTACTTTAGAGACGGAGACACCAAAAAGTACACCAGCATCAGAGATAGTTTGCCAGCAGGACAAGAGCTTGTCTTCGTACTGATGCAGCCAAATAAGAAGATACGCAAGGGGGCTAAAATGACTATGTCAGAATGGTGTGACAAAGAGAACATTTTATGGTATACTATAGAGACACTACAGGAGTTGATTGACCATGTCACTAACACTAGAGGAAGTTAAGGAACGCCTCTTGAAAACCTTTGACCCAGACGACCTACTGGAGGCCCTACAGATAACCTCAGAGCAGATACTGGAAAGGTTTGAGGACAAACTAATCAACAGACTGGATGTGTTTGAACAAGAGCTAGAGGAAGAAGAGAATGAGTATTGATGACGCGACTCCCGAAGAGTGGGACACAGTTAGAGCATTGAACAACCTGTCCATTAGGAAGCCGAAGAAGGTAGACCCTGTGGACCAACCTGACCACTACAACAAAGGATCAATCGAAGCCATCGAAGCAATCAAAGCGTCCATGCCTGAACAAGAGTTCAACGGTTATCTCAAGGGTAACGCACTGAAGTACCTCTGGCGCTACGACTACAAGGGTAAGCCCGTGGAAGACCTACGCAAGTGCCGTTGGTACATCGACAGGCTTATAAAGGAGATAAACAAGTGAAACGACTACTTCTGCTGCTTCTCCTGTCTGGGTGTGTGATTGAGCCTGACACAAGGGTCTGTGCTGACTACGGTTCGTACACGTTTGTAAAAGAAAAGTGTATACCTATGTACGGTGCTTTGATTTGTGCAGAAGAAGAAGAAGTAACGGAAGTGTTTTGCAAGAGATATTTTGAAGAGGAAAATTAATGGACGCATATCAACAGTACATCCACAAGTCACGGTACGCTCGTTACCTGCCAGAGGAACAGCGACGGGAGACTTGGGAAGAAACAATCGACAGATACCTAAACTTCTGGATAGAGAAAGGCAGGCTCACTCTTGAGGAGGCCAACGGTATCTTTTCTGACATCCATAGCTTAGATGTCATGCCCTCCATGCGGGCGCTTATGACTGCAGGAGAAGCACTGGACCGTGACAATGTCGCTGGGTTTAACTGCTCCTACCTGCCAATCGACCACCCTAAAGCGTTTGACGAAATGATGTACGTCCTGATGTGCGGTACAGGCGTAGGCTTTAGTGTCGAACGTCAGTACATCAGCAAGCTACCAGAAGTAGCGGAGGACTTTCATGCCACAGATACCATTATACACGTCGCTGACAGCAAAATTGGTTGGGCCAAGGCTTACAGAGAACTTATCAGCCTGCTCTATTCGGGCCAAGTTCCAAAATGGGACGTGTCTGGAGTACGACCTGCAGGGGCAACCCTTAAGACTTTCGGCGGTAGAGCATCTGGTCCAGAACCTCTTGTCGACTTGTTCAACTTCACAGTTAGTGTCTTTCGGGAAGCTGCTGGACGTAAACTTAGCTCCATCGAGTGTCACGATCTCTGCTGTAAGATTGCACAGATCGTCGTTGTCGGGGGTGTCCGCAGGTCCGCTCTCATCAGTCTGTCTAATCTTACCGACGATAGACTTAGACGATGCAAGTCAGGACAGTGGTGGCAAGATAATCCACAACGTGGTTTAGCCAACAACAGCGCATGTTACACAGAGAAGCCAGACTTTGAGGCATTCCTTAATGAGTGGAAAAGTTTATACGAGTCCCGCTCCGGAGAACGAGGTATGTTCTCTAGAGTCGCAAGTCAAAAGCAAGCTGCAAAGAACGAGCGACGAGATGCTACCTATGATTTTGGAACTAATCCATGTAGCGAAATCATCCTCCGACCTTACCAGTTCTGTAATCTATCGGAAGTTGTTGTCCGGTCAACCGATACGTTGTCAGACCTCAAACGAAAAGTACGTGTTGCAGCTATCCTTGGGACTCTTCAGGCTACCCTAACGGACTTCCGCTACTTGCGTAAGGTGTGGAAGAACAACACCGAAGAAGAAGCACTACTTGGTGTGTCGTTGACGGGTATCATGGATCATCCAACTCTATCAGGAAGGAGAGACAAAGGTGTTCTCAAGACTTGGCTTACTGAACTCAAAGAAGAAGCGATTAAAGCTAATGCAGAATGGGCGAAACGCCTTGGTATTAATGTTTCTACCGCTATTACTGCTGTTAAGCCTTCCGGTACTGTGTCTCAGCTTGTTGATTCTGCTTCTGGTATCCATCCTAGATACGCAGATCAGTACATTAGAAGAGTCAGAGCGGACTCAAGAGACCCCCTCTGTCAAGTCTTAGAGGCCGCAGGAGTGCCTGTAGAGGACGACGTAATGTCACCCACTACCAAGGTATTCTCCTTCCCCATAAAGTCTCCTGACGGGGCTGTGGTGGCCTCTGAGATGGGTGCTATGGAACAACTTGAGCTATGGGAGATCTATCAGGATCACTGGTGTGAACACAAGCCGTCCATGACGTGTTACTACCGTGATAATGAGTTTCTTGAGGTGGGCCAGTGGTTGTACAACAAGTTCGACAAGATAAGCGGAATCTCGTTCCTGCCTTATTCCGAACATACGTACCAACAGGCCCCTTACGAACCCATAGACTTAGAGACCTATGAGAAGCTGAAGAAGGAGTTTCCTGAGTCCATCGACTGGGCAATCTCAGAAAACTCTGACATGACGGAAGGGTCTCAGCAGTTAGCCTGCACCGGCAACAACTGCGAGTTGTAACTTACGGGGGCCTTAGCGCCCCCTTTCTTCTTCTTCCTCTGTAAACATCCCCGACACTTTCTGAGGTGTAGCTGCTAAAGCTGCAGCATCATAAGTTGCCCCTGCGCGTTGACGCAAAGTAGGCTTGGCTTTGAACTCACGTATAACTCTGTCTTCGTACTGAGTAGTAGTCTCTCCCTTACGTCTTGGTATGCCTGAACGCGCCTCAAGGTCTGCAGTGTTTTCCCTTACCGCAGTCGCCACGTTTGATTCTGACATAGGGTAAACCTTCTGCTGACTCTTACCCACATCTACTACCTGAATAGGCAGTACGTTTAAGAAGTCGTCATAACCGGGAGGTGTCATACCCATAAGATCGTGACCGTCGGACAACATGACGTACATTTTTTTAGTCTTGGGGTCTAAGACAGCCATCATGTTCATGCTGCCTAAGTCTTTGGAAGAGGAGTTGAAGCTCTGCTGGAACACAAGTCTTCCGTCGTCCATTGTATTAACGTTTAGTTTACCTCTGGGGGTCAAGTTAAACATTCTGTTGACACTATTAGGCAGCATCCTGTTAAAGATTCGTTGTTTCAAACCCGAAGGTGACGCAATTTGAGAATTTATAGTGTCAACAAGAACCATCTCTGGCCCACTCAGTTTTTGATTCCTCCGTTGCTTACCCACAGCTGCCCAATAGTCCTGAAAAATTACAGAGGCGTTGGGACTTCCGTTTTGAATGTAAGTCGCAGGTAGCTTGCCTTTGTTCTGCTTAAAGTACTCAAAAGCGTCTGTGTTTCTTCTAGCAGGAGCAGCCCTATCTAAACGTCTTAGTACGTCTGTTTCAATACCAGAAGTCATAGAAATCATGTTTTTCCAGTCTTCTATCGAAGGTTCTGCTCCTACTGCGCTATAAAAAGCGTCCATAGACCTTTGGCTGTTCAGTACACGAACTGAAGGAGCAGCTGTCTTTGCTCTCCCTGCTGCTTCCAAAGCTAGGCCAGAACCAGAGGCTGCTCTTGTTCTACCAGCAATCTGTGCGTCCGAATCAACTTTGTGCGGCCCGTGTCGAAGATGGTTCATAAAACGCTGCACGAGTGGTATGTCCTGTGCAAGGTCTGGGTTGTCATTAATCAAGATGTTTATTAGAGCCTGATCGTCATTCAACCTTGTCGAACCAAAAGTCAACCCACGGTACGAAGGGAACACGTCCAGAAGTGTCCCAGTGTCTTCTGTGGGTAGTGTATTGGATGCCTGAGCCTTTAGAGTACCAGAGGCAGCAATGTTTCCAGCACGTATCGACGGGTCTTTGTCCCTCTTATCAGACACAGGATTCAAAGCCTCTTGCGCTCTACGGCCTCCCATGCCTGTGGCCTCCATCTGCGCCCGACGTTGCGGCATGACGGTATCCAAGAAACCACCCTTGAGTCCTTCAAAAAGACCTTCAGCTGTTCCAGCGATCTTCTTTACGGGGTCACCGCTGTAAAAATCACGGAGGAACGTAGGAATGTTTGTGGCAGTGTTGTACAGAAGCCTACCGCCAGAACTAAGCATACCAAGCGCACCTACAGGTGTTGTTAGCTCGTTTACAGCAAAGTTTCCTACGGGGGCTACATTGGTTTCAACTACTGCTCCAGCACCTACAGGATCTAATTCTGAGTAGCCCGGAAAACCTAAGACTCCTCCTGCCTGTCCTGTCATGAGAGAAGTAGTAGGCACCATCATACGGTCACCTGCTACGTCTTCTAAAACAGGACTTAGGATAAAGTCTGTTGCGGAAACAAAAGGGTCTCTGATAAAAGCAGACCGCTCTTGTTGCTCCGCTCGTCTTCTGGCTTGTTCTTCAGTATCAACAAGTCTTGGATTTCTTGCCATGTGACTTCCTTACGCTACTGCTGATCGTTGGTAGGCAGAGTAAAGTGTTTGGTACGCCTCAGGGTTGTTGGCCTTGAATCTTTCTAAGTTTCCTGATTCCATCAGTCTTTGGAAAGCCTTGACTTTAGACTTATTACCTGCTTGAGACAAATTGTTGTTGTCTCTGGGAGTAACAAAGTTTTGCGCCTCTAGTCCAAACACTTGGTCGTAGTCGTTGATGTTTTCTTCAATCCAAATACCGATAGCCTTCAAGTTTTCTTCGGTCAACGTGTTGCGTCTAGGCATGATCTCACGGAGACGTGCAGCACTCTTGGAGGGGTCTAAGATAAACTCTATGAACTTTCTGTCGTTGTTCTGGTTAAGGAAGTTTACTACGGAGTAGAAGGCAGCACCAAGTTGACTTGTTCTTTCTGAGAAGGCTCCTCCGCTTTCTTTCAACAGCCTGTCAAGATAGTCCTGCTGTTTGCTGACTCGTGGTATCAACTCCAGAAGCAGTTGGAACTTAGCCTTGGCCTCCTTACGCATAGCTTCTGTTTTCAAGTTATTGATAGCAAAGTTAAGCTGTTCTTTTGCTTCCAAGTTTTGGAAACCGCTGACAAACCGTGTGGCTTGGTCCACGTTAGGAACCATTGTAGACCCGCCAGTTGCTTTTAGTGTTTCTTCTACTTGCATGGCTGTCTTCTGTCTCTGGGACGTAGCTCTTGCTGCTTCAAAATTAGGAGAAGCCTCATCAGCCAAAGAAACCATCCTGTCTTTTGCGGCAATCAATACCTTCTTTAGGTCATTGTCTGTTGCATTATCAATCTGACTCTGGAGGTTGTCCAGAATCATGTGTACTCTACCAATAGAATTAGGAGCGTGACCGTCGTACAAGTCCTGTAGCGAAGGGTTCTTCTTGATTCTAGAGATGGTGTTTTCAATCGTAGGGTCAAGCCTAAGCTGTTCCAAACGGGGCAACAAAGTCTTCTGTATAATTTCTGAATCGGCTTTTGCGTACAGCTGGCTTACTCTGTCTGCTACTACTTCTTTACCTTCTGGAATGATAGCGTCCACTAGCTCGTCAATCAGACCCTCAAGGCTTGTAGCGTTGCTGTTCATCGTGTCCGCAACAAACCGCTTTGACGCCGATGACAGGGGCGCGTTAACAGCAAACTCTTGAGCAACCAAAGCAGGATCTGCTGTAGCTTGTCCGGGAGTCAGCGTAATGCCTTCTTGGGCTGCTGTCTCTATCATCTCTGCGCCTTCTCTGCGTGTCTCAAGTCCGGGACGGATGTCTGGACCAGCGGCACTCAAAGGGCCTCTAGCACCCCGTATAGCGTCAATAGTTCTACCTGCTCCTACTGCTCCAGCCATAAACATTGGACCAAGAGTAGACCCAAGAGCCGTATTGAACATACGTGCGCCAGCGCCTTTAGCAGCGTCTGGGTCTTCAATAAACGTAAAGAAACCACCTGTGCCTCCAATAGCCGCAGATCGACCAAGGGCTGTCTTAAGTGGCACCCCTCGTGTAGCAAAGTACTCTGCAGCTAATGGTATGATTTGAGCTATGGTGTCTCTAGTCAACGTCTGGGCAATGTTCATGTCACCCATTTTTTCTGCCTGAAGTACTTTTATTGTGTAGTCACGAGTGCTGCCTTCAGGGACTAAACCAGCGCCTTCTAACATACTAGTGATTGACTGAACAAAACCAGCTTGCGCCCTAAGACCTCCAGACCTAACAACTTCAGTCATGGTTGCTTTCTTGGCTTCTTCGTTTTCTTTAGCCAGTACTCCGTCTAGATACTCTACTCCGCTAGGCAAATCAGCAGTAGAAGTAGCAGTTGGACTTTGGTCGTTCATGATTTCTTCGAGTAAAGTAGCCATATTGTCCTCTACTTAATTACAATGGAAGGTGAAATTTGAAAGTCTAGATCAGGGTTAGCATACCGATCTTCTATTAGTTCATAGATGGTTTTATTGTGTTTAGTTGCTAAGGACACCAACTCTCCGTACGTTGCTCCTGCAAGACCATCAGGCGTATTCATGGTAAACTGTACGTCGTTCTTGTTTATCTTACCGTTAGTTTTTTGGTATTCATTCCAAAGAATAGCCTGTTGGTCTGCCGGCATGTACGTAAGCGAAGGAAAGTCAGCAATAAACTTTTTCCACACTTTGGTGGCTTTAGTTACGGCCTGTTTTCCTTTTGGCATATTTTCTTCAATAAGGTTGCCGTACATAATCCGACGCTGTGCCATAGCTTCCATACGGTTCAACAGCTTTGCGTAACCTCCGGGAGTTTGCATAAGGTTTGGAACTGACGCTTGGAAAGTTTTAAACTCTGCGTCCGAAATCGCACCCTTGGTTCCCTGAAGTCTTTCTACAACAAAGTCTTGTGTAAGAGCCAAGGCTACTTCGCCGTTGGTAGACGCCTTAGAAACTCTGTCAAAGAATGCGTCACCTTCACCAACACCCACAGAACGTAAGAAAGTCAAAGCACCTTTTCTAAACGCTTGGAACTCACTGGCTCCTGCTCCAAAAATTCCGGGAGTTTCTTGTAAAACCCTTTTTGCGTCAGCAATTACCGACATAGTGGCTAATGAAGAGTTACCAGCTTCTATTGCCTGTATGTCTAATTTTGCAGCCTGCTCTAAACCCTCTTTCAAGTAAGGGTCTGTGACACCTGTGCTTACCTGTACTCCTGCAGACTTTCGTAGCTGCAAAGGATTGATCTCAGCCTCAGGCACTCTACGGCCTCTAGGGTTTTGTACAGACTTAGTCCCTAGCTCATAGGCGTTACCGTCGTCTCCCTGAATTGTCTTGAGTATTACTTTGTCAGGTGCAGCGGGGTTTACCCACTCGCGTATAGTTTCGGAGTAGCCGAAGTCAGCGTCTGGTTTAGTTTGAAGACCTGCTAGACTTTCTGCTTCTACTGCTGCTTGTACACTTGCGGGTGTAAAAGTATCAAGAAGTTCAATCTGTTCTGCTCTGGTTAGATAGGGAGGGAACAGTGCTTTTTGGATAGCCATCGAAGACGTAAGGTCCTGAGCCGTAAGCCCTTCCCCAATACGCTCGCGTATAACCTCAGGGTCTAATTTTTCTCCAGAGACCGCACTCATTAGCATACCGCTGGCTGCTTGTGTTTTACGCGCTTGTGCTTCTGCTTGAGCCATTGCAGCAGCTTCTTTAGCAAACCCTGCTGCCTCTAGTTGACGACGGACACGACCGATGTTTACTGCGTCCCCAGTAGCCAAAGCAGCATTACCCAGCTTCATGATTTCAGCTAGTTCCTGTCTTTTCTTTTGTGCTTGGGCTTGCTGAGGCAGACCACCAAGAGCAGCGCCAAGTTGCATCATGCCCTGTGTCATCTGAGGGCGACCTAGATTAGCTAGGAATTGTTGTGAAAACGTAGCCATTGTTGTCTCCTTAACTAAACAGACCGCCTAAAGCAGAACTTGCCAGCTGTGTACCAAAGCCCCCAGCAATACCTGCCTGACCAAGACCAGCCTGAAGCAGTGCCTCAAGACCTGTAGCGTACGTTTCTCCGTACGTTCTGGCTTGTTCTGACAAGGAAGCACGACGTTGTTCCGCACCTGTCATTCCGGGTTGTAGACCAGCTATCAATTGAGCCTGTGGTATGTAACTACCGGACAACATCCCCTGTCCTAACTGTGCTTGACGCATTTGTTCTTGTCCTGCAAACTGCATGGCGTTTAACATAGCTGTATTACGGGCTTCTTCCTGAGCCTTAGCTAACGTCAGTGCTTCAGGAGTACCGCCAAACGCAGCTGTTTGAGTGCCTAAACGTCCTTGTGCAGCCAAACGTTGTTCTAGCTCCAAACGCTCGCGTTCTTGGCTAGGACTCATAGCAGTCATCATACGGTCAAACACTGCCTGCTCACGATCAGCTACAGGCACTGCCGCTTGTCCGTACATTTGTTGCGCTTGGGACAACAACTGTTGTTGTAGTGCTTGTTCTTCTGGAGACATCTGCATTTGGTACGTCATTTGACCCGTGGTCGGGTCTTGCGTCATACCGAACTGACCGCCAGTAGCAGTAGTTACAGTGTACGGTTGGAACTCAAGCATACCGCGAAGTTCTTCGGCAAGTCCCTCTGGACCCGCCATTTCACGATAGGCTTGACTACCAATGTCGCCTATGTCTTTATAACCCTGTTGTGCCAAAGCAAGACCAGCAGCAGCCAGAGTACCTGCTCCTGCCTCACTGCCTAAAAAATCACTGATTGGATCATACCATGCCATGTCTTGCTCCTGTTAGAGTAGCTTTCCTATCAAAGCCATTACGTTTATCTCCTGTAGTGACAGCTGTGAACCATCTATTTCTGCTTCTAAGCCCACAACAACACTTGTTCCGTACCCTGTAGCGTTTAGGCTACGTTGGTTAGTTAAGGCACCACCAGTAAATTCTACGGTAGTGTATTCGCTTTCTCCAAAGAA
>Ga0316201_10002378_pt1 | contig 13367 bp, 9 predicted proteins | sample CS6wburrow_MG_FD_204516 | JGI IMG/M metagenome (GOLD analysis project Ga0316201, IMG submission 204516) | Coastal sediment microbial communities from Delaware Bay, Delaware, United States - CS-6 worm burrow | ecosystem: Environmental > Aquatic > Marine > Coastal > Sediment | place: USA: Delaware... | reverse complement strand
ACGTAAAAAAATATCCTTTGCCCTTTCCAAGCAGCAAAAGATATTGTTGGGTAGTTTCCTTTTTTTCCTGGGCCTTGCGCTGTTGTTTTCCTTCATTTCATATTTCTTTTCATGGCAAGCCGACCAAAGCACAGTGGGCGTCATGAGTGAACGCGAACTGAAAGCGGAGAACTGGCTGAATAAATTCGGGAATAACGTAGCGCATTTCTTTGTTTACAACGGTTTTGGAATCGGGGCCTTTATCATGGCCTTCCTGGTTACCCTTACCGGCATCTATTTCTTTTTCGACTACGCAAAGAAGCAACTGCTTCGTTTCTGGTTTTGGGGACTGTTGGTAATGGTTTGGCTCTCTGTTTTCTTCGGATTTTTCGATCAAACCCGAAACTTGTTCAGCGGGGTGCTGGGATATGAGATCAACGATTTCCTTCAGGACTACCTCGGTCTTATCGGTGCCATACTACTCATGGCCTTCCTGGCGATCGTATACCTTGTTGTCCGACTCAAAATGACCCCGGAAAAAGTGGGAGACGCCTTAAAACGAACCAAGGCGGATATTGCCTCGGATTTCGCAAGCCAGACTGATTCCGAAGAACAAAAAGCAGAACAAACCGATTACGAAAAAACCGTGGTTCAAGAAGTGATCAACGCACCACAGGAATCAACAGTTGAATTGGAAACCGATTTCGAAGAAGAGGAGATCGAAGAACCCTTTCTGAAAACGGCAACCAAAGAGGAACCACAAACCAAACCCGAAGTGGAAGTAACCATGGAAGTGGAGGAAGCAGCGGAAGAGGAAACCCTTGAGGAAAATTTGAGTAAAAAACTAGTGGAGGATTTCGGCGAGTTCGATCCTACCCTGGAACTGAGTAACTACAAGTTCCCAACCATTGATCTGCTAAAAGACTACACCGGTGGCAAAGGCATCACCATCAACCAGGAAGAACTGGAAGAGAATAAGAACCGGATCGTCAATACCCTGAGCAATTACAAGATCGGCATTGCCAATATTAAAGCTACTGTTGGCCCAACAGTTACGCTCTATGAGATCGTGCCCGAGGCCGGCGTACGTATCTCCAAGATCAAGAACCTTGAGGACGACATTGCCCTGTCACTATCTGCACTGGGTATACGAATCATCGCACCCATACCGGGACGAGGTACCATAGGGATTGAGGTGCCAAACAAAAAACCGCGCATCGTTTCTATGCGCTCTGTGATCGCTTCACCCAAATTCCAGAACGCCGAAATGGAACTACCCCTGTCCCTGGGTAAAACGATCAGTAATGAAACCTTTGTAGTAGACCTGGCAAAAATGCCTCACCTGCTAATGGCCGGAGCTACCGGCCAGGGTAAGTCGGTAGGACTCAACGCCATCCTTACTTCCCTCCTATACAAGAAACACCCGGCAGAAGTAAAATTTGTATTGGTTGATCCGAAAAAAGTGGAACTCACGTTGTTCAACAAGATCGAAAGGCACTATCTCGCGAAACTGCCGGATTCCGAAGAAGCAATTATTACAGATACGAATAAGGTGATCAACACCCTGAATTCCTTGTGTATTGAAATGGACGAGCGATACGATCTGCTGAAGGATGCCATGTGTCGCAATTTAAAGGAATACAATGTCAAGTTCAAGAAGCGCAAGCTCAACCCAAACGACGGCCACCGCTTTCTTCCCTATATTGTTTTGGTGATAGACGAATTTGCCGATCTCATCATGACGGCCGGCAAGGAGGTTGAAACCCCTATAGCCCGATTGGCACAACTGGCTCGTGCCATTGGAATTCATCTTATCATCGCTACCCAACGGCCATCGGTAAATGTAATCACCGGGTTGATCAAGGCGAATTTCCCCGCCAGGGTTGCCTTCAGGGTAACAAGTAAGATAGATTCGAGAACCATCCTTGATAGCGCAGGTGCAGATCAACTTATAGGAAGAGGAGATATGCTGTACACCCAGGGGAACGACTTAACTCGATTGCAGTGTGCATTTGTAGATACTCCGGAAGTAGCCGAAATTGTTGATTATATCGGTTCTCAGAAGGCCTATCCAAGTGCCCATATGCTCCCCGAATTCGTAGGTGAAGAGGGTGGCACAAATCTTGATATTGGTATAGAGGAACGGGACCAGTTATTCCGGGAAGCTGCCGAAGTTCTGGTGATCGCCCAGCAAGGGTCGGCGTCCTTGTTGCAGCGTAAACTAAAACTGGGGTACAACCGTGCAGGCCGCATCATAGACCAATTGGAAGCAGCAGGCATCGTTGGTCCTTTTGAGGGCAGCAAGGCACGACAAGTACTGGTTCCAACCATAGATGCATTGAATCAATTACTCGATAACGAAAGTAACGACCTATAACATGAAATGAGCGTAAATAAAATTAATTTCTTGCATTCCAACCAAAATTAAATTTTTTACGCGAAAGCGTAGCGGTTGATTTAAGCAGAAAATTTTTATTTGGTTCATTGGGTAGAAATAAAAATTTTTAAATAAATGAAAAAGCTGACTTTAATATTCGTAATAACGCTTAGTGTGTATGCTGTTCAGGCGCAAAGTGCAAAAAGTTTGCTGAACGAAGTTTCTTCCAAAGTGAAGAGTTACAAAAATATTTCAATTGACTTCAAGTTTAACTTGAACAATTCTAAAGAGAATGTGAACGAGGATACCCGTGGGGACGTGATACTACAGGGAGACAAGTATGTGTTGAATATGAGGGGCAGTACCCGCATGTTCGATGGAAAGACGATTTATACCATCGTTCCCAAAGATGAAGAGGTAATTATTTCCTCGGATGAGACTGCGGATGACATGTCGATCACCCCATCAAAAATGCTCACTTTTTATGAAAAAGGATATACCTATAAAATGGATATCACTCAAAATGTGAAAGGGAGAAAGATTCAATATGTGCGCCTTATTCCTATAGACACGAAAGCCGAGATCAAAGATATTCTATTGGGGATAGATGTGCAGACAAAACATATTTACAAGCTCATCCAGACTGACGCCAAAGGAACCAAGTATACCATTACGGTAAATTCTTTTAAAACCAATCAGCCGTTGTCCAAAACTCTTTTTACCTTTGATGAAGCTAAGTACAAAAGGGATGGGTATTACATCGACAGGCAAGATTAACAGGCATTGAAAATACTGGATCGTTATATATTGATCTCCTTTTTGAAGACGTTTTTTAGCGTCTTCATTATTTTAATGTTCATTTTTGTCCTGCAGACAATCTGGCTCTACATCTCGGAACTGGCGGGTAAGGATCTGGATGTTTGGGTTGTATTGAAGTTCCTTTGGTACGTCTCTCCCAGGTTGATACCCTTGGTACTTCCGCTTACTATACTGGTTACTTCCCTGATGGTATTCGGTAACTTTTCTGAAAAATACGAGTTTGCCGCGATGAAATCGACCGGGATCTCACTGCAACGCGCCATGCGCAGCCTTACCATATTCATCCTTTTGCTGGCTGTAACAGCTTTCTTATTCGCCAATAATGTGATTCCTTATTCTGAATACAAATGGCAGAACCTACGAAGAAACATCGCCCAGGTAAGCCCTTCCATGGTGATCGCAGAAGGACAATTTAGCCAGATAGGCGATGACTACAGCATCAAAGTAGCCCAGAAAAGCGGCGACCGGGATCAGTATCTGAAGAATGTAATCATTCATAAGAAAACACCCTCACGGCCAAACGGTAACTATACCGTAATGATCGCCGATAACGGAGAACTTGCGAGCTCTTTGAACAGCAACACTCTCTCACTTATCCTGAATGATGGCTACTACTACGAAGAGATCCAATCCAAGAGTCCTGATAAACAACGTACCGAACCCTTTGTAAAAAGTTACTTCGAGCAGTTCACCATCAATATCGACCTCACCGAATTCAATAACGCCGATATTGACAAGGAGAACGAAGTGAGCAATCACAATATGTACAAGATGAGCGAACTCTTCGTGGAGATCGACTCATTATCGGTGAGCTACACGAACGATATCAACACCTTCGCGGACAATATGTACTATCGTAGCGGTATTTCAAAATTCAATGATGAAAATGTACGGCAGACCTCCGACTCAGACACATTGGAAAACATCATAGATGCCTACCAACCACAATTACAGATCAATATTGTGAACATGGCGTTGAACAATGTGCGCGGAACCATTCAATCCACGCGTTCCAAAAAAACCGAGTTCCAGATAAAGACCAAACGACTCAACAAGCATGAGATCGCCTTGCATGAGAAGTATGTGCTGGCATTCGCATGTATAATCCTTTTCTTCGTCGGGGCGCCATTGGGTGCCATCATCCGTAAGGGAGGAATGGGGCTGCCCATGGTAGTGGCCATATTGCTATTCCTCACCTATCACTTTATCGGGATATTCGCAAAGAACAGTGCGGAAGACGGCACCATGCACCCATTCATAGCTTCATGGTTAAGTACCGTGATCATGCTCCCACTGGGAATTTGGCTCACATATCGGGCTACTACAGATCAGGGTATATTCGACATAGACTCCTTCCTGCAGCGATTCAGAAAGTCACCCGCATCCAAGGCTGAAATAGTTTATGAGAACCTCACCCAGGAAATATCAATTTCCGAAGAAGAAAAAGCAGATATTGAAAGTCTGACCGTCGACCAATTAAAAGACGTAGTAAAGAACTACAAGCAATACGAATATTCACACGATTTCAGGATCGCAGCATTGAGAAAGCTTGAAGAGAATGGGATCCGGCAGGAACATCTGCATGTTGCCGGTGATCTTTTCAATAAAAATTATATGGAAGCCGAAAAGCTGGTGGCAAAGATCAGGAAACTGTCCTTTTACACATTGATCGCTTATGCCATTATTTTTATTCTTCCCGTATTCATATTGTTCGTGGACATGAATGACCAAACGATTACCGTGATCCTGTCCATGGTAGCTATTATCGCTCTGGTAATTTTCTACATGCTGCTTTTACGAACGCAGAAAACAACTAAAGCATTGGCAAAATTGACAGGAGATTCAACAATGAGTGATGCTATCGTGCTAGTTGGTATCCCTTTCTACATTTTTATCTATTTCTATTACAAGAAACGGATCGGGAGAAGCTTGAGAGATATACGTTAATAGTGAGATAAGAAAGTCTGATACGATGTTCATCTGCAGTTAATACACCTTTCAGTATCTTTGTACCACAAAACATTCAGTAATGATCACTTCGGAAAAAACCGCCCATATTCAACTTAACACCATTCAGGAAGCCATAGAGGATATCAGGAATGGTAAGATCATCATTGTAGTGGATGATGAGAACCGAGAGAATGAAGGTGACTTTATCGCGGCGGCCGAAATGGTAACACCTGAAATGATCAATTTCATGGCGCGCCACGGCCGAGGACTTATATGCGCCCCACTTACCGAAGAGCGCTGCAAGGAACTGGACCTTACCATGATGGTGGAAAACAATACAGTGTTGCACCACACTCAGTTTACGGTTTCTGTAGACCTGATCGGACATGGCTGTACAACGGGTATTTCCGTTCACGATCGGGCCAAAACCATGAAGGCCCTCGTTAGTGAAGACACCAAACCCAGTGACCTGGGTCGTCCGGGACACATTTTCCCACTACGCGCAAAAAAGGGCGGCGTACTTAGAAGAACCGGCCATACAGAGGCTGCTATAGATTTTGCCCGACTTGCAGGCTTGAATCCCGCAGGAATATTGGTAGAGATCCTGAATGAGGATGGCACTATGGCCCGACTACCTCAACTCGCGGAAGTAGCCAAGAAATTCGACCTGAAGTTAGTTTCTATTGAAGACCTTGTGGCCTACCGCATGGAGCATGATTCACTTATCGAAAAGATGGAGGATTTTTCCATCAACACCAAATTTGGTAGTTACAGGCTAAGAGCCTACAAACAAACCACTAACGACCAGGTGCATATCGCACTGTCCAAAGGAGATTGGAAGAAAGATGAACCTGTACTGGTTAGGGTAAATTCTACCTTGGTGAACAACGATATACTGGGAACACTTACCAATGATGCCGACAAGAAACTGGACGAGATGTTCAGTGTGATCAATAAGGAAGGTAAAGGTGCCGTGGTATTCATCAACCAGCAATCACAATCCCTGAACCTGCTGAATCGACTGGCTGAACTTAGGGAACTTCAAACCGAAGATGAAGTAGCCAAAGCGCCGGGCATTAAAATGGACAACAGGGACTTCGGTATTGGAGCCCAGATACTTCATGACCTTGGGATTTCCAAGATCCGACTAATTTCCAACAGTGTGCAGACCAAGCGTGTTGGAATGATCGGTTATGGATTGGAGATCACTGAATACATCACTTATTAGTATTCGATTTCTTTAGGGTCTTTAACTCTTTTTCCAGGGAATCGATACGTTCATTTTGCTCCTGAATCGCTTTAATTAATACCGGGATCAAGTCTGTATAAGTCATTGCCTTAAACTCTCCTTCGTACCTCATTACTTTACCTTGCTCATCCACGTCAACATCCTCTGAAAATACAGCTTCGGGGATCACCTCTTCCACCTCCTGGGCTATCAGGCCCAATCGAGTTCGCTTATCTGCAGTTACTCTTTCGTTATACCGGAAACTAACAGGGCGCAGGGCCAGTATTTCCTTCAAGCCATAGCCAATTCCGGCAATATTATCTTTGGTCCGTTTATCGGAGAATGTGACGAAATTCAGTGCTACTACGGAATCCCAATGCTCACCGGCAACATTATTTCCCAAGTCGTACGTGGTGCTCGCGAAAGGTACTACGTCTCCATCCAAACCCATATTTGCACTGCCCAGATTGCTAACTTCCAGGCCACTCACGTCAATGGTGGCATTTGCATGCGTTCCGTTTGCATTGCTTACGGTTAGGTTTCCGTTTACAACGGCGGTATCCAGTCCAAAATCACCATAGATCAAAGGAGTATTGGTACTACTATTATCGATGTACAATTTGTTGCTGTCTGTCTCATTATACCCCGCCTGATACCCTAGAAAAACATTACCACTACCGGTGACGTTGGAAAAGCCCGAATTGTAACCCATAACCACATTGTTGGCTCCGTTTGTGTTATTCTCCAAGGCATTGGGGCCAACGGCAATATTGTAGTTACCTGTTTGTTTATCGAACATTGTGCGGCTCCCAATGGCGATATTGAAGTTGCCTGTGGTATTGGCCCCTAAGGTATTCACACCTAAAGCGATATTATCGTTGCCTGTGGTATTATTGTCTAACGCAGTATACCCCATGGCCAGATTCCGGCTACCCGTGGTATTGGCATATAAGTTTCGGTACCCGAAAGCAGCATTTGAGGTACCCGTGGTATTATTCAAGGCTGCCTGGTAACCGAAGGCCGATGCATTTGCCGCGGTATTGTAAAACAATGCCTGATATCCCACAGCCGTACTGCCCGAATTCGAAGTGTTACTGCGCAATGAATGCATTCCTACGGCCGTATTGAAACTTCCGGAGGTATTATCTCCCAGTGATGCTGTTCCAACGGCAATATTACGCTCTCCGCTAACATTGTCGTATAGTGCCGCCGATCCAACTCCCGTATTGTAGCTACCGGTAGTATTGGAGCGCATAGCGTCAATGGCTACAGCTACATTGTAATCTCCCGTTGTAACCAAACCAAGGGTGTACGACCCCACGCCTACATTACCTGTTCCACTGGTATTCGAATATTGCGAATTAAATCCAATGGCCACGTTATTGGCAACATTGACAGGGGTATTAAGGGCATTATAGCCAATCGCAATATTCTGATTGTTGGACAGGTCGTCGTTGGCCCCTGCCCTTTCTCCTATAAACACGGATCGCCCGGTATTGAACACCCCTATTTTCCCCTCACTCGTAATCCTCAATTTCTCTGTGTTATTGGTCCTGAAAGAAACTGCATTGTTGTCTGTGGTACCAATGAAATCATTCGCAACATTCGTCCCCGAATTACCACTTAGCCTCCATTGGTTACCCGCCAAAGATACCCATGAGGTGGACGACTGATCCCAATAATAAAAGCCCTTTGTCACAGAACCGCTCCCCGTAGCGTAAACCATCATACCGTCCTGGGCTGCGCCGGGAGCGATCGAGGGAAACTCATCGATTTTAGGAATAAGGATTCCATCGGTGTTGCTGGGCGACGCAACATTTGAAGACTGAATCTCTAATATTGAATTTGGACTGGTAGTGTTGATCCCCACCTGGGCATACATCCAGGCAGATGTACTAAGTAAACACGCTAATACGAATGGCTTCATGACTTCTTTTTTTAAAGTAGTAAGCTCATCAATATCAGGGCAAAGGGAAGCCTAAATATACATATTAAATTAAGAATTCAAAATCTCGGCTTACACTGAAGAAAGAGTTCTTTTCATAATCTCAGCCCGCTCCCGGACCTCCTGCTCACTCCATCCCACTTTTACAAGGCAGGAAATAGTGCGGCTCATCCAGTGATCGCTTTTTGAGAAATCCGTGTTATTCAGGTCCTGGATATGTTCTTTTATTTCTGAAGTAAGGCTGCCTAAGGACTTTAGATCCCTAAGGTGTTCCCAACCGTTGATGTAGTGCCAGTTGTTGGTATACCAGTAGAAACAGCCATCAACCCCTGCTTCCGTCAATGCTTTATGCGCCCTTTCAGCAGTTTCGCCTGTAGGCAGGAAAAAATTGAGGAATGAATAATTCTCCTCCCCTGTTTCCGGAACTCTTCGGAAAGTAACACCCTCAATATTTGAAATTGCATTTCGCATGATGGTGTAATGTTTCTTCTGAATCGACAGGATACTATCGATTTTGGCTAACTGAGCAATGCCCACGGCAGCATTCAACTCCGAAATTCTGAAGTTGTATCCCAAATGCGGATGCGTTTCTGCTCCTCGATCATTCCCAATATGGTCATGGCCATGGTCCTGGTATTGGTCGGCATTGGTGATGTAATGTTCGAAATTGCTGATCACAGCACCCCCTTCTCCACAGGTGATCGTCTTAACAAAATCAAAGGAAAAGCAACCGAGATCTCCATAACTACCAAGCGGTTTTCCATCGAAAGTACCACCAATTGCCTGGCAGGCATCTTCAAGAAGTAATAAATTATATTTTTTACAAATATTCTTCAAAGCCTTGAGATCGGCCATGGATCCACACATATGTACCGGCATTATACAGCGCGTTCTGGGTGTAATGGCCGCTTCCACAGCTTCGGGGTCGAGAGTTAAAGTATCGTCGATATCAACAAGAACGGGGACTGCACCCAGCATCATGATGGATTCGAAGCTCGCCACGAAGGTAAAGGTAGGCATGATAACTTCGTCACCTGCTCCAATCCCGGCCGAAGCTAGAGCTACGGTTAATGCGGCGGTGCCACTGGAGACCAACTGACAGTGATTAACATGCATTCTTTCGGCGAATGCAGCTTCGAATTCCCTGGCCTTCCAGTGTCCGTTTCGCATGGCATCGAAGCCGTACCGCATTAAGATTCCTGATTCTAGTACATCATTTACCTGTTTGCGCTCTTCTGCGCCAAAAACTTCAAATCCGGGCATAGTTGAATTGTTATCAATTTAAAGATGGATGGCAAAGGTAAGGGTTGCGCTGTTAAATTGAAATAACAACTTCTTCAACTCCTCTCCTCACCTTTTTCATACCTGCGAACATATCGTCTGAGGCCCGATATCCAACAGGCATGGCAAGTACGGATCGTAATCCTTTTTCTTCCAGCTGAAGTAATTCATCGTATTTTTCAGGTTCAAAACCTTCCATCGGGCAGGCGTCGATGCCTTCCACGGCGCAAACCGTTAGCAGGTTCCCCATGGCGAGGTAGGCCTGTTTTGTCATCCAGTTGCGGATCTCGTCCTGTCCTTTCTTAGAAAAGGAATCGACAAGGAAGTCCTCATATTCGCTTAGGATCTTCCGGTCGGTGTTTCGGGTCTCCTCTACCCTATTGAAGTGTGCCTTTATGTATTCCGAAGAAATAGTAGATTCGATACAGAAGACCAGCAAGTGTGATGCATCCCTCACCTGGAGTTGATTCATACTTGCAGGAACAAGCCGTTCCTTGATCTCGGGATCACTGATCACGAGCATCCTTAGCGGTTGGAGTCCGTACGATGTAGCGGTAAGGTTAAACGCTTCCTTTATGATAGCTACCTGCTCGTCGGAAAGTTTTTTGTTGGGGTCGAATTTCTTAGTAGCGTAGCGCCATTGAAGTTTCGAGATTATTTCTGAATTCATCGTCTATATTCTTTAAGATGCAAAAATAAGTAGTTATGCATCTATTCATATGTTAACGGAATTGCAATTTCTTACTTTACAATAGCCATTCACTATTCAGGATTAGTTAATTCACTATGCAAAACTAATTACGCTTCTTCTGTAGTAGACTTTTCATCCTTCGGCTTATCGGGTCGTATTAAGCTTACAATAATGACAGCCAGACAACTCACAGGTGTTCCGATCAATGTAGGATCAATGGCCGTTTCAAAAAGATAACATACAAACCAGCAGACTCCTCCACATATAATAGCGGCCCATGCACCTGTTAGGGATGTTCTTTTCCAAAATAGTCCGAAGGTCAATGGTGCAAATACACAAACCATTATAAGACTTAACGAAGCGATGACCAGGGCTACAATATCGGCATCGCTCATGGCGAAATAGCAGGAAACTCCGGCAACAAGTACTACGCTCATTCTAGTCCATAGTAGTAACCTTGCATCGGTTAAATGAGGAAAGTAGGGACGGATAAGATTTTCCCCAATAACCGTTGCTGGAGCAAGCATTGCACCACTGGAGGTACTGAGGATGGCCGAAATGAGCGCTCCGTAAAACAGAATTTGTATCGGCATACTTGAGATCTGGTCGACCATATAGGGTATCAGGTTCTGTCCCTCACCTTCGGCAAGCAAATGTGGATAAAGGTGGTCTGCTCCTAACCCGAGCAGTAAGGGAATGACTGGTATCACTAGTAACAATAGTCCTGCAAAGAAAATACCCTGGACCGCAGATCGTGTTGATTTTGCCGAAAAAACTCTTTGATATATTTCCTGTACAGGGATGGCCCCAATTGTAAAGGCCGCTAATGCCGCCAGGTATTCATTCCAACTATCGAAGTCATTTTTGGGAAACGGAGAGAAAAAGGAATCCGGTTTGTTTTCGAATAATGGTGCAATTCCTTCGGTCTTATCAAACATGGTGAAGAGTAAGATTATCAGACCAACAATGATTATGATCCCCTGTAACATATCGGTATAAGACACCGCCCACATCCCTCCTACGTAGGTATAAATGATAACAATGCCCGCGCCAAGGAGAATCCCATAATCCAAAGGAATTCCCAGGATCGACTGAAACAGATAGGCAAGGGCGACAAATTGTGCGGCGATCCAGTGAGGGTACGAAAACACCATTATAATAGAAACGACCATGTCCATTTTCTTACCAAAACGGATCTGGAAGAAATCACCTATGGTGACGATATTCATTTCGTAGAGCTTTTTAGCGTAAAAAGAACCTACCACAACAAGACAGATAAAACTCGTAAGAGTGAGAGTTATAAAAGATGAAAATCCGTTTTCAGCAATGTACCCGGGATTCCCCATGATAGAGCTGGAACCAAACCAGGTTGCAAATAGCGTGAAGCCTACAAGAAAAGTACCTAAGCCACGGCCCGCGAGGGTAAAGTCAGTAGATGTCTTTATACGTCGGGAAACCCAAAAACCAATAATTAGGGTAAGAGCGAGATAGCCCAGAATAAAAAATGCGAGCATATGCTCTTGGATGATTAGTTAGTGCTACTAAATATAAGTAAATAAATTTGGGGCCGAAATTAGAGTATTGTGCCTACTAAGTTCCCACAAAAAAAGCCTCATTCTAAACAGGAATGAGAGATCATATGGCAACCTTCTTCAAATGAGAATTCATACCGTGTCTTTAGTCAAAACTAATCCGATCCCGAATGGTCCCGTCTTCCCTGTGGATGATCACATCTGCTTTCTTCTTCCTGGCGATGCTTTTAGCCTTTCTGATGGCTGTGTCCTGCTTTCTGTGTTTGGAAGTGACTCGCTTATTACCTTCACGTCTTACAGCCCAGCCATTTTCGTAAGGCACAACATGCTGATGCCAGGTTCTCGGCCGCGAACTCTTGCGAGAGCTTTCAAAAATGGCCTTCACAATTTCCAGCAGTGTGCGTAAAACCGATTTTGCTTTTGACATTTTGCTATTTGACAATTACTTTGAACGTCCTCTTTTTGAATTCCCTGGATGTAACAGCTATAAGATAGATACCGGATTGATAGTTGCTGAAATCTAGTTTTATTTTTGAATTCCCGTTGTTTGTTGTACTACTCATTCTTTTTCCTGTGAGATCGTAAATATCAATGAATACAATATTTTCGATATTGACCAAATGGCAATAGTCGTGGGAATCGGAATTTAAAAGCTGAACCTCGGACAAGTCATCCCTCAAATCATTCACGTCCAGTATGACGGAAGGTTCACACACATCTATGGAATCCAAATTTGAATAGAACAATTCCCCGTTTTTGAAAGAACAACTAAGATGTCCTACTTCGTTTATATCAGGTAAACCACCGGGAGCAGTAATTATGGAAAGCGAACCAGCTCCTTCCACCCATACTGCATTGTGGGTACTCACCGTGTTGGACGGCGTTGGCGATAAATAAAAATGATCGTAGTCGTTTCCATCGAACAAAGTCTTAGGGACGATTGAATCCAGACGATAATAGCCGGCATCTTCTACAAACGGGGTGATCGGATTCTTCATATCAATGGAATCTCCAACGTCCATGGAGTAGTCGTACAACAAAAATTCATCGTTTGAATAGTCAAGGATACGCAGGTACACCTTCCTGTTCTCAACATCTTCACGCAGCAAGAATGTTCGGGATATATAGTGATACCCATCCAGGATCTTGTATTCGGTATTATTTACAATTGTGTCGCCGTCCGTGTAATAGCCGTCTGTCAGACATCCAAAAAAGCAGGTAGTGAATTTCCATTCGTTGTACTCATCGAGCAAGGGGGTGTAGTCCTGAGCGAACAACAGTTGGCTAACACAAAACAATAGGATTGCTATCGATCTTTTCATCTAGAAATCTGACTTCTGGTTGAAAATATCATTTTTTATTTTGTCTGGAAAATTCTTGGAGTAAAATAATCTTTGGAAATCATAAAAACCCGCACTAAGCTGCGCTTGTATGGTCTATTATTTTCAAGGCGCAAATTGAAGGGAGATTACAAACTTCGTTCGTGATCCCAAAAGGGAATCCCAGGCAAGCATAAAAACCCACTATAAGCTGCGCTTATATGGTTCATTATTTTCAAGGCGCAA
>Ga0316201_10002377_pt1 | contig 13369 bp, 11 predicted proteins | sample CS6wburrow_MG_FD_204516 | JGI IMG/M metagenome (GOLD analysis project Ga0316201, IMG submission 204516) | Coastal sediment microbial communities from Delaware Bay, Delaware, United States - CS-6 worm burrow | ecosystem: Environmental > Aquatic > Marine > Coastal > Sediment | place: USA... | reverse complement strand
CACGACGCAGGCCACCTCCTCATCGACGCGCGGCGCCGCGGGGACGTCGAGCAGGTCCGCGAGGCCGATCAGGGGCACGCGCAGCTCGTGCAGCATCATGGCGCGCCCCTCGCCAGCGCGCTCGATCTCGCCGGCGGGCAAACGCCGCACCACCTCGACCGCGGTGGAGGGGAGGGCGTAGAGGCCGCCGGCGCAGCGCACCACCAGCGCCTTGGTGAGCGCGATCGAGATAGGGACCCGCAGCACGAAGCGCGTGCCAGCGCCCGGCGTGCTCTCGATCTGGACATCGCCGCCGAGCGCGTCGATGCGCTCACGCACCACGTCAAGGCCGACGCCGCGGCCGGAGATGTCGGTGGCCTGGTCGCGGGTGGAGAAGCCGGCGCGAAACAGCAGGTCGAGCAGCGCGGCCTGGTCCAGGCGGGCCGCCTCCTCCTCGCCGACCAGTCCGCGCGCGCACGCCGCGGCGCGCACCTGCTCCGGGTCGATGCCGCGGCCGTCGTCGCTGACGCAGAGCTCGACGTGGCCGCCGACCTGCCGCGCATCGACGCGGATCTCGCCGTCGGGGTCCTTGCCCTGGGCGCGCCGCTCCTCGCGCCCCTCGAGGCCGTGGTCCACGGCGTTGCGCAGCAGGTGCAGCAGCGGATCGTCGAGCCGATCGAGCACCTGCTTGTCCACCGCGACGTCAGCGCCGTCGACGCGCACGCGCACGCCCTTGGCCTGATCACGCGCCAGGTCGCGGATCACCCGCGGCAGGCGGTTGAACAGCGCGCCGAAGTCGAGCAGGCGCATGCCGCGCACCCGGTCCTGTAGCCGGTCCAGGTGCAGGCGGTGCTCGAAGGACTCGTCGCGGGCGCGCGCCACGGTGCTCTGTAGCTCGCGCCCGATCGCCGCCAGCAGAGAGTGCACCTTGGGGTCCAGCCCCGGGGTCGCGCCAGGCCGCTGCAGGCTCTCCTGCCAGCGGTGAGAGATCCCGGCGACGTCAGAGATGATGCGATCGAGCTGGTCTTGCCGCACCAGGAGATCGCCCGAGAGCGCGGTCAGCACCGCCAGCTGGTCGCCGCTGACACGCACGAAGTCGTCGAGCGCCGCGGGCTGGCGTGAGATCTCTGGTGCCGGCCCGGATGCTGCGTCCAGGCTGCGCTCTGGTCGCGCATCCGCGAGCGGCGCCTCCGCCGGCGCCTCGACCAGCGCGGGGCCGGTGGGCGCCTGCTCCTCACCTGCGCCTGCCTGAGCCTCCTCCAAGAAACCAGCGATGCGCTGGGCCATGGCGGGCTCGAGCTCCCCCGGGCTCTCAACCAGGGCGGTGATCAGGTCGAGGCCGTCGAGCACCCGCGCGCGCGTGGCGCGATCCAGCGCGGCGAAGCCGCGCTCGCGGAGCTCGATCAGGACGTCCTCGGTGCGATGGGCCACGCGGTTGATCTCGGCGAAGCCCATGATCTTGGCCTCGCCCTTGACCGTGTGGATCTCGCGCATGAGATCGGCGACGCCCGAGTCGTCCTCGGGGTGCTGCCCGAGGTGCTGCAGCTGCTGGTTGAGGCGCTGGATTCGCTCCAGCGTGACGCTGCGGAACTTGGCCAGCAGCCGCGCGCGCGGGTCTTCGGTCGGAGACATCGGCCGCTACTCCGCTCGGGTCTCGCCAAGCCTGAAGCGTCCGATCAAGCTCTGCAGCTGCTCCGACTGCGACTGCAGGTCCATGGCCGAGCTGACGATCTCCTTGCTGGCCGAGGCGGTCTGCTCGGCCACCTGGGACACATCGTCGATGGCGCGGGTCGCCTGCTCGGTGCCGGTCTGCTGCTGCTGGATGATCAGCGCGATCTGGCGCACCGACTGCGTGGTGTCGGCCGAGAGCTTGGTGCTGCCCTCGGTGGCCAGCACCGTGGCCTGGGTCGCCTCGGTGATGGTGGTGGTCAGGTCCTTGATGTCCCGCACCGACCCCATCACGTTCTCCGCCAGGCGCTGCATCTGGGTGGCGACCAGCGAGAAGCCGCGCCCTGCCTCGCCCGCCTTGGTCCCCTCCAGGGCCGCGTTGAGCGCGAGCAGATCGCTCTTGTTGGCGATGTCCTTGATCACCTCGAGGATCTCGACGATACGCTCGCTGTGCTGCGACAGCGCCGCGATGCGCTCGCTGACCAGCTGGCTGTTGCTCTGGGTGCGCTCGGCGTTGCCGAGCACGTCGTTGGCGGTGCGGCCGATCTCGCGCGCCGAGCCGAGCAGCGACTCCATGGTGCGGCGGATCTCCTCCACGCCGCTCGACTGCTCGCTGGCGCCGCGCTCCTGCTGACGCGCGTTGGCCAGGAACTCACCGGCCGCGGAGTTGAGCTGCACCGCGGTCTCGGCGAGCTGCGTCACCAGATCGGCCTGCTGCTGGATCATCTGGTTGAGCGCCGCCGCCAGGTCGCCCGGCAGCTCGAGCTTGTAGGAGAAGTCGCCCGAGGCGAGGTGAACCACGCGCCGCTCGATGGTGCGCAGGTTCTCGATCATGAGGTTGAACGACGCCGCCATCTTGCCCAGCTCGTCCCCGGAGGCGTCGCTCAGCAGCGGATGCCCCAGATCACCCGCCGCCACCTTCTTGGCCACCTCGGCCATCTTGCGCGTGCGGCGACCGATCGAGGCCCCCAGGAGCCAGGCCACCATCAGCCCGATGGCCAGGATCACCGCGGCGATCGCGCTCGAGAGGCCGATGATGGTGGCGCGCTCTTTCTCGATCAGCGCGGTGGAGATGCCGAGCTTGAGCAGCCCCTCGGTGCCACCCTCGGAGCGCACCGGGTGGCTCACCTCGAGGACGCGGCCGCGCGGCCTGATGGAGGAATCGTCCACCATCGCCAGCTCGTCGGGTCCATACTTGGGCAGCTCGCCGCGCCCGGCGAACAGCGCGCCGCTGCTGGAGTAGAGCGCCACATAGCGGAAGTCGCGATCCTTCTCTACGCCGGCGAACACATCGGCCACCACGTCCCGGTCCTCGAACTCGAGCCCGGTGGCCACCTCGTGCGCGACGATGCGGGCCAGCGACATGGCCTTCTGCTCCAGCGCCGTGGTGAGCTGGTCTATCTGCCGACCAGGGAAGTAGGTGATCTGAAAGCCGACGATGACCAGGATCACCGCCGCCATGGAGCCGAAGATCTTGATCCCGACCGGGAGCCTAGCCATCGTCTCGCTCCTTCTCGCCGACCATCTCTGCGCGCCGCGAAAGCAGCCGGTCGGCGTCCAGCATCAACCACAGCCCATCGGCGCGCTGGATCACGCCCATGATGCCCGGGCGCAGCTCCAGCGCCGCGAGCAGGGGCGGTAGACATTGCAGCTCGGCGGGCGCGACCGCCCCGATATCCACGCGCTCGCCCAGCACCACGCGCGGCGCCTCTCGCCCCGCGCCGAGCACAACCGCGCGGCGCTGTATGTGACCCGGCAGAGGAGGCAGCTCGAGCGCCTCCACCACGTCGACGCACTGCGCTCCATGCGCCGCCTTGCCTGCGTGCTCGGCGATGGCGTGGACGCGCTCGGCGTCCAGCGCCAGCCGCACCCCCGAGACCTCGGAGAAGCAGATGCCGATGACCGGGACCTCGCCGCTCATCCCGCCGCGCCTGTCGAGGCCGGCCTGATGCGCGCCGCGTCGAGCAGGCTGGCCACCTCGATCAGACCGACCCGAGCCTCCGCAGTCTCGAACTCGGCCTGGAGGAAATCTCCGAGCCGTCCGCCGGTGAGCACCGTGGCGGGCTGCCGCGCCGCGCGCTCGACCAGCACCACCCCGGCGGCGCGCTCGCACAGCAGCCCGGCGCACAGGGCGCCGCTGCTCAGCACGACCACGCGGCGACTCACACCGTCTGGCGCGGCGCTCTCGACGCCCAGCTCGAGGAAGCGCGCCGGGTCGATGATCGGCAGCGTGCTCTCTCCGTAGGGGACCAGCCCCAGCACGTAGGGAGGGGTGCACGGCACCGGCGTCATCTCGGCCTCTGGCAGCACCGCGTCGACCTGCTGCGCGTCCACCGCCAGCAGCGTCGCGGCGACCTGAAACACGAACAGCGGCTCGCCCTCGTCTCGCGCTTGCATCTCCTCTTCCAAGCTCACCTCTGGAGCGCGCTCGCCGCGACCAGAATCACCGATGGGAGTCATGCACTATATCCCAGGGAGCCGTGCTCCCGCCGCCGAAAGCGCCGGGCGAGAACATGCGGTCTCTACTCGGCGCCGCTGTCGAGCGCGGCGCGCACCTTGGCGATGAACAGCCTGGGATCGGAGGTCTTGCAGATGTAGCCGTCGGCGCCGCTGCTCGCGGTGAGCTTGACCAGCTCCGACTCCGCCTTCGCGGAGTAGAGCACGAGGCGAGCGCTGTGCAGACGCGTGTGTCCCTTGAGCAGCGCGACCAGCTCGTCGCCGCTGAGCGAGGGCATGTTGACATCTATCAGGACCAGGTCCGGGCGCTCGCGGATCACCAGCAGGCTGCTGCCGAGCGGCTCGTCGCGCACCACCACCAGATAGCCCGCGGCCTCCAGCTGAACACGAGCCCACTCGAGCGCGACGGCGCTATCGTCGATGATCAGCACCTTCTGCTGAGAGCTCATGCACACTACCTCGGGCTGGCCGCGGCCCCACCCCGGCGGTTCACGATCGATCCCCATCACCTAGATACGGGTTGTGCTGACGATTGGCAATTCCTTGCGCTAGCATCACCTCAGGAGGCTCGCGTGCTCATAGTCACCCCGAGGCTGCAGATCCCGCTGCGCGAGCTCGAGTTCGACTTCGCGCGCAGCGCCGGTCCCGGCGGCCAGAACGTGAACAAGGTAAACACCAAGGCGGTGCTGCGCTGGGACGTCGCGCGCAGCCCCAGCCTGCCCGGCGCGGTGCGCGCGCGCTTCATGCAGCGCTTCGCCGCCCGGCTCAACGCCCAGGGCGTGCTGGTGTTGCAGAGCGGCCGCTTCCGCAGTCAGGGCCGCAACGTCGCCGACTGCCTCGAGCGGCTGCGCACCATGCTGCTCGAGGTCGCGCGCCCGCCGCGGCCACGCCGCGCGACCCGCCCCACGCGCGGCTCGCGCGAGCGCAGGCTCAAGGACAAGCGCCAGCGCGCGCAGACCAAGCAGCAGCGGCGCGCGCCGCGCGGTGAGGACTGACGACAGGCGGCGGGACCAAGCTACAGCGTGTGTGCTGGGGGAAGAGCCGGGGCGGCCTCGGCGGCCTCGTCCGCAGGAGCCGGGGCCGGCGCGCCGGCACCAGCGTCCTCGCTGCCCGGCGCCTGGTCAGTCTCCTCGAGGGCGAAGCGATCCACCGCGGTCATCGGGGTGCGTTGGTCGAAGATGAAGTCGACGTAGGCCGCGTCACCGCGGTTGCGGAACACCTCGACCACGGCGCGGCCGACCTCGTTGCCCGAGGCGTCGATCGCCTTGAGCGCCAGGTTGCCGCCGTACTCGCGCTCGAAGATCATGTAGACGGTGACGCCCTCGCCCTTGGCGGGATCGTCCTGGCGCTGGGCGCGCTCGACCTTGACGCCCTTCTTGGCCAGCTCTGCGGGCGCGTCGATCTTGACCTCGTGCAGGCTCTTCTCCAGCCCCTGGGCCGCGCCCTTGAGCACCTCGCCGACCCCCTCCCCCAGCGCCTGGGCGCTCTGCTTGCCCTTGTCCTTGAGCCCCTCGCCGATGCCCTTGAGCTGCTGCGCCTTCTTTTCGACCTGGAGCTTGCCCTGCTCCTCGGCCTCCTGCAGGACCTGCTCCCTGTCCTTGCAGGCGAGCAGGCTCAGGGTGATCAACGCGATCAGCATCAAGCGCATGGCGGGCTCCTCGGCTTTTGTTCGAGCGGGATTCTACTGAGACTGATCGGAAAGGGAAGCCTGAGCTACGGCGAGATCGCCACCCCTTGCACCGTGTCCTCGTAGGAGCTCCCGGTGTCGATGGTGCGGCGCAGGGTGGCGCTGCCGTCGGCGTCGAGCTGGACCAGCACCACCGAGCTGAGCGCCGCGACCGCGCACAGCCCGGCGCGGGTGCCGCGCAGCAGCATGTCCATCTCCGCGGCCAGCGGCAGGCCGCCGCTCACCTCAGCGCCGGCGGTCAGCAGCCCCTCGGGCGAGATGGTGTAGGGCACCACCCGGTCGCTCTCCAGATCCGAGACCAGCATGGCGCCCCCCTGAGGGTGAAACAGCGCCTCGAAGGGCGCCCCGACCAGCTCCTGGTCAGCGACCCGGGGCGCGCTCGGGGTGGAGACGTCGAACAGCACAACGTCGCCCCCCATGATGCCGCCGGTGGTCGCGACGAAGCGATCGTCGTGGGAGTAGCGCACGCTCGCGCACAGGGTGCTGGCGTACGGCAGCGAACCGACCACCGCCATGTCGCTGCGGCTGACCAGCTCCAGGATGCGATCACCGTCCGGGTCGTTGCGGCTGACCGCGATGTAGTCGCCACGCGCCGACACGCCCAGACACTGCGCCACGCTGTCGAAGTCGGTGCTGCGCCGCTCTACCGGCACGCCGTCGATCAGCTCGAAGTCGATCAGGCTGGTGAGACCGCTGCTGCCGGCCAGCACGAACAGCGAGCGCGCGTCCGGCGCCAGGGCGAAGGCGTAGATCCAGTCCGGCGCCAAGGACAGCGGCGCCGCGCGCACCATCGGGCTGCCGTCGACCACGTCGATGAGGCTGAGCGTGCCCTCGCCGCCGTTGCGCGTCACGGCCAGGGACGCGCTGGCGGCGATGGCGACCATGTCGGGACCGGTGCCCACGGTGAGGTTGGCGCGGGTGTCGCTGCCCAAGCCGCTCGGATCGATCCTCAGCACCGAGAGCTGGTTGTTGATGTTGGAGGAACCCCCGCCGTCCATCATGCCCGAGGGGTGGGCAGCGAGCACCACGCGGTCACCGTCGGGGTCGTTGCGAACCTCGAGGGTGATCGGCTCGCCCAGGGCGACCTCGCCGCCGCCAGCGTCGTAGAACACGCGCAGCGTCACCGAGGCGTCAGCGGGGATATCGGAGTAGCTGTCCCACACCAGGGTCGCCTGGATGACGTCGCCGACCGGGGCCGGCGTAGGCTGGTCCGAGGCTGCCGCAAACAGCGTGGGCGTGGACTCGCCGGCGCCGCTGTCGTAGGTGAACGAGAGCTCCACCGCGCTCGGTGTGTGCACCTCGAGCCGCAGCGGGATCGGGCCGCGGCAGCGGGCAGGCAGGCCGAGCTGACGCAGGGTGGGCTCGGTAGGCAGCGTGGCGTCGAAGGTCGGTGAGGTGTCGGGCAGCGCGGCGTCCATGGTTTCGGCTCCGTCCACCACGCCGGCGTCGTTCGCGCCGGTGTCCGCGGCTGGTGTGGTGTCTGCTAGGCCACCATCGACCGCGCCGCACAGGCAGCGCCCCCACGCCTCTCCTTCGCTGTTGCAGGCCTGGGTGCCCGCGGCGCCGCTCTCGCAGCTGCACGCACGTGACGCGCCGGGCTCGCAGAACGAGAGGGACTCGGCCGGACCGCAGGCTGCGCTGGTCGCGAGCGCGGCGACCAGGGCCAGGCGACCCAGCTCGTAGAGGTGTTGCGACGCTCTCATCGTGGCTCCTCCTCGCGCGGAGGCCGCGCGGGCGCGGCGACTATAGCAGAGGGACCTCAGGGAACGCAGGGCTCGAACCAGGCCTCGCCCGCGCTGTTCTCCTGAGGCACCGCGGCCGGCACCAGGAGCCCCACACGCGTGTAGTGCGGCGCGCGGTAGCGCTCAGTCCAGTCGTGCCACGAGGTGGCGGGATCGGGCAGCAGCCCGACCCGCTCGAACAGCCGAAAGGCGACCAGCTCAGCGCAGAAGTTGCAGAAACGATCGTACACGCGCAGCCGGCCGTCGCCGCCGTAGTAGAGCGCGTTGTCGTGGGTGCCGTTCATCAGACACTTGAGCTCGCTGTGAAATCCGATGGTCCCCACGCCGAAGGCGCCGACCAGCTGGTCCACGTCGTGGTTGTGGGCCGCGCCGTGCAGCAGGTGGGCCCACGGCAAGGTCGCGCAGGTCGGCGTCGCCACCACGTTGGAGACCCAGGCCGAGGTGACCGCGAGGTCGTTGTCGACACCGAGGCCAGGAATGGCGTCGTCGAGGTACTCGTCGACCAGGCGCGCGAAGGCGTGGGACAGCTCGTGCGGCCGGTTGTGGGCGATGGCCACCGAGAGGCGCTGGCCGCCGTCATTCGGGTTCTCCAGCCGCCGCGCGCGACCGCTCAGCCCGGAGCGCCCGAGGTCGGGGTCCAGCACCAGCACGTGCACCACCAGGTTGCGGGCGAGGTAGGTCCAGCGCCCGCCCGCGGGGAAGAAGCTGGTCGGCGGGTAGGGGAAGTCGGCCAGGGCGTCCCACACTCGCTGCGCGGTCGGGCCGGTGAGTGGGATGTCACCATCGACGCCATCACCGTCGGCGGTGAGGGGGACCTGGAACGCGGTGTCGGCTTGCTGCGGGGCGGTGGCGGTGACGCGCTCATGCGAGGCGCGTTCCAGCTGCCAGATCACGAAGGCCTCGCGGTAGGAGGCGTAGGGCTCGATGGCGAACAGCTCCTGGTGCCAGTCGTCGACGTCGTCGTCGAAGGTGCCGGCCTCGAGATCGCTGCGCAGGTAGCCCTCGGGCAGCAGCAGCAGGTGCACGCGATCGGCCACGGGGAGCTGGACCGTGGCGCCGCTGGCGAGGTCCTCGATCTCGCCGCTCGAGAAGCCGACCAGGGTGAGCTCGCCCCCCGGGGTGGCCTCAGCCTCGGCGGAGGGCGGCCCCTCGCCCGCCGCGTCCTGGGCGGTGACGACATAGTAGTAGGTGGTCCCCGGCGTCAGGTCACGGTGCACGTAGCCAGGGAGGACATCGCCGAGCCGCGCGCCAGAGGAGCTGCCGGTGCCAGGGCTGGTCGACCAGTAGAGGTTGTAGCTGTCGGCGCCCGCGACCGGGTCCCAATCGAGGCCCACGCTGGCCCGGGCCGCGACCGCGGTCAGGCCGTCAGGCGCGGGCAGAGGCTGGGGACCCACCGCGTCGGGCAGCGCGCCGTCGGGAAGCGCGCCGTCGGGGAGTGCGCCGTCGGGGAGTGCGCCGTCGGGAAGCGCGCCGTCGGGGAGTGCGCCGTCGGGAAGCGCGCCGTCAGGAAGCGCGGCGTCAGGAAGCGCGGCGTCGACGATCGAGGAGTCAACAGCGCTGTCAACGCTGAAGGCGTCGCGGCCAAGACCCACGTCAGGAGGGATGACCTCGAGCTCGCAGGCGCCGCCGATGCCGAGCGCGCCGGTCAGCAACAGCGCGACCAGCCCGGACCGGAGCAGCGGCACGATGCTGGCGAAGCTGTGTGCGATCGAGCTCATTGATACCTGCTTGCGGCTCCCGGGCCCGTGGATCACGGAGCGCGGCGACGACGCCAGAGCAGCAGCAGCAGCCCCGCCCCCAGCCCCAGCGCGGTCGGGCGCGCCTGGGCGCAGCCTAAACAGGCGACGTCGTGGGTCAGCGGTGGGCTCGAGCTCACGCCGGCGTCACGCTGCCCAGCGGGCACGCACTCACCCGACGCGGTGCAGGTCTCGCCCACGGCGCAGCTGCAGGTGCTGCCCCCGTCTTGTGAGGTGAAGCGGTCCGGAGCGGTGGAGAGGTCACGCCCGGCCGCGTCGACCGGGCGCGCCAGATCCTGACCGGTGGCGGCGTCGTGGGCGCTGCCGCTGGTGCAGATTCCACCTGTGCAGGTGAGGCCGGTGACGCACTCGAGGCCCTCGCTCACGGAGCACTGCGCACCCTCCTGGCCAAGGCAGGTGGCCTCGCCGGTGGAGTCATTGCCGCACTCGTAGGGCTGCGTGCTGCCGAAGCTGCAGTCGAAGCCGCTGTAGGTGCCGCGGTAGCAGTACTCGATGATGTTGCTGCGGCACCGCGGCTGGGCGGTCTCGGCGTCACAGGTGGTCGAGCTGGCGCAGGTTCCATCCACGCAGCCGTAGCCGGCCGAGCTCTCGCAGGGCCAGAAGTCGGCGGCGCCGTCGCCGTCCAGGTCGACATCGAAGAAGACGTTGCACTCGCCACCCACCGCGGACAGGCACTCGTAGCCGTAGCAGCTGGGATTGCAGCCGTAGGTGTCGTCCCAGAAGCAGTCGGTGTTCGCCTCGCAGCTCCCCTGACCGGTGATCTCCTGGCACGCCAGGCCATCGGCGCAGTCCAGCAGGCCGCAGGGGCGGTCGACGCCGCAGTCGTAGACCACCAGCTCACCGTCGTTGCACCAGGCCACGCCGGTCTCGGTGCAGGCGCCGAAGTAGGTCACCTCGCCACATCCCTCGGTGGCGTCGGCGGGCGAGGCGTCGGGAGAGAGCCCCCCGTCGGCCCCACCAGCGTCCACCTGGCCGGTGGCCGCCAGAGGGATCGTGACGCTGGCCAGGATCAAGCAGAGGCAGGCGCGCATGAGGACCCCCGATCGCTGCGGTCGTTCTCCGCATTGTACCCCATCACCTGGAGGACAGCAGACCTCGCGAGTTCCAGCCGCGCGCGGTCTCGCCTTGCCTTGCCGCCACCACGCCCACGATAATGCGGGCGCCCTCAAGGACACGTGCGCATGGAGCAGCGATGGCTACCGTGAAGGCGATCTCCTTCGATCTGTGGGACACGGTCTTCGTCGACGACTCGGACGAGCGCAAGCGCATGGGGCATGGCCTGCCGCCCAAGGCGCGCGCGCGGCGAGATCTGGTGGCGGACTACCTGGACCTGGTCGCGCCGGTACCGCGCGCCCTCATCGACACCGCGTATGACGCGATCGACGAGGCCTTCCGCAAGGTGTGGCACGAGCAGCACATCACCTGGACCGTGCGCGATCGACTGAGCCTGGTGCTGAAGACGCTGCAGCGCGAGCTCCCCGATCCGATCATGGCCGAGTTGGTGGTGCGCAACGAGGAGATGGAGCTCGGCTTCAAGCCAGAGCTGGTGCCCGGCATCGAGCAGGCGCTGCGCGCGCTGCACGGCCGCTACTCGCTGGTGGTGATCTCCGACGCCATCTTCTCGCCCGGCTGGGCGCTGAGGAAGCTGCTCGACCACTACGACCTGTACGACCTGTTCGACGGTTTCGTGTTCTCGGACGAGGTGGGCCGCTCCAAGCCGGCGCCTCAGGTCTTCTTCCGCGCGGCCGCGCTCGCCGGCTGCTCGGTCGACGAGATGGTCCACATCGGCGACCGCGAGCACAACGACATCCAGGGCGCGCACAGCGTCGGCGCCCTCGCCGTGCTGGTCACCGCCGCCCGCGACCGCGGCAGCGACAACACCTGGGCCGACGCGGTCTGTCACGACTACGCCGCGCTGCCCGGGCTGCTCGAGACGCTCGAGCGCAAGCACCCTGAAGGGACCCCATGACTCAGCCCCTCCGCTTCCTCATCATCGACGGATACCCCAAGGAGAGCCGCGACGTGTTCGACGAGGTGGGCATGACCCTCTCGTTCCGGCTCTACGCCAACATGCTGGCGCGCCACCTGCCCGACGCCGAGCACGCGGTCTGGCTCCCGGCCGAGCAGGCCGAGCCTCCAGAGGGGCATGGCCCCGAGCGCTACCACGGCGTGCTGTGGACCGGCTGCAACCTCACCGTCTACCACGGTGATGACGAGCGGGTGACGCGCCAGATCGCCTACTCCAAGCGCGCCTACGAGGTCGGCACGCCGCAGTACGGCTCTTGCTGGGGCATCCAGATGGCGGCCTTCGCCGCCGGCGGCGAGATCCAGGCCAACCCCAAGGGGCGCGAGATGGGCATCGGCCGGCGCATGATGCTCACCGACGCCGGCCGCGACCACCCGATGATGGAGGGCAAGCCGTGGGTCTACAACGGCTTCGTCAGCCACGACGACCACGTCGTCACGCTGCCGCCGGGCGCGGTGCACCTGGCGACCAACGCGCACTCGAGCGTGCAGGCGCTCGCGGTCACCCACAAGAAGGGCACCTTCTGGGCCACGCAGTATCACGCCGAGTACAACCTCTACGAGGTGGCCCGGCTGATCGTGTCGCGCGAGTACCGGCTGGTGCCCGAGAAGTTCTTCGCCGACCATGATGACCTGATGGCCTACGTCGATCGCCTCGAGCGGCTGCACCGCCAGCCCGACCAGAAGCACCTGCGCTGGCAGCTCGACGCCGACGACACCGTGATCGATGACGACCTGCGCCAGCTAGAGTTTCACAACTTCGTGAACAAGGTGGTGCTGCCAGCCGCGGCGCAGCCGCGCGGCTAGCGCCCCATGCCCGAGCCCTCGCCAGAGCAACGCGCCCACTATCGCCGCTGGCAGATCCGCATCGTGGTCGCGACCTGGCTGGCCTACGTCGGCTACTACTTCTGCCGCAAGGCCTTCTATGTGGTGAAGAGCGATCTGAGCGAGGTGCTTGGCCTCGACAGCATCGGCCTTGGCCACGTCGGCACCGCCTACCTGGTCGGCTACGCCGTGGGCCAGTTCTCATCGGCCTACTTCGGCCGCCGCCTCGGCCCCAAGCTGCTGCTCCTGGTCGGCATGGGCATCTCGATCGGCTGCAACGTCGCCTTCGGCGTGAACAACGGCTTCTGGACCCTGCTGCTGTTCATGACCCTCAACGGCATGGCTCAGGGCACGGGCTGGCCCGGGTGCGTGGGCTCGCTCGGCTTCTGGTTCCAGCGCAGGCAGCGCGGCAGCGTGATGGGGGTCTGGGCGACCTGCTACCAGGTGGGCTCGGTGGTGGCCACCTCGTTCGCCGCCTTCCTGCTAGGCGCGGCGGGCTGGCGCTGGTCCTTCTTCGGCGCCGCCCTGGTGCTGCTGGCGATCTGGGCGCTGGTGCTCTGGCTGCACCCCAACACGCCCCAGGACGTCGGGCTCGCGCCGGTCACCGACGACGACGACGAGGCCGCGCCGGCGCCAGAGACGAGCCGCCCTGGGCAGGAGTCGCTGGGCTGGACCCGCGACGTTGTCATCTCGGTGCTGCTGATGGGCGCGGTCTACTTCTGCATCAAGTTCCTGCGCTACGCGCTGTGGTCCTGGGCGCCCTTCTTCCTGTCGCGCAACTTCGGGCTCGAGGGGGACCAGGCCGGCTACATCTCCACCGTGTTCGATCTGTGCGGCTTCGTCGGTGTGCTCGCCGCCGGCTTCCTCTCCGACCGGCTGTTCGGCGGCCGGCGCGCCCTGCTCTCGCTCATCATGCTGACCTGCATGGCGCTCTGCTTCGCCGGCATGTATCGCTTCGGCGCCAGCGGCGTGCTCGCCTTCGCGGTGACCATGGGGCTGTGCGGCTTCATGCTGTACGGTCCCGACTCGCTGCTCTCGGGGGTCGGCGCCATCGACGTCGGATCGGTGCGCGGCGCGCTGGTCGCGGCCGGCATCATCAACGGCATGGGCTCCATCGGCCCGGTGTTCCAGGAACAGCTGATCGGCTGGATGTATCAGGCCTTCGATCAGGATCTGATGCCCATCCTGACCATGTTCGTGTTCGTGGCCGCGGCCGGGGCAGCCGGGGC
>Ga0316201_10002376_pt1 | contig 13373 bp, 13 predicted proteins | sample CS6wburrow_MG_FD_204516 | JGI IMG/M metagenome (GOLD analysis project Ga0316201, IMG submission 204516) | Coastal sediment microbial communities from Delaware Bay, Delaware, United States - CS-6 worm burrow | ecosystem: Environmental > Aquatic > Marine > Coastal > Sediment | place: USA... | reverse complement strand
TGAGATTTTTAGGACGAATAAAAAATTAGAAAATTATAGTATTTACCACGTGTAATTCATCATTATGAATGTACTAAAAGCGCATTTGGACTTGTTGTGGTCAAATTCCGAGGAAAACAAAACAATTTTCAACTTTAAAATTTTTAAATAATGAAAACAAAATCAATAGGATTAGTTAGTGTTTTATTTCTTTTATTTTTAGTACTAACCTCCGCAAGCAGCGTGCAAGAGAAACTGACATTTGAAGGAGTTTATGATGGTAAAGAAGATTATGGCTATAACTTTATGGGAGTAAATAATGATGGTGATGAGTATACTATGACATTTCAAAATATTGAAGAAGGTGTGTTAAAATCTGTCAATCTAAATTCTGATCAGTTGATAGGCACGAAATTTAGTGTCACATACACTACAAAGATAGAAAAGGTGAAAGATGAAGATGGTTACGAAGAGGACATAGAAACAAATACTATAGTGGCTATAAAAAAGCTTTAAGTATTTTTGATAAATAAAGATTTTGCCAACGCTTAGGAGTTGGCTTTTTTTATGGATACTGTTGCCGCCTCATTTTAATAACTTCCCAAATAAAAACTGAAAAGACTATAATATATTCTAGACCAATTATCCATAGATTTTCTGTATTTGAAGCATTTGTATATGCTAAATAGCTGAACACAAGTGCTAACGACCAAACCAATGGAAATTTGTAATTTGTAAATACGCATAGTATAACAAGCGTAGCAATATACCAAGGATGAACGGTTGTACTCAAAAACAAATAGCACGTAAAAACCAATAGGATTGAAGTGGTTAATTTCGGAATTGTACTATTCTGCTTAAAAAATGAAAAGCTTAGAATAATGAGTAACGATATTAAAGGTAACACTTTTCCGATGATGCCAATTTCATTGAAACCTGTAATGGCATAGCCAATTGCTCTAGCCACATAATAGATGCTAGCATTAAACTCAAAATCACCAAACCAAAGACCTACAGTTTTTGAATAGTTGCTGATGAATTCCATTGAAAAAAATGGAATGAAAAATAACAGCATAGTTGCGCCAGCAATTGCATAGAATGAGATTAATTTGAGTATGTCATTGCGAGGAACTTGTGACGTGGCAATCTCATTAATTGAAAAAGATGGCTTCACTTCGTTCGCAATGACTTTGTTTTTTCTTTCTTTCCTAAACCAACTAAAAAATAAAGGCAAAAACATTAAAGGAATCAGTTTTACAGAAATAGAACAAGCCAATACCACTGCTGCCCATTTCCATTTACCAGAATGCAGTAAATAGAGACTCCAAACCAAGAAGAAAATCATGACACCTTCAAAATGGAGATTGCCAGTTAATTCAATAATAATAAACGGATTTAAAATGTACCAAAAGATTCTATTAGAAGGTAGTTTTAGGCTTTCTAAGAGTTTTTTGCCGAAATAGAGTGTTCCTATGTCAGCAGCAATAATTATGAGACGAATTACAACAACAGAACCTAAAATGCTCTTTTCAGAAAATAAAGCCGCAATATAAAAACACAATTGATTGAGAGGTGGATAATTTGTATAATGAGATGAGCTCAATTCCCCCATGCCATTGTACAATTCTTGCGCTTGTGCTACAGGAAATTTTCCATTAGTAATAAATGAATCTGGAGTGTAGAGAAAAGGATTAAAACCTTCTAAAATCATGCGTCCATCCCAAATGAAACGATAAAAATCTTGTGATAAATTAGGGATAGCAACAATGAATACTAGCCTAAATAGTATCGCCGAAATAACTAATAATCTAAAATAAAACCCTGTTGTTTTTACAATTTTAAATGTAAATACAAACAGTGCAAGATATAATAACAAGAACTTTGTAATATCTGTTCGTACTAAATCATAAGCAAATGATAAATAGAATATGCTACTGAGCACAACAAACTGAAGAGGAATCTTATGGTATTTAAATAAGTTGGTCAGTCCAAGCATAAAACCAAAGATAGAATTATTTAAAACGGACAAAAACTAAGTTTAAAAAAGATTAATAATTTTAATCAATTTTTTGCCAGGCATTACTCCTTAATGGCCTGAAAAATTATTTAGAAAAGGGTATTGTTATTCCTTTTGAGGAACGTGAGTAAATTTAAATCTTAGAAGTTAAAGACTTAAAAAAGACGTAACCAAAGCCAATAAATAGCATGAGGTGAAATGGAAATAACCCAAAGTCACCACCTTGATCGCCCACAACAAAAGCGCTATATAAGCCAAAAGCGAAATACAGCATTAATATACCTTCGATAATAACGTGAGGAGATAATTTTTTTCTAATATATTTATTACCCTTCCAAGAATCTCTAATGGTACTAATATTAAATTTAGGTGTACGCACAAAGTCACTACGCTTGCCAATATGCCCTTCTATTACGGCTATAGAATTATGAAGCGAAAATCCCATGGCTATGGAGAAAAAAGTAAGAAACATACCAATATAACCAAAGAATTTCTTAAATCCACTGCCATAAATACTGCGATACATATACCAATAGCACACAAAGAATATGATGGTACTCATTACAAAGAAACTCATTACATAAAAGTAATTTCGTAAATGTGCATATTCATTCTTTATGTATAGCATAGGAATACTCAAAATAGCAACTGTGAAAATACTTAAAAACATTGTGCTATTTAAAAGATGCAGTAAACCGTGTATTTTTGTTTTTGTAGAAATGTTATCCGACTTCACTACACGCCAAAGCATCTTTCTAAAATTTTCAGCTCCACCTTTATTCCAGCGAAATTGTTGCGAACGGGCTGCACTAATAACTACTGGTAATTCAGCAGGAGTTTCAACATTTTCAAGATATTTAAATTCCCAATTTTTAAGTTGCGCTCTATAGCTTAAGTCCAAATCTTCGGTAAGTGTATCACCTTCCCAGTTTCCAGCATCAATAATGCAATCTTTTCTCCATGCACCAGCAGTACCATTAAAGTTGATAAAGTGCCCTTTACTGTTTCTGCCAACTTGTTCTAAGGTAAAATGAGCATCTAGGGCAAACGCTTGGATTTTAGTTAATATAGAGTAGTTTCTATTAATATGTCCCCATCGTGTTTGTACAACACCAATTTTATCATTCTTAAAATAGGGAATAGTCCGCTTTAACCAGTTTGGTTGTGGTAAAAAATCGGCGTCAAAAATAGCAATGAATTCTCCTTTAGCAATTTCTAAACCTTCTTTTAAAGCACCAGCTTTAAACCCAGTTCTATTTGTTCTGGTGATATGAGTGATATCTAATCCTGAAGCAGCTAGTTTTTCTACATGAGCTTTTGTAGTGGCAACAGTTTCGTCTGTAGAATCATCTAACACCTGAATTTCTAACTTTTCCCTTGGGTATTCTAATAAAGCAATGTTTTCTAACAAACGATCCATTACATACATTTCATTGAAAACAGGAAGTTGAATGGTAACGTAAGGAATTTCTTCTGGATTAGAAAAATCGAAAGTGTCACAATCGACTCTCTTCTTTTTTGATGAAAGGTAATTATACAGCAGATTCAATTGCGCCAATGCATACATAAAAATAAGTACTATGGCAATTGTATAAATTACAATTATGGTATATTGTAGGTAGATCACTTAAAACTATATTTAAAAATCCATGCTAAGATTTTTACGCCTGCAAAGATAGCACCTTTTATCGTACCTGAAACTTTTGAGACACCTATTCTGTTTCTATAGTTTACAGAGATTTCTTTATAGCTTAGTTTTTGCTTTAAAACCTTGAGTTGCATCTCTACGGTCCAGCCATAGGTTTTGTCTTCCATTTTAAGCTTTAAAAGCTTTTCATAGTTAATAGCTCTAAAAGGTCCTAGATCTGTAAATGTTGAACCGAAAAAAAGCTTCATTAAGCTTGTAGCCAGCCAATTACCAAAAATTTGAGGTTTAGTCATTGAACCTTCTTCACGTAATTCCTTAACGCGAGCTCCAACCACAAAATCAATGTTTTCTTCTATTATAGGTTGCACAATTTTTGTCAGTTCTTCAGGGTAATCACTGTAATCCCCATCTAAGAACACAATAATATCTGGCTTTTGCTCTAGCTTAGAGATATAATCCATGCCTTTTAAACAGGCATAACCATAGCCTTTTTGCTTTTCAACTAAAACCGTTGCACCAGCATTTTTAGCGTTGACTTCTGTATTATCCGTTGAATTATTGCTAACAACAATCACTTCATTTACAATAGAAGGAATATCTTTTATAACTAGCGGTATGGAGTCTGCTTCGTTATAGGCAGGAATAATAACTTTTATATTGGGCATTTAGATTGTTTGAAGGTGCAAAAATAAACTTCTTATTTTTGATTTACTAAATCCATTAAGTCAACATCATTTCCTAATAGAATTTCAGTAGGATTAATGCGTCCTTTTTCTGGACCATTTTCTAATTTTAAAACACCACGAGGACAAACAGCGCTGCAGATACCACAGCCAACACAACTAGAGCGTATTATGTTTTCTCCTTTTTGAGCATAAGCTCTGACGTCAATACCTTGTTCGCAATACGTAGAACAATTTCCGCAAGAAATACATTGTCCTCCGTTGGTTGTTATTCTAAATCTTGACTTAAAACGTTGTACAAATCCTAAATATGCTGCAAGCGGACAACCAAAACGGCACCACACGCGATTACCAAAAATAGGGTAGAAGCCCGTGCCAATAACTCCAGCAAAAATAGAGCCTATAACTAAGCTATATATGCTTTGTACGGTTGATGTTTTAACACCTAAAACTGTTCCTGTATCACTAAAAAAGCTATACAAAGTCATCGCGGTCATTACTACTACAAAGACTAAGACCGTATGGATTAAATAGCGTTCAACCTTCCATGCAAATAACGATTTGTCTGAATGTTGTCTGTAAGGATCACCAAGTGTTTCTGCTAATCCACCACAACCACAAACCCAAGAACAATACCAGCGTTTGCCAAAGAAATATACCATTATTGGCACAACAACTAAGGTTAAAACAATTCCCCAAACTAGGATAAAAATCCCTATACCACCATTGTTTATAAGGTCTTTTAAATTCCACTGAAAAAAGAAATCGTAATCTAAAGGGAATGCATTTTTAAAATCGTAGTAAGGCATTTGTAGTCTTACCATAATTTCAGGAATAAGAAAAGCAAACACAATTTGAAAGAATAAAACTGATGTGGTTCTAAATACCTGATAAATATTATGACGATATTTTATATACATCCTCACCGCCATTACGGTCATCACTACACAATACATAAAGCCATAAACGAACCAATGTCCTGCAGGATTTCCACTCAAGGCTTCACTTATTGGATCTACTAAAAGTGTCCAATTGGTCGCATATTCAGAAGCAAAATAAAGGAGTAAATAAAAAGAGACTAAAAAGATAAAAACCATCCAGCCAATCCAACCGCGATTTGTAGCGCTTTCATGATAGACTCCGTCATTTTTAATTCCTTTTTCACCAAGTAATATGACGTTTGGTAATATGAACGTTAATGCTCCAATAATTCCTAAGCCAAAAGTTAAAAGCCACATTAACCCTTTGTTATTGGCAATAAACCCGTTGGCAGATGTTTTGCCAATCAAAGCAGCCATATCACTAGACTTGGTATAGATTTTTTTATCCCATTCCTTGTTTTTTGTGTGGACGTCATTGGCATTATCTAAAGCCTTGGATATTTTAGGGGACAAGGCCTGCATGCCATTAAAGTCTTTCCCTACAATACTTGATTTTAGATCACTAATAAAAACCTCACTTTTAATATTTTGATCACTAACGGTTTTATTAAAATCAGCTTCGTTTAAGTTGAAGGTTCCCAGAAGAGGTAAAGCGGTAAAAATGGCTAATCCAATTAAGAAAATAACCAATCCTATATTTTTAATTGCTTTCATGTGCTCGTTTAACTAGTTTGAATTTAAGAACGTTTGTTTTAGGCTTTGCTAAAAATGCGTTTCCAACTCTTTTTATATGCTGTAAGATTAGTCTTGAATTCGGTGTTATATTGTCTTAGAATTTCACTTTCATAAGCTTTATAAAACTCAGGATCGAAGTTGGCATCTTTAAGATAGCTCATTACATAATCGACATCTCTTTTTTCAGTGAGCCATTTGTCAAATATTTCATGACGCATTCTTATTCCAAAGGTATTAATGCCTAAAAATGCGTTGGTGTCTTTATGGAATGCGACTGTAATACAAATGTCTTCTCTATGATGCTTCCAATGGAAGTGTTGTTCGTAATCTGGTCGTCCTTTTGCTCCAAATACCCAACCGTAAGTTTGATATTCGATATCTAAAAATTTAGCAGAATTAAACCAATGACCTGGTTTGTATTCTATTCGGTTTCCGCAAATGGTTTGTGCTAGCGTTTCTCCCATCATACGACCAGTGTACCAAACCGCTTCTATAGGTCTGCGGTTACCAATAGCTTCGTGCTGTTCAGCACAGTCACCAATAGCGTATACATCTGGTATGTTTGTTTCGAGAAAATGATTCACTTTTACTCCGCGTCCAGTTTCGATATCCGAATCTTTTATAAAATCAATATTTGGCGAAACACCTGCTGTCAATCCGACAACAGTACAAGGTAATTCTTCACCAGTTTCTTCGATAATAACAGATTTCACTTTGCCGTTTTTATCCGATTTTATTTCCTTCAAATTTGTTGATAGACGTAAATCGATATGATGATTTTTAATATGCTCGTTAATCATTTGGCTTTCACCTTTAGGTAAAACACCATTCCAAAAACTAGATTCACGTACTAAAAACGTTACTGGAATATTCCTGGAATTCAACATTTCTGCAAGTTCAATTCCTATTAATCCACCTCCAACAATTACAGCGCGTTCACATACGGCTTTATTTGGTGCATGTTTTTCAAGATTCTCTAAATCTTGTTTATGATACATACCCATTACACCTTCTAAATCCTGTCCTGGCCAACCAAATTTATTAGGCTTACTTCCTGTTGCAATAACTAATTTATCGTATTGCATCGTGTCTCCTTCCGCAAAATGAAGCGTTTTAGACTTTGTTTCAACGGTTTTTATATATCCTTTTTTAAGATTAATTCGGTTTTTCTCCCAAAACCAATTTTCGTAAGGTTGGGTGTGTTCAAACTTCATATGTCCCATATAAACATACATCAGTGCAGTTCTGGAAAAGAAATAATCGGTTTCAGCCGAGACTATGGTGATTTTTTTATCGGATAACTTTCTTATATGTCTTGCAAGGGTCACTCCAGAAATGCCATTACCGATAATGACGATGTGTTCCATATTGATTTTGGTTGTAAGTATGGGCTATAGGTCGAAGGTTTTGTTAAAACCTTAAACAAATAGCCGAATTTCTTTAAATTTAGCTAATATTTTAAATTATGAAGCAAATTTTCTATTTCCTTTTGAGTTTTCTGATTTTTGGTTGTGCGTCAACACCATTCAAGCCAGAAAAGGTCAACGGTGTAAGTTTTGTGGCTAGTAGACAGGCTATTGATAGTACCAATGTGGCTCCTGTTGTTAAGGTGAATGCTAATTATGCAGCAATTATGCCCTTTGGTTTTATAAAAAATTTAGAGCATCCAGAGATTATTCATAATACAGACAGACAATGGTTTGGCGAAACCAGAGCAGGCGCAAAGCAATATATTGAGGAGTTGAGAAAAAAGAATATTAAGGTAATGATCAAACCACAGATATGGGTTTGGAGAGGTGAATTTACCGGGAATATTATGATGAATTCTGAGGAAAATTGGAAAGAACTGGAAGATTCATACTCAAGTTTTATATTAGAATACGCAACCTTGGCTCAAGAAGTATCGGCTGAAATTTTTTGCATTGGCACTGAGCTTGAATTATTTATTAAATACAGACCAGAATATTGGTCGGGTATAATTCAGGACATAAGAGTAATTTATAAAGGGAAATTAACCTACGCAGCAAATTGGGATGAGTTTAGACGGACACCATTTTGGGATCAATTAGATTATATTGGTGTAGATGCCTATTTTCCTGTAAGTAATAATCAGACACCAACATTTGAAGATTGTCTAGAAGGCTGGAAAACACATAAACCAATCATAAAAAAAGTGTCTAGAACTTATAATAAACCTATTTTATTCACTGAATATGGTTACAGAAGCGTGGATTATTCTGGCAAAGCTCCATGGGTTTCTGATCGAAGTATGAATCAAGTAAATCTAGAAGCCCAAGTAAATACAACTAAAGCACTCTTTGAAACTTTTTGGGAAGAAGACTGGTTTGCAGGAGGTTTTATATGGAAATGGTTTCATAAGCATGAAGATGTTGGAGGTAAAGATAATCCTATGTTTACGCCACAGAATAAGCCAGTAGAAGAGATTATAAAAAAACATTACAGCTTTAATTAGTTTAATATTTTAAAAATGAGAACACTTGTTATTGGTGATATTCATGGAGGCTTAAAAGGATTAGTTCAACTTTTGCAACGCGCTGAAGTGACCAATACAGATACCTTAATTTTTGTTGGTGATTATGTTGATGGTTGGAGTGATTCTGCACAAGTCATTCAATTTTTAATTGAATTATCCACAACCAATGCATGTGTTTTTATAAAAGGAAATCATGATGTTTGGTGCGAAGATTGGTTGGCCTTTGAAATTGAAAATAGTATTTGGGTAGATCATGGTGGTAAAGAAACTATAGAAAGTTACGAAGGCTTTTCTAAAGCTCAAAAGATGAGTCATCTCGACTTTTTTGAAGGTATGCCGCTATACCATATTGACAATAAAAAACGACTATTTGTTCATGCTGGTTTTACGTCTATGCATGGAGTAGAAAGAGAGTTTGATATTAAAAACTTTTATTTTGACAGAACCCTTTGGGAAATGGTATTAACAATGGATGAACGTATAAAAAAAGATTCTAAAATTTATCCAAATAGACTAAAGCATTATTCTGAAATATATATTGGGCATACACCAACAATTCATTTCAATCAAGACAAGCCTATGAATGCTATAAATGTTTGGAATGTTGATACGGGAGCAGCTTTTACTGGGAGGATATCTGCATTAGATATAGAAACCAAAGAAGTCTTTCAGAGTGATATTTTGAAAGATTTGTATCCTAATGAAATGGGAAGGAATAAATAATAATTAACTTAGATACTTCTTATAATAAGCCAACAATTCATCTGCTGAAGCGCCAAGCCATTTTTTAACATAGATGGTCCAGAAATGATATTGTAATTTCCAAACACCTATCTTTTTGTATAATCTCGCGGAGGTTTTTATTTTGTTATTAATAACAACATATTCATTGCGTTTGTAGAGTTCATTGATTAGTATGTTATCCTCATAAATGATGTAGTTTTCATCATAACCACCAATATCATTAAATAGTTGACGCGTTATAAACTGGCTTTGGTCACCACCTCTGCAAGCACGCCAAGAGAATTGTGTTAACCAACTTGCTAATCTTAGCCACCAATGCTTACTATCAAATTGCATTCTAAAGCATCCTGCATTATTGCCGTTTTTAATTTCGTTAATAATAAGTTTGTCATAGTCTTTTGGTGGAAAAGAGTCTGCATGAAGAAAATAGAGAATCTCACCTTTTGCCTGTTTTGCGCCAAGATTCATTTGCTTGGCTCTGCCTTTTTCAGAATTGATGAGTCTTACAGTTTTAAATGAAGCTACAATGTCTTGAGAACCGTCTGTACTGCCTCCATCTACTATTATGATGTCTGAGATGTTAGAAGACGAAGAATTATTAGTAATATGCGTAATTAGAGAACCAATGATCTCAGCCTCATTTAAAACAGGAATAATTATAGAAATTTGGTGTGTCATATTTTTGTCATGCTGAATTTATTTCAGCATCTATAACTTAATGAGATTCTGAAACAAGTTCAGAATGACAGTATGGTTAGTCATTCAAATCCCAATTATAATCTTTATAACTCTTCCTAGCTGATGGCGAAATTGTAATGTCTGAGTAGGTATTTAAAAAATCAATCAAACTTCCATTGCCTTCAAAGTCTTTTTTAAACCACTTAAATATTTTAGAAAGCTTAATGTTATCTTTAGAAAGCTCATTCTTCGAAGCATCTGCTAAAAATTCTTTTGTGGCATGAGTAAGTTGTTCTTCTAAGTTGGTTGCTACAAATGCTTCATTCTGAAGTTTAGGACAAGACACAGAAGCACAAACTATAGCGAAATGAATTCTCGGTTCATTCATTTTCCTTAAAGTTTCATGTTCAATGTCATTAAGGTTATACCACTTATTACCAAATTTCCATAAACGTTGATCCCAAGGATCTTTAATGTCTTTAATACTCTTTGTTGGGTAATTTCTTAATATTAAATCTACGGTTAAGGCGTTGTAGGCATTAATCCAATAGGCTAGTTTTTCATCTTTTGTCCATGTCTCATCAGGTAAAGTATCACTCAAATAATCAATGTAAATATCAAATTCAGTTCTATCTTTTTTAATGGCATTATAGTCAACGCTACCATTATTTGAAACATACTTTTGTAGAATAGAGTTCCACCTTTTATGCATCAATTCTTTATAATTTGAAGACTGTTTTGGTGGTTTTGGAGGAAGTGGGATAACGGTTTCTTCCACGTTAAAATCAATAAATGGTTGAGGTGTCTCAGGTATTGCAGGAGCTTTAACAGCATCTGGGACTTCAGTTACAACCGCAATTTTAGTATTTTCTTTTGGCTGATCATCTATTGCTTTTTGTGTTCCAGAACACGATGAAATACATAAAAAAGTTAAAACAAAAAAAGAAAAATATTTCATATTTATTGGTTCTATTAATGAGATTCCTGCTTGCGCAGGAATAATTATCTCCTAGCAACAGCCTCCACCATCATAATGAAATGTAGATTCTGAAAAATAAATATCATCTCTACCTAAAGCTTGTAAAGCTCCAGCTGTTTTGTCGCAAATAGCTAATGGCTGATTCTTTAATAAGATGTGTCCTGCGTTATCATCGAAATAATCTTCGTCTCCATAATAAATAGCTGCTTTACCTGTAAAAATGCAAGGACCATCTGCTGGCATTGGATCTTTAATCGCAGCGACTTCTATAGATTCAATATAAATCAATTCGTCTGTTGGGTAATTCTTAGGGTCTAAGATTCTGTATGGTTTTCTAGCTCTAATTTCAATGGTACCAAATCCAGCATCGGTCAAAGCCTTTACATATTCAGCAATTGGTAAACTACCACTTAGGCAAAGTGCTCTAAGACGATCGTCATTACGCAATTCGTCATTCATCGGTTGCTCACAGGTTGGGTCACTCATCACCAATTTACCATGTGGTTTTAAAACACGATACATTTCTTCGATTGCTTTCTTTAAATCTTCAGCTTTAAAAATGTTGAATAAGCAGTTTTGTGCGGCAACATCAATAGAATTATCTTCAACATTTAAGTTTAAGGCATCACCTTTAACCAGGTCTACAAATTCAGATTTAAACCAATCGTTTTGGGCTTCAGCTTCAATGAAATTTTTGCGTGATGCTTCTAGCATTTCATCTACAACATCAATACCAACAACTCCACCTTTTTGTCTATTGAAATATGAGAATTGGAGTAATTCCATGCCTCCACCAACACCTACATAAAGCATTTTAGGGTTATTAGTTAAGTCACGTGCATGAACAGTTGAGCCACAACCATAGTTCATCTCCTGCATGATTCTTGGAATCTTTAAACCAGGTAATTCCCAAACAGGATTTGTAGTACAGCATAAACCAATATCTGGCGTTAATGCCGCTTCTTTATATAAATCGTTTGTAGCTTCTAAATAGCTCATATTCTATAACGTTTTTATTAATTCTTTAAATATTGTTATCATATTCGGTTCTGCTTTGGTAGCCATTGCAATAATTTCGGCTATATCAACAGGTTTTAAATTATTTGGGTCGCATTCGTCTGTTAAAACAGAAACTGCTGCAGTCTTTAAGTTTAAGTGATTCGCAACAATTATTTCGGGAACAGTACTCATACCTACGGCATCAGCTCCTATGATTTTAAGCATGCGATATTCAGCACGTGTTTCTAACTGAGGGCCAACGACACTGGCATAAACACCTTTATGTAATTTTATGTTATTGGCTTTGGCTATGCTTTCAAATTTCCCGTTAATTTCGGCATCATATGGTGCACTCATATCTGTAAAGCGTTCACCAAGTTCTGATACTCCTTTAAACGCTAAAGGTGATCCTCCTTGTAAATTAATGTGGTCATCAATTAGCATTAATTCGCCTTTTTTAAAGTCTAAATTAATCGCTCCTGCTGCATTTGAAACCAATAAGGTTTTTATGCCTAATTTTTCCATAATACGAACAGGAAACGTTACATCTTGTAATGAATAACCTTCATAAACATGAAAACGACCTTGCATAACAACTACTTTTTTTCCTGCTAAAAGCCCATAAACTAATTTGCCTTTATGAAACTCAACTGTAGCCGTTGGGAAGTTTGGAATATGATTATAACTCGCTTCTGCTAGTATTTCAATCTCATCTATAAGTTGCCCTAAACCTGTACCTAATATGATCCCAACTTCAGGATTGTCAAAGCCTTTGCTTTGCAGGTATTCGGTGCTTTCAGTAATATATTTAATCATTAAGTTGCTGTATTTTCTCTTGTAATTTTATATTCGATTTATAAAAATCTGAAGCAATTAAATCTTCATAAGTGTCAATATCGTTAAGGGATGCTAAGGTACCAACTGAAACATTAAGTCTTTGTAACTCTTGTAACGTTTCGTTTAGCAAGCTTGATTGGCTCCAGGGTTTGTTTATGAAAATAGATTCTTTAATTTTCGATAAACCTATAAGATAATAACCTCCATCTTCGGCAGGTCCGAAAACCACATCGTTTTCACTTAATGCTTCAATCCCTTTTTTTATGTGAGTTTCATTTATATCTGGTAAATCCGAACCGATCAATACTATTTTTTTATAGCCAGCGTCAAAACCATCTCTAAAAGCATTTAGCATTCTTTCGCCTAAATCGGCACCATTTTGCACGGTTTTAAAATCACCTATCCATTGCGAGTCGACCACAGCAGTAGAAAAATAAATACGTTTATCTATATCTAACTGCGCTGTAGCTTTTTCTGTAATTTTCACAAGTTCAGAATACACTTCGAAGGCTCCAAGGTCACCAATAGTTTTGGCAAGCCTAGTTTTTACAGTGCCTAATTTTATGTTTTTTACAAAAACAATTACAAGAGCATCAGTCATAGATTTTTATTCCTTTTAAAAGCCATTGGCTCCATTTTTCGGAAAATGCATGCACATTTTCTGTTGGTTTATTTTCATCGTCATAAACCTCTAAGTCA
>Ga0316201_10002375_pt1 | contig 13374 bp, 8 predicted proteins | sample CS6wburrow_MG_FD_204516 | JGI IMG/M metagenome (GOLD analysis project Ga0316201, IMG submission 204516) | Coastal sediment microbial communities from Delaware Bay, Delaware, United States - CS-6 worm burrow | ecosystem: Environmental > Aquatic > Marine > Coastal > Sediment | place: USA: Delaware... | reverse complement strand
GCCGCGATGTGGTCGAATCGACGCGCGCGGCGCTCGACTATCTTGAAGCACTGCTGCGCAAGACTGACGGGGACTGGCTGCTGGCGGTGGCGTCGTACAACTCCGGTGAGGGACGCGTGCTGTCCGCGATGCGCCGTAACCGGGCGGCCGGCAAACCGACCGATTTCTGGAGCCTGAAGCTGCCCAGGGAGACGCGCGCCTACGTGCCCAAGTTGCTGGCCATCTCGCGCGTGGTCGCACGCCGCATGCAGCACGACTTTGCCCTGCCGTTCGTGCCCAGGGAGCCGTATTTTTCCGTCGTGGAACTGGACGGCCAGATCGACCTGGCGCTGGCCGCCGAGATGGCGAACACGACGCTGGATGAAGTCTACCGGCTCAACCCGGGGTTCAACCGTTGGGCGACAAGACCCGACGGACCGCATCGCCTTGCCATCCCGTACGCGAGCTACGATGCATTCGTTCAACGTCTGCACGATACGCCCGCCGACCAGCGCGTGCAGTGGACGCGTTACCGGATACGCGAAGGCGACGTGCTGGGTACCATCGCCCGCCGCCATGGCACGACCATCGGCGTGCTGCGCCAGGCCAACGATCTTGCCGGCAGCGCAATCCGCGCCGGCGCCTACCTGATGATCCCGCAGGCCAGCGCCGCAGCCACCGACTATGCACTGTCGCAGGCCGGACGCGAACGCGCACGCCTGTCGCGCAGCGACGGCCAGCGCTATGTCGTCAAAAATGGCGACTCGCTGTGGACCATTGGGCGTCGCTTCGGCGTGTCGTCGAAGGCGATCGCGCGCTGGAACTCGATGGCGCCAGGCGACACACTGCGCGTGGGTCGCGAGCTGGTGATTCGCAGCACCAAGGCCAGCGCCGTTAGCGCCAGCATCTCGCAACAGGGGCCGCCGGGCTCGCAGCGCCGCGTGGCCTACACCGTGCGCAATGGCGATTCGCTGTCCACGATTTCGTCGCGCTTTCGCGTGTCGGTCAGCGAGTTGGTGCGCTGGAACAAACTCGACCGCGCAAAATATCTACAGCCCGGGCAAAACCTGGTGATGTTCGTCGATGTGACGCGCCAGTCCGGCGGCTAAGGCGCCGTGGTCGAATGCCGCCGAGGCGGCGTGCCTTCATGGCGCAAGGAGAACAAATGGGTTTTTTGACCGGAAAACGCGCGCTGATTGTCGGAGTGGCCAGCGATCGCTCGATCGCCTACGGCATTGCCAAAGCCATGCACGAACAAGGCGCCGAACTGGCGTTCACCTACCAGAACGACAAGCTCGGCGAACGCGTGCGCAAACTGGCCGCCAGCCTCGACGACAGCGCGCCATGCCTGCCGCTGGACGTAGCGGACGACGACCAGATCACGCAATGCTTCGACGCACTGGCACAGCGCCGCTTCGAGCTGGACATTGTCGTGCACGCCGTGGGCTTTGCACCGCGCGACCAGCTCAGCGGCGGCTTTACCGAAAGCATCACGCGTGAGGGCTATGCGATCGCGCACGACATCTCGGCCTACAGCTTCTGTGCACTGGCCAAGGCCGCGCAGCCAATGCTGGCCGCGCGCAAGGGCAGCATGCTCACTCTGAGCTACCTCGGCGCCGTCAAAGCCGTGCCCAACTACAACGTGATGGGGCTGGCCAAGGCCAGCCTGGAGGCAAGTGTGCGCTTTCTGGCCGCCGACCTCGGCGCGCAGGGCATACGAGTGAATGGTATTTCGGCCGGACCGATCCGCACTCTGGCCGCGGCCGGCATCGGCGGATTTCGCAAGATGCTCAAGCACGTCGAACAGGCGGCGCCGCTAAAACGCAATGTGACCGCCCAAGACGTGGGTAACGCCGCGGCTTTTCTTTGCTCCGACCTCGCGGCGGGTATCACCGGCGAAATCCTGTACGTGGACGGCGGCTACAGCAACGTTGCGATGACGCTGGACTGACCGTCGACGATGCCCGGGGCAAGCCCGGGCGACAAACTACTGCAGGACGTCGGGGCGCAGGGTGACGTCGGCGTCTTTGTAGACCTCATCGATATACGCACGAAACTCGTAGCTGCCCTGCGCCTGGGCATAACGCTGCGCGGAGGCATCGTCTACCGGACTGCCCGGCGTCACGGTTTCGAGTGCAAAGACGGCGTAACTGTCACCGCTGACCACACTGCCGCCGATGGTTGCGCTGCCGTCGACGGGCGCCGGCGATGCAAACACCGCCCGGCTCAGCTCCGGCGGTGCGGCGCTGCCGCGGCGCGTCAGCGTCGCCGCTTCGGTGAGTGGTGCTTCGAACTGTGCGGCGACCTCGGCCATGGGCGTACCGCCGGCCAGTTGCTCCTGCGCGCGCTCGCCTGCTTCGCGGGCCGCGGTGGCGGCGGCTTTGCGCGCGAGACTTGCGGCGATTTCCCCACGCACTTCCTCGAGCGTGCGCTGGCGTACCGGCCGGTGGTCGGCGATGCGCAAATAAATGTAGCCGTCGCGGTAACGAATTGCATCGGAGTTGCGACGATCCAGGAATACCGCATCGGAAAACGCGACCTCGCGAACCTGGGCATCGCTCCCGATGCCGCCGCCGCCCGAACGCGTGATCCAGGTCGATTCGCGTAACGGCAATCCGGTTTCCTCAGACGCCGGCTCCAGCGACTGGTCGTATTCGTAGACGAGCTCGTCGAGGTCGCGGCTAAGCTCATCGACGCGGGCAGTGGCGAGCGCCATGCGCTCTTCGCGCGCCAGTTCGGTGCGCACATCGTCGTAAGACCGGACTTCATCGGCGCGAATGTCCTCGAGCTTGATGATGTGAAAACCGAACTGGCTTTGAACCACATCGCTGACGTCGCCGATGGACATCGAAAACAACGCCTCGCTGAAAGGAACCACGAATGCTGCCTTCGGCGACCAGTCCAGCGCACCGCCGTCTTTCTTGGAGCCCGGATCGTCGGAGAACTCCGTCGCCAACGTGGCAAAATCTTCGCCGGCGCGAATTCGCTCGAGGATGCCCTCGGCCTTTGTCCTGGCGGCACTCAATGCGTCTTCGTCGCCCTCGCTGGCGGCGATGAGGATGTGACGGCTCTTGCGCGTCTCTTCACGCACGTAGGAACCGGCTTCCACACCCTGATCGTAGATCGATCGCAGCTCGTCTTCGTCGACCTCCATGGCGGAGGCCATTTCTTCTGGATTGAGCTCGAGGTACTGGAGCTTGACCGACTCGACCGTCCGGTAGCGGTCCTTGTTGGCCTCGTACTCGGCTTCGATCGCCGTATCGTCCGGCGCATCCTCGTCGCTAAAACGCGAAGAGGGAATAATAAAGTAGCTGGCCGTGCGGGTTTCCTGCTCCAGTTCGCCGCGCCACGCTCGCTCAGCCGGCGTCACAAACGAACTACCCATCAGCGCCATGCGCAATTGTTCGGTCAGCAGCGCCCGGCGAATGACTTCCTTGAACTGCTCGGCCGAGTAGCCCTGCTGCTGCGCCACGAGATTAAACTGATCGTACGAGAAGGCGCCACCAAGCTGCCATGCCTCCTGCTCACGCAGGTAATCGGCCAGGGCCTGGTCCGACACGCGAAAACCCTGCTTGTAGGCATGGCGATAGATGACCTCTTCCTGGGCCGTCGCTTCCAGCACACCGCGCTTGAGTTCTTCGAGCTGCAGGTCGGGGATGCCGTTGGGATACGCGCGCTGGTAATTGGCCAGCTGGCGCTGGTAGGCGCGACTTACCTGCGATAAAGGCAACGGCTCGCCGTCAACGACGACGGGCGACGCGGCCTGGCCAAACTGGAAATCGATGCCCCAGATAGCGAACGACAGGAACAGCAGGAACATAAGCCCAAGCGCAAGCACGCCCTTGGAATTGTCACGGATCTTTTGCAGCATTCAACTTCGCCTTCGGTCAGCTACAGCGCATGGACCGCGCTACCCACCGGGTCACAGCGGCGTCGCGCCTGATTGTACAAAAAAGGGCGCCCGCTAAGGACGCCCGTTTCTGGTTCATGGCGGAGTGGACGGGACTCGAACCCGCGACCCCCGGCGTGACAGGCCGGTATTCTAACCAGCTGAACTACCACTCCTAAACATCGTGGTGGGTGCTGAGGGGATCGAACCCCCGACCTTCGCGGTGTAAACGCGACGCTCTCCCAGCTGAGCTAAGCACCCCGCTCCTGGGAAAGGCGCGCTAGTTTACGGCATCCTTGAGCGCTTTGCCAGCCTTAAATCCGGGCACATTGCGAGCGGCGATTTGCAGCGGCTCGTTGGTTCTGGGGTTGCGTCCAACACGAGCTTCGCGGTGCTTTACGTTAAATGAGCCGAAGCCGACCAGCGTAACGGTGTTGCCGTTTTTGAGGCTATCGGTGATCGCCCCGAGCGTCGCATCGACAGCGTTACCTGCCTCCGCTTTGGAAAGACCGGTGGACTCGGCCACCGCATCGATGAGTTCGCCTTTGTTCATTTCATTACCTATGTAACTTGACCTAAAAGACCGCACCTGTGCGCGGTTGCGATGTGAACGGACACTATCACGAATTGCGGGACTGCCGGCAAACTGTACGCCCCGCAGGCCTGCCCGTGGGGCTGCAAAGCCCCTCTGCCGATTGCAGGCCCGCCATTACCAAGTGCCGCTAAATTATTTGAATATCTGAATTTTTATTCCGCGTCGCAGTGCCAACCGGGCGCGACAATTGTCTCACACCCGGGCCCCTTGCGATAACCCTAATGAGCGCGGACGCCGTCCTTGTCACCCCGTTTGCCGCGCTTTGTTTTGGCGACACCGCGGGCTTTCGCGCCGGGCGCCGGGGTTTGCTTGAGCGCAAACGACAGCACTTCGTCGAACCACTGCACCGGGTGAATAGTGAGCTTTTCCTTGATATTGCGCGGGATGTCCACCAGGTCTTTCTCGTTTTCCTTCGGGATAAGGACCACCGCGATATTGCCACGGTGAGCCGCCAGCAGTTTTTCCTTGAGGCCACCGATGGGCAGCACCTCGCCCCGCAGTGTGATCTCACCGGTCATGGCAACGTCGGCGCGCACCGGAATTTTGGTAAGCGCGGAAACAAGCGCCGTGCACATCCCGATGCCCGCGCTGGGGCCATCCTTGGGCGTGGCCCCTTCCGGCACGTGAATGTGCATGTCCATCTTCGAGTGAAATTCCGGATCGATGCCGAGTACATCGGCACGACTGCGCACCACCGTCATGGCGGCCTGGATCGATTCTTTCATGACATCGCCAAGCTGGCCGGTATGCGTCAGCTTGCCCTTGCCCGAAACGGTGGCGGCCTCGATGGTCAGCAATTCGCCACCCACTTCGGTCCACGCCAGTCCGGTAACCTGCCCGATCTGGTCCCGGTCCTCGGCCAGGCCGAAGCGGAACTTGGGTACGCCCAGGTACTTGGCGAGCGTGCGCGAAGTTACGGCAACCTTGGCGTCACGCGGCTTGAGCAGCAGGGCCTTGACGACCTTGCGACAGACCTTGGAAATCTCGCGTTCCAGGTTGCGCACTCCGGCCTCGCGCGTGTACTCGCGCACAATGTCCAGGATGGCCGCATCCGACAGCGACATCTCGTCGTCTTTCAGACCATTTTGCTTGATTTGCTTGGGCACCAGGTAGCGCCGCGCAATGTTGAGCTTTTCGTCCTCGGTGTAGCCCGGCAGACGAATGACCTCCATGCGGTCGAGCAACGGCGGCGGGATATTCAGGCTGTTGGCCGTGCACACGAACATGACGTCGGACAGGTCGAAATCCACTTCCAGGTAGTGATCGTTGAAGCTGGCATTTTGCTCCGGGTCCAGCACCTCAAGCAGAGCCGACGACGGATCGCCGCGAAAATCCATCGACATTTTATCAATTTCATCCAGCAAAAACAGCGGGTTGCGCACGCCCGTCTTGGCCAGGTTCTGCACGATCTTGCCCGGCATGGAACCGATGTAGGTGCGCCGATGGCCGCGAATTTCGGCTTCGTCGCGAACGCCACCCAGTGACATGCGCACGAATTTGCGATTGGTGGCACGCGCAATGCTGTGCCCCAGGGAGGTCTTGCCGACGCCGGGGGGGCCCACCAGGCACAGTATCGGCCCTTTAAGCTTCTTGACCCGCTGCTGCACCGCCAGGTACTCAAGAATGCGCTCCTTGACCTTGTCGAGTCCGTAGTGGTCGGCCTCGAGGACTTCCTGGGCTTTTTCCAGGTTGCGCAAAATTTTCGTGCGCTTTTTCCACGGCGCCTTGAGCAGCCAGTCGACGTAGTTGCGCACCACCGTGGCTTCCGCCGACATCGGCGACATCATCTTGAGCTTGTTTAACTCGGCGCCGGCTTTCTCGCGCGCCTCTTTTGGCATGCCCGCATCGGCGATGCGGTTCTCCAGGTCCTGCAGTTCGTTCGGCGCATCTTCCATCTCGCCGAGCTCTTTCTGGATCGCCTTCATCTGTTCGTTGAGGTAGTACTCGCGCTGGCTCTTCTCCATCTGCTGCTTCACGCGGCCGCGAATGCGTTTCTCGATCTGCAACAGATCGATCTCGCCTTCGACCAGGCCCAGCACCAGCTCCAGGCGTTCCTGCACGTTGACCGTTTCGAGCACTTTTTGCTTGATGTCCAGACGCAGCGACATGTGCGCCGCGATCGTGTCCGTCAGCCGGCCAACGTCATCGATGCCGGCCAGCGAGGTCAGGATTTCCGGCGGCACTTTCTTGTTGAGCTTCACGTACTGCTCGAACTGCGTCACGACCGAGCGCGACAACACGCCGACTTCTCGTTCGGTGGTCGGGCCGCCCTCGTCCAGCGCGATGATGTCGCCGCTGTAGTAGTCGCCCACGGCCATGTTGGAGATACGCGCGCGGGCACGCCCTTCGGCCAGGACCTTGTCGGTGCCGTCGGGCATTTTGACCAGCTGCAGGATATTGGCGATCGTGCCGATGCGATAGACGTCATCCACACCGGGGTCGTCGACATCGGCCTGTTTCTGCGCGACCAGCACAACCTGCTTGCCAAACTTCATGGCCTGGTCGAGCGCCTGCTTGGACTTTTCGCGTCCGACAAACAGCGGGATCACCATATGCGGATAGACCACCACGTCGCGCAGCGGCAGAACCGGCAGCTGCAAGATTTCGGAAGTCGTTGATTCTTCGGCCACAGGCTAAACCTCGGAGTTAAAGTGGTTTACAAAAATAACGGCGGTGCAAATGCAACAAAGCCCGACGCAGCGTCTGATGCCGCGCCGGGACCTTAAGCCAAGGGCAGGCTACAGACTCGAACCGGCCGGTCGCTGGGTTTCGTCTGCGCCCGTGTCTTCGGACTCGTAGATCACGTAAGGCTTGGTCTCACCCACGACCACGGCTTCATCGACCACAACCTTGGTCGCATTGTCCATGGCCGGCAGGTCGTACATGGTATCGAGCAGGACATTTTCAAGGATGGTGCGCAGTCCGCGGGCGCCCGTCTTGCGCTCCATGGCCTTGCGCGCGATCGCTCGCAGTGCGTCTTCGCGGAAGTCGAGTTCGGCGCCCTCCATGTCGAACAGCTTCTTGTATTGCTTGGTCAGCGCATTCTTGGGCTCCACCAGGATCGTCACCAGCGCGTCTTCGTCGAGTTCCTCGAGCGTGGCAACCACGGGCAGCCGGCCGACAAACTCGGGTATCAGGCCGTATTTGATCAGATCTTCCGGCTCGACGTCGTGAAACAGTTCACCAATGTTGATGTCTGCCTCACTGCTCTTGACGTCGGCCACGAATCCAATGCCGCTCTTCTGTGAGCGGTTCAGAATGATCTTCTCAAGGCCGGCGAACGCACCGCCGCAGATAAACAGGATGTTGGACGTATCGACCTGCAGGAATTCCTGCTGGGGATGCTTGCGGCCGCCCTGGGGCGGCACCGAGGCCACGGTGCCCTCGATCAGCTTGAGCAGCGCCTGCTGCACGCCCTCGCCCGACACGTCGCGCGTGATGGACGGGTTGTCCGACTTGCGGGAAATCTTGTCGATCTCGTCGATGTAGACGATGCCGGTCTGCGCTTTCTCTACTTCGTAGTCGCACTTTTGCAGCAGCTTCTGGATGATATTCTCGACATCTTCCCCAACGTAGCCCGCCTCGGTCAACGTGGTTGCGTCGGCGATCGTGAACGGGACATTGAGCAAGCGCGCCAGGGTTTCGGCCAGCAGCGTCTTGCCGCAGCCGGTCGGGCCGATCAGCAGGATGTTGCTCTTGGACAGCTCGATCTCGTCCTTGCCGCCCTCGCCCGGACGCGAATCCAGTCGCTTGTAGTGATTGTAGACGGCAACAGACAGCACCTTCTTGGCACGCTGCTGACCGATCACGTATTCGTCGAGCGTGGCCTTTATCTCATGCGGCGTCGGCAATTTGTCGTTGCCTTGCTCGGCGCGCTCCTCCAACTCCTCACGAATGATGTCGTTGCACAGTTCGACGCACTCATCGCAGACAAAAACCGAAGGGCCTGCGATCAGCTTTCGAACTTCATGTTGGCTCTTGCCGCAAAACGAGCAATACAGGAGCTTGCCGTCGTCTTTACCGCGCTTGTCGTCGCTCATTCATCCCTTCCCGGAGTCTTGGCCATGTCCGGACTCGATCGCCCGGACCACTGTTACTATCATATCGACCGCTGATAGTGCGGTAAAGGCAATGGATCGCGGTTTTCGTGGCGGATTTTGCGTAAACTCCTGAAAAAACCATGTTTTACCTAATCCGCATGCGCAACATTACGCTCGTCTAACGCCCTCAGGCTTTCTCATCGGCCTCGGCCGCCATTTCGGCCCGCGAAGCCAGCACCGTATCGATGATGCCGTATTCCTTCGCTTGCTCGGCGCTTTTGAAGTTATCGCGCTCGGTGTCGTTTTGGATGGTCTCAAGCGACTGCCCCGTATGCTCAACCAGGATCCGGTTGACGCGGTCACGCACATACAGGATTTCCCTGGCGTGGATGTCGATATCCGTCGCCTGGCCCTGGAAGCCTCCCAGCGGCTGGTGGATCATCACACGCGAGTGCGGCAGGCAAAAACGCTTGCCGTGAGTACCGCCCGCCAGCAGGAGCGCGCCCATACTCGCCGCCTGGCCAAGGCAGATTGTGCTCACGTCGCTCTTGATGAACTGCATCGTGTCGTAGATCGCCAGGCCGGCCGTGATCACGCCACCGGGCGAATTGATATAGATGTGAATGTCCTTTTCCGGGTTCTCCGATTCCAGAAACAACAGTTGCGCCACGACGAGGTTTGCCATGTGGTCCTCGACGGCGCCAACGATGAAGATCACCCGTTCTTTGAGCAGCCGGGAATAGATGTCGTAGGAACGCTCGCCACGCGCGGTCTGCTCGACCACCATTGGCACCAGGTTGAGGTTCTTGGTTTCCATAATCTGTCTTCGCTCCCGCGCGTTAATCATTCATTTCCATCAGCTTCTCAAAACTGACGGTCTTGCTCGTGACGTCGGCGTCCTCGACCAGCGCGTTGATCGCCTCTTCCTCAAGCACCATCATCTCAACCCTCTGCATGAGGTTTTGATCGGCGCGAATCTGGCTCGCCGCGGCCGCGCTATCGGCCTGGCCGCCGGCGATCATATCCACGCGTGCATCCACCTTGTCGCGCGGCGCCTCGATCTTCTTAGTGGCGATCACTTCGCCCATTAACAACCCCAGTGCGACCCTTTTCTCGGCCTCGGCCACAAATGGTTCGCGCGGTGGCAACGGGGCATCTTCGCCAGCGCCCATGTGACGCACGCTGTCGCTTTGCAACTGTTCAACTTCCCGATCAACCAGCACGCGCGGCAAATCGATCGGATTGTGGGTCACCAGTGCCGCCAGGAGCTGTTCGCGTACCTCGCCGTCTATGCGCTCACCGGCCTCGCGCTGCATGTTTTCACGCACTGCAACACGAAACGCGTCCACACCGCCGTCGGTAATGCCAAATTCGGCCATGAACTGGTCGTCTACGTCTGGTAGCGACGGTTCGGCCACAGACTTGACCACGACGTCGAACTGCGCGGTCTTGCCCGCCAGGTGCTGTGCGTGATAATCGGCCGGAAACGCCACGTCAACGGTCTTTTCTTCGCCCGCCGACATGCCAATCAGGCCATCTTCGAGATCTTTGAGCAGCGAACCGGCGCCAAGCACCAGCGGATAGTCCGTACTGGCGCCGCCGTCAAAGGCCTCATCGCCCAGGCGACCCGTGAAATCGATGACGACGCGATCGCCGGTCTTCGACGCGCGTTCCACGTCGACGAAGGTGGAGCGTTGCTGGCGCAGCTTGTCGATCATCGCATCGACGTCGGCGTCTGACACCTCGGCCGAACGCCGCGTGATCGGCAGGCCGGTGATCTTCTCAAGCTTGATTTGTGGGTAGATTTCAAAAGTTGCCGTGTACTCAAGGTCCTTGCCGCTCTCCAGCGGGCTGGGATCGAAGTGCGGCCCGCCGGCCGGGTTGAGCTCTTTTTCACGTACCGCGGCGATAAACGTGCTTTGCATCAGGTCGCCAAGGACCTCGCGCCGCACGGACGCGCCATAATGCTGTCGCAGCACCTTGGGCGGCACTTTGCCCGGCCGAAAGCCCTTGATCTTGACCGTGCGGCCGACTTTTTTAAGCCGCTCGGAGATTTCATTTTCCACCGTTTCGGCGGGTACCTGGACGCGCAGTTTGCGCTCCAGTTTGCCGGACTCTTCAACCGTTACCTGCATGCTGTTTCAACCTGCCTCTGGGCTATCGTTTAAGTACCTGGTGCGAAAGGAGAGACTCGAACTCTCACGGGTTGCCCCACTGGATCCTAAATCCAGCGCGTCTACCAATTCCGCCACTTTCGCGTTATTCACCCGGTGCACTGCGCGCAGCCGGTACTACCTGTTCAAAACTGACAACGGCTCGCTCCGCCGTCCGGGCGGTGCGAGCCGAAATGGTGGGCCGTATAGGAATCGAACCTATAACCAATGGATTAAGAGTCCACTGCTCTGCCAATTGAGCTAACGGCCCTAAACCGCGACTGGTCGGCAAGCGCGGCGAAAAATGGGGTGGACGATGGGACTCGAACCCACGACGACCGGAATCACAATCCGGGGCTCTACCAACTGAGCTACGCCCACCACTGTTGAAACTGTATTGACCCCAAGCTTAGCAGGTCCCTAGGCCGCTATTCACCCTCAATCCGGCGCGGTCGCGAGCCAATATGGCGCGCCCGGCAGGACTCGAACCTGCAACATTCGGCTTAGAAGGCCGATGCTCTATCCAGTTGAGCTACGGGCGCGTGGCCTGTACTGACGTCATCTTCCATTGCCCGTTGGATGGTCGGGGCAGAGGGATTCGAACCCCCGACCCTCTGCTCCCAAAGCAGATGCGCTACCAGGCTGCGCCATGCCCCGACATACTCTCAACGGCTCTGCACACGCATCACTGCGAGTCGAGCCGGCGGATCATACGTGTCCCCTAAAGTCCTGTCAATCAAGGTAATTGCCTGAAAATAGCGCTATTTTCGGCGCCACGTCGTTTGGCCCGCCCCGTCCAGCAATTCGATGCCCAGCGCGACCAGTTGATCACGGATTTCGTCTGCGCGGCCCCAGTCGCCGCCTTTACGTGCCGCCGAGCGCTCACTCACCAGAGCCTCGATCGCGGCGTCGTCTGGACCTTCGGCCACGCCACCGGCGCTCTTGAGATAACGCTGTGGATCGTCCTGCAACAGGCCCAGCCGCCCGCCCAATGAGCGCAACTGCGCGCCCAGGCGCGCCGCAACGTCCCCGTTCGCCTTCTCCCGCGCCCGGTTCAGTTCCCGCGCAAGGTCAAAAAGCACCGCGATTGCTCCCGGGGTGTTGAAGTCATCGTCCATGGCGGCCACAAATCGGGCGCTGTGCTTGTCGTCGGTCGCCGGCGCTGCGAGCGGCTGTTCGTGCAGCGCTGTGTACAGCCGGCGCAACCCGGCGCGCGCCTGCTCCAGTTCGTCCTGCGAGTAGTTGATCGGCTTGCGATAGTGGGCACCGAGCAGGAGAAAGCGCAGTTCTTCCGGACGATAGCGCTGCAGCACATCGCGAATGGTGAAAAAATTGTGCAGCGACTTGGACATTTTCTCGTTGTCCACCTGCACGAAGCCGTTATGCAGCCAGTGCCGCGCGAATCCGGCGTCGCTGGCGCCACAGGACTGCGCGATTTCATTTTCGTGATGCGGGAACTTCAGATCCATACCGCCGCCGTGAATGTCGAAAACCGGCCCCAGATGGTCCTGCGACATGGCCGAGCATTCGATGTGCCAGCCCGGTCGCCCCTTGCCCCACGGGCTATCCCAACTCGGCTCGCCGGGCTTGGCCGCCTTCCACAACACGAAATCCAGCGGGTCGCGCTTCGCCTGGTTGACATCGATGCGGGCGCCGGCGCGCAGATCGTCGGGGTTTTTCCCCGACAGCGCGCCGTACGCGGGAAACCGGTGAACGGCGTAGTAGACATCGCCGTTATCGCTGGCGTAGGCCAGCCCACGATCTACCAGCGTCTGGATGATCAAAATCATGGAATCGATCGCGTCCGTGGCGCGCGGTTCGATGTCCGGCGGCAGGATCGACAACGCCGCGCAGTCCTCGTGCATCGCCTGGATAAAACGCGCCGTCAACTCCCCCGTGGACTCGCCCTCCTCCACGGCGCGCGCGATGATCTTGTCGTCGATGTCGGTGATGTTGCGCACGTAGGTGACATCGTAGCCGGACGCGCGCAAATGGCGCACGATGGTATCGAACGCCACGAGCATGCGTGCATGGCCGATGTGGCAAAAGTCGTACACCGTAATCCCGCACACGTAAATACCGACGTGCGGCGGATTCATGGGTTCAAACGGCACTTTTTGCCGTTTCAGGCTGTCATAGAAGTTCAAGGTCATGGTCGCTCTGGGAAAAGGCGGACTGATTGGGTGTGGCCGATGGGGCGCCACCCGCCGGGCGCCGGTAATACGAGCACACGATGGTAGCCCATGCGCCGTCCGCGTCAAAGGGCGCTAGCGCTTGTACTGTGCCGCTGTGTCCTTATTATTCCCGAACAAATTCCCAGGTTCTATTCCACGTGGAGATTGAGCAACAATGAAAACCTCACGCCTTTGGCTCGTACCGCTGCTACTCGCCTGTTTCCAGGCACACGCGGCTGAGCCGCGGATGCCGCTTTTCCCCAAGATCGCGTTCAGCACAAGTGCCGGCGATTTCGTCGTGCAGCTCGACGGACGACGCTCACCGCTAACGACACGAAATTTTGTCGAGTACGTCAACAGCGGACATTACGACGGCACGATTTTCCATCGCGTCATCAGCGGCTTCATGGCCCAGACCGGCGGCTTCGACAAGGACCTCACCGAAAAGCCCACGCGCAACCCGGTGCCCAATGAATCGGGCAATGGACAGAGCAACCTGCGCGGCACGCTGGCGATGGCTCGCACCAACGACCCGCACTCCGCC
>Ga0316201_10002373_pt1 | contig 13380 bp, 12 predicted proteins | sample CS6wburrow_MG_FD_204516 | JGI IMG/M metagenome (GOLD analysis project Ga0316201, IMG submission 204516) | Coastal sediment microbial communities from Delaware Bay, Delaware, United States - CS-6 worm burrow | ecosystem: Environmental > Aquatic > Marine > Coastal > Sediment | place: USA... | reverse complement strand
TCTTCTAAACGTAATTTTTTATCTTTCATTTCTGTTTCTGTAACTGCCCCAACTTTAATAACGGCAATTCCACCTGATAATTTTGCAATGCGATCCTGCAATTTTTCTTTTTCATAAGCAGTATCAGCAGTATTTGCTTGTTTTCGTAATTGTTCACAACGAACTTGAATATCATCAACTGTTTGACCTGAAGCAACGATTGTTGTGGTTTCTTTGGTAATAATAACTCGTCGTGCCTGACCTAATAAATCAAGCTGAATATTTTCTAAACTTAATCCGGCATCTTGAGTAATCACTGTACCACCAGTTAAGATTGCAATATCCGCTAACATTTGTTTTCGTAATTCTCCAAACCCAGGTGCTCGAATAGCAGCAACATTAACAATACCACGTAATTTATTTAGAATTAAAGTCGCTAAGGCTTCTTTTTCAACATCTTCAGCAATGATAAGAAGCGGTCGTTTTGTTTTCGTTATTTGCTCTAAAATAGGTAATAAATCCTGTTGAACGAGTGTAATTCGTTTGTCAGTTAAAAGAATATAAGGATTGTCAGAAGAAACTTCCATTTTATCAGTATTAGTAATAAAATATGGTGAAATAAATCCTTTTTCTAATTTCATCCCTTCTGTAATTTCGAGTTCAGTAGTTATACCTTTACCTTCTTCTAACGAAATAACACCTTCCTTTCCAACTTTTGCTAGTGCGTCAGCAATTAGAGATCCAATAACTTCATCATTTCCAGCAGAAATAGATGCAACATGTTGAATCGATTGAATATCTTCCACAGGCTGAGCAAATTCATTAATTTGTGTTACCAAATATTGAGCAGCTTTTTCCATTCCCAATTTAATCGAGATTGGATTAGCACCGGCTGCAACATTTTTCAATCCTTCTTTCACCATAGCGTATGCTAAAACAGTAGCTGTTGTTGTTCCATCTCCAGCTACATCATTAGTTTTAGAGGCTGCTTGACGAATTAACGAAACTCCCGTGTTTTCAATATGATCATTTAAATTAATTTCTTTTGCAATGGTAACTCCATCATTCACAATTTGAGGTGATCCGTAAGCCTTTTCAAGTACGACATTTCTACCTTTTGGTCCTAAGGTTACCGAAACAGCTTCAACCATTATTTCCATCCCACGTTCGAGTGCACGTCGAGCATTATCTTGATATAAAATTTTTTTAGCCATGTTTATTCTTTATAAATTAAGTGTTTAAATAATTAATATAAAAGTATTCTTAAAAAATACTTGAAATAAAACCTTAACTTAGAAACAGAATGTTTGGCAAGTAAAAAACATGTTTTTATTCATGTTTTCCTTTACAAAGGCAATTGATATATAGTATAGTTTTTAGTTAGAAGTAAATTTTGGGCTTGTAGCTCAGTGGACTAGAGCACGTGGCTACGAACCACGGTGTCAGGGGTTCGAATCCCTTCTTGCCCAATCAAAGAATTTTCTTTATTTCTAAATTTACTTCTATAATATGGGGTGTCGCCAAGTGGTAAGGCTGCGGACTTTGACTCCGCCATTCGTAGGTTCAAATCCTGCCACCCCAGTTTTGGATAATAAAATGAAGTTTTCAAATTATAAAAAGTTGTCTTTCTGACCTCAAATTTGCATAATTACTATAAAAATAATCGTGATTAATTCATGATGTGGAATAAGGATGAAACTATGGAAGCTAAAATTCAATTTATACGAGGTTTGGACGAAAAAGTATTACCAGATGTTCGTCTAACACGATCTCGAGATGGAAGTACTGGGACAGCTACTTTTCGATTTAAAAATCCTAACATTTTAGATAAAAGTACTATTAAAGAAGGGGAAATTACTGGAATGTATTTAATTGATGAAGAAGGTATTTTAGAAACACGAGATGTCAACGCTCGATTCATTAATGGAAAACCAGAGTCTATTGAGTCTATCTACATTATGAAAAATCCAGATGCGTGGGATAGGTTTATGCGATTTATGGAAAGATATGGTGAAACAAACGGTTTAGTCTTTACAAAAGCGAGTTAAAAAATTGTTAAAAATGGAAAAATGCAAATATCATTAAAATGGGTTAGCGAATTAGTAGATCTTGAAACAATTAGTTTAGAGGATCTCATTGAAAAATTAACACTTGGAGGCTTTGAAGTCGAAGAAATTTTAGAAATTGAAATAGAAAATGAAAAAACAATAGGGTTAGAAATTTCAACTACTGCGAATCGTTCAGATAGTTTATCGATTCAAGGTATTGCACTTGAGATTGCTGCGTTATTACAAAAACCATTAAAAACGTCTAATTATATTTATCGAACGTTCGAGGAAAATCAGAAAATTCAACAATTAACACAGAATTCTCTTTTATCAAATGATTGTAGTGAATTTAAAGCTGTAACCATTGAAAATTTGACAAATTTTGAGTCACCAAAATGGTTGAAAGAAAAATTAATTGCTTCAGGCATTTCCCCTGAAAATAATCTAATTGATTTTCAAAATTATATTGTATTAGAAACAGGTTATCCTCTTGATGTATATGATTTAGATAAAATTCAGACAGATTTAAGACCATCGCAATTTCAGTTAAGTTTAACAAATGCGAAAGAAAAGGAACAATTTTTAGCAAATAATGGAATTACTTATGAATTAAATGATTCGATTTCAATTCTAAAAGCAAATGATATACCAATAAGTATTACTGGAATTATTTCACATCAAAATTATAATTATTCAAAAAAGACTAAATCATTATTGGTAGAAGGGAGTATATTTACGGCAGCTAAGATTCGACAACAATCACGAACATTAGGCTTACGAACAACTCGTTCTATAAGATATGAGAAATCATTAAATCATACAAATTTATTAAATACGATTTCTCGATTCATTGATCTAGTACGAATTTCAAATCCAAATTTAGTTTGTAAAATTCATACAAATAGTTCAGTAGTCGAACAAAAAGCGAAAACTCTTGAACTACATTATGAGAATGTTAAAGAAATTTTAGGTCCAGTTAAAGGCGAGACAGATCAAGCTATTTTGCCGTCAACAATCACTACTATTCTTGAACAATTACAATTTCAAGTTGAGTATAACACAACAACTAACTCTTGGAATGTTAATGTTCCAGAATTTCGACAAAATGATATTGAGCAAGAAATTGATTTAATTGAAGAAGTTGGTCGTTTGTATGGATTTAATAATTTCTTAACAAGATTACCAAGCCTGACAAAAACTGGAACAGAGGATTTTGCATATCAAATACGTAAAAAAATAACTGCTGGTTTAATTGGGTCTGGATTGAACGAGTTAATTCAATATTCATTGGTTCCAGAGACAACATATTTAAAAAATGAAGTACAGCTAATTAATCCATTAGTAAAAGATTACGCAAACTTACGAGTAAGCTTATTACCAAACTTAATAAAAGCAATTGAAGAAAATACTAAAAAGGGTAACTCTGGACTAGAAGGCTTTGAATATGGCCATGTTTTCTCAAATTCAAAATCGAAGATGATGAATGAATATGAATCTGTAGCGGGGATTTTTGGTGGATCCTTAATAAAGTCAGATTGGTCTGATTCGTCTCATTTTTTAACCTGGTTTGAAGGAAAATCAAAACTTGAAGACTTATTAAAGAAATTAAATTTAATAACATATTGGCAGTTTTATAAGCCGTTACGCGAAAAGAATATATTGCATCCATATCGAACGGCAGAGGTATATTTGGCAAATCAATCAAAACTGGGTATTTTTGGTCAAATTCATCCATTATTGGCCAAACAATTGAATATTTCATCAAAAATTTATTTATTTGAATTGAACTTTGAATTAATTAAAGAACAAATTCAAAAAAATAAAGTAACAATTTATCAAGAATATTCATCGTATCCAAAAGTAATAAAAGATTTATCTTTTATTATTCATCAAGATATTGCTTTTCAAGATTTAAAAGAAATTTTATATTTAAATGGAAGTAAATTTTTAACGGAAATTAATTTATTAGATGAATATCGTGGGTCTTCCATTCCTGTAGATCATACTAGTTTGTGTATACAGTTTGTTTTTCAATCGGATCAGGAAACATTAAAAAATAAAAAAATAGAAAAAATTTTGGATCATCTGAAATCATTATTAGTTGATCAGTTCAAGGTTGTAATGCGAACGTAACTCCAGAGAGTAGAAGTTTGATGGTAGATAATTCGAAAGTTATTCTAGAATTATCCACCACCCACAATACTTACAATTTCAATTTTATCAGAATGTTTTAAAAAAGTTGTTTTCCATTTATTTTTTTCACAAATGAAATTATTATATTCTAAAACGAGTAGAGAATCATTGTAATTAAAATATGTTACTACATCAAATAAAGTAAGATTGTCATCTGTTCGGTACATTTCTCCATTTAAAATAAATTGTTTTGATTGACTCATAGTATTATTCTAAAAATTTCTGAATAAAGTATCTAGACATTTTATAATAAGAACTGATAAAGTATTAGTCAAGACAATATGGCGGGTGTGGCCAAGTGGTTAAGGCAGTGGGTTGTGATTCCACCATTCGCCGGTTCAATTCCGGTCACTCGCCCTTATTGATTTCATAAACTTAAGTATTTTTAAAACAACTATTTATAATTCAAATTAATTTATGTCACGTTATCGAGGACCAAAATTAAAAATTAGTAGAAGATTAGGTCTTTTGCCAGGTTTAACAACTAAAAAATCAAATAAACTAAATCGCCCTGGGAAAGCAGGAACATCCGAAGATAAAGGTAAAAAATTAACAGAATACGGCATTCGATTAGAAGAAAAACAAAAACTAAAATTCAACTATGGATTGACTGAAAGCCAATTGTTTCGATATGTGAAAGAAGCTCGACGTCGAAAAGGTGTTACCGGTTTAATTTTACTTCAATTACTAGAAATGCGATTAGATACACTTTGTTTTACTTTAGGGTTTGCAAAAAGTATTGGTCAAGCTCGCCAACTAGTAAATCATGGACATATTACGGTTAATAAAAAAGTAATCAGTATTCCAAGTTTTCAATGTCGATTAAATGATGTTATCAGCGTAAAAGAAAAGAGTACATCTAAAGATTTAGTAATGAATAATCTGAAAAATAATCAACGCACGGAAATACCTTATAATTTGAAATTTGATGATTCAAAATTAGAGGCAACCGTTTTAGATTATTGCGATCGAAATGATATTCAACTTCAATTGAATGAATTATTAGTGATTGAGTATTATTCACGTCGATAAAAAATTAAATTATTGTATAATATTGCTATGTTAAAATTACGATTAAAAAGAATAGGAAGAAAACGAGCTCCATCATATAGATTGGTAATTATGGAAAATAGTTGTCGACGAGATGGAAGACCGGTGGAAGAAGTTGGTTACTACAATCCAATTTCCAAACAATATAAATTTGATGATATAAAAATTAAAAAGTGGTTAAATTATGGCGCGAAGCCTACAAAAACAGTCTTTTATTTATTAAAAAAGGCAGAAATCCTTTAATTTTACTAAATACTAGTTGAGAATTTAAGAATCACTTTTATATTTCGAGGTAATTTATTAAATATCATTAACAGTTACCAAGATTAAATCTAAAAATTGAAAATAAGTCAAAGATAGTTTAAATAAAACTACTTTGACATATAAAAAATTAGTGGACATCACTTTTTTACTTTTCGGTTTATCAATTCATTATTTTAGTTTGACTTTTAAATCAAAATAGTATATCCTAACTACAAATATATTTTCTATAATAAAAATAATGGCTGTACCTAAAAAGAGAACATCAAAAGCAAAAAAGAATGCTCGTAAGGCAAATTGGAAAAGAAAAGGTTATAAAGCAGCTCAAAAATCTTTATCCTTAGCAAAATCAATGTTACGAGGAAAACCAACAAGTTTTGTGTATAGTGTCGATATTGAAGAAACTGAGTAAATCTTTCAAATATGTTCAATATTGAAAGATTTATTCTTATTTTAAACTTTTATTCTTAAAAATCTTTAATAATGTAGCGAATGTGGCGGAATTGGTAGACGCGCTAGGTTTAGGTTCTAGTAACTTCGGTTGTGAGAGTTCGAGTCTCTCCATTCGCAATTCAACTTGAAAATCATTTTTTGTTTATTTCCATATTCCTTAATTATTTAAAATATGCTTCCTTTTACTCTTCAACAACTCAGAATTTTAAGAGCTATTGCAATCGAAAAAAATTTTACTCGAGCGGCTTCGAGTTTATATATTTCACAACCGTCGTTAAGTAAGCAACTTAAAATTTTGGAAGAAAATTTAGATACTGTATTAATTAATCGTGAGCGAAGTCAAATTTCCTTAACAGAAAGTGGAGAAATTTTTTTACAATATGCAGAGAGGATCCTAATTCTTTGTGAAGAAAGTTGTCGTGCTTTAATTGATCTAAAAAATGGCGAACGAGGTAATTTAATTGTTGGTGCAAGTCAAACAATTGGTACATATCTTATGCCCCGCATTTTAGCTTTATTTGCCCAAAATTATCCACAAATTGATTTAAAAGTTCAAGTGGATTCGACTCGAACAATTGCAACTAGTGTTATTAAACGTGAAATAGATGTTGCAATCGTCGGAGGAGAAATTACAAATGAATTAAAAAAGAAGTTAACCATTCAGCCTTTCGTCTATGATGAATTACGTTTAATTGTTTCAAATTCTCATCCTTTTGCTATGAAAAAAATAATTACAAAAGAGGATCTCTATTGTTTAGATTTTATAACATTGCATTCGACTTCGACTATTAAAAAGTTTATTGATAAAATATTAATTCAAAATGAAATTCGAATTAATGAATTAAAAACAATTTTACAATTGAATTCAATTGAAGGAATTAAAACCGCTGTAAGCCTAGGGTTAGGAGCGGCGTTTGTATCTTCTTCATCAATTGAAAAAGAAATACAATTAAACCAAATTCAAATTTTAGAAATCGAAAATCTTAATATTAATCGTCAATTATCAATTATTAGTAATCCGGAATGTTATACATCAAAGGCCTTTGAATTGTTCTATACTGAGTTAGTTCGATTGCAAACAAAAAGCAATCCATAAGATGGAACCCCTAAAAAAGTTGACGGTTTCAAAAAACTTTTAGTATCATTAAAAATAAACAAAAATAAATTAATTTAGACTATGAAATATGCAATTGTCGAGATTAGTGGCAGACAAGTTTGGATTGAAACAGGAAAATATTACGATTTTAACCGAATTTCAACCGATTTAGGTAAACAAATCACATTAAATCGTGTGTTGCTATTCAATGATGAAGGTAATGTATTAATTGGACAGCCATATTTAGAAAGTGTAAAAATAAAAGGGAAAATTTTAGAACATTTTCGTGGTAAGAAAACACTTGTCTATAAAATGCGTCCTAAAAAAAAGACTCGAAAAAAACAAGGGCATCGCCAAGAATTAACACGAGTTTTCATTGAAGATATTGTTGCAAAATAATTAAAAGGAGGAACAAATTATGGCACATAAGAAAGGAGCAGGAAGTACAAAAAATGGTCGCGATTCAAATGCAAAACGTTTAGGTGTTAAGCGATTTGGAGGAGAAAAGGTAAAAGCAGGAAATATCCTTGTTCGACAACGTGGAATGAAGTTTAAGCCCGGAAATCATGTTGGATGCGGTAAAGATTTTACTTTATTTGCATTAAAAGATGGAATTTTACAATTTGATTATCAAGAAGGTAAAAAGAAACGTGTAAATATTGTTGTGTAAAAGGATTTAACAAATTTTGAATGCGAAAAAATCTATTAAAAAAAAGTTCTGTTTTCAAGAAATATCAAAATATAGTTACGCAAATCAATAATTTTGAAGAAACTTTTCAGACGTTTAGTGATAATGACTTGCGAGCTCATACTTTGAAATTAAAAAAGCAATATCAAGAATCTAAAAATTTAAATTCGGTAATTGCTGAGTCTTTTGCATTAACGCGAGAAGCCAGCGTTCGTACTCTTGGCTTACGACATTTCGATGTTCAGCTAATTGGTGGACTTGTTTTAAATAATCAAAAAATTGCTGAAATGAAAACCGGAGAAGGGAAAACATTAGTTGCTACTTTATCTGCTTCATTAAATGCATTAACGGAAAAAGGTGTTCATATTGTCACAGTTAATGATTATCTGGCGAGTCGTGATCAAGCATCGATGGGTCAAATTTACAAATTTTTAGGTTTTCGGACTGGATTGATTCAAGATGACATGGTAAAAGCAGAGCGAAGAAAAAATTACAATGCTGATATTACCTATGTTACCAATTACGCTGTTACCTTTGATTTTTTATACGATAACTTAGCATCTAATGCATCAGATGTCGTATTACGACCTTTCCAATATTGTATCATTGATGAAGTTGATTCAGTTTTAATTGATGAAGCGCAAACTCCGTTGATCATTTCGGATAATCTTGAAACACCTGTTGACAAATATATTATTGCATCGGAAATTACGAATTACTTAAATGCTGGAATTCATTTTACCGTTGATGAAAAAAATAAAAATATTGTTTTAACGGAAGAAGGTAGTAAACAAATCGAAGAAATCCTACAAATTCAAGATTTGTACGATCCTCGTCAACCATGGATTCCGTATGTAATTAATGCAATTAAAGCCAATACATTATTTTTAAATAATGTTAATTATATTATTCAAAACGATCGAATTGTCATTGTCGATGAGTTTACAGGGCGAATTATGCCAGATCGACGCTGGGGTGATGGTCTTCATCAAGCTATTGAAGCCAAAGAAAAATTACCAATTCGTCAAAAAACGGAAACATCTGCTTCAATTACATATCAAAACTTCTTTTTATTATATCCTAAATTATCAGGTATGACAGGGACTGGAAAAACAGCCGAGATCGAATTTGAAAAAATTTATAAATTATCGGTTGATGAAATTCCAACAGCTCGTCCACCATTACGAAATGATTTAGCGGATCTAATTTATAAAGATCAATTTTCAAAATGGACAGCCATTGCGAAAACTTGTAATGAAGTTTCATCAACAGGTCAACCTATTTTAGTTGGTACAACAACTGTTGAAAAATCTGAATTGTTGGCCGAATTATTAAATGCCTATCAATTACCATATCAACTTTTAAATGCCAAGCCTGAAAATGTACGACGCGAGTCAGAAATTGTGGCTCAAGCTGGAAAACAAGGCGCAATAACTATTGCAACAAATATGGCGGGTCGAGGAACTGATATTATCCTTGGTGGAAATATTTCGTTTACAGTTGAAAAAGAGTTATATGATATTTTAACCCTTTCACGTAATTATGTCCTTTCCAAAAAAACAACCATTTTTGGATCCATAATGAGAACGCAATTCCATTGTATGTCACAAAAATTTTTAAGTGTTCTTTTCTCATTACTAAAAGATGATAATTTTTTAAAATTATCAGATGTTGAAATTTTACGGACGCTACGAGAGAATGATAAAATTTCTATTCCAAATAGTTCTTATCAATGTTCCATCAAATCTTTGATGAATGAATTACGGACGTATTATAAAAAACATCAACAACAAGAAAACCAAATTGTTAAAAATTTAGGTGGATTATATATTCTTGGAACGGAACGAAATGATTCAAGACGAGTAGATAATCAATTGCGTGGACGATGCGGCCGTCAAGGTGATCCTGGAACTTCGCAATTTTTCTTAAGCTTGGATGATACTCTTCTACGATTATTTGGTGGTCCTAAAATTCAAACTTTTCTTCAAGCCCAGTTAACAGATGATGCTCCATTACAATCAGATTTGCTAACAAAAACTTTAAATTCAGCTCAACAAAGAGTTGAAGAGCGAGCTTATCAACAGCGAAAAAATTTATTTGAATATGATGAAGTTTTAAATACACAACGAGAAATTCTTTATGCTGACCGAAAACAAATTTTAAACAGTACTGATTTAGAAAAAATGATTTTGGGTTATGGAGAGCAAATCATCACTGAGACTTTAAGAGAATTAAGAAAGAAAAAATTGTCAGCCAAAGACACTCTTGCATTTTTTGAAAATTTATCCGGCAAAAATTTAATGTTTAATGACACTGATCCGAATGGATTGAAACTTTATTTATTCAATGAATTTTGGTTATTATATCAATCAAGAAAAAGTGAATTAGATATTTATGGTTCAACAACATGTAAAAAGTTTGAACAAAGTATCAGTTTAATTAATATTGATCGTATTTGGCGTGAACATTTACAAAAAATGACACTATTACGCGAAGCTGTAGGTTGGCGCGGATATGGACAACAAAATCCATTGTATGAATATAAACGAGAAGCATTTGTAATGTTCTTTGAACAAGCAAAAATTCTTCGACATTTAGTACTGTATGATTTTTTACGGTCATCTATTTTATAATAATATCTATTTTTAAAGGTAATTAACATATGTCAAAACGCACACTTTCAAATAAAAGTCGATACTCGATTTTAAAATTATCTGGTTTTAGAGCAAGAATGGGAACGGCACAAGGTCGAAAAACGGTTCGAAACCGTCGCAAAAAAGGTCGAAAAACACTAACGATTCGTCGTTAATGTTGAATTCCAATTATTAAAGTTATTTATATAAATGGCTTTAATAATTAATCATTTTTTATTTAAAATTACTATAATATTAATTTAATAAATTAATTTTTTGAATAAATATTTTATGAAATTTACTAGTGAATTAGCTCTTTTCCTAAAAGCTCGTTATCCAATTCTCTATATTAATACAGTAGAAGAAGATCGAGTAGAATATATTATTCGTAAAAATGTAAAGACCAATTTAAATCGTAGTATTTATAGTTGGGATTTTGTAGATGGATACACAAATAATCCAAATAATGAAGGATTTGCAAAACGAAATCCCCTGCAAGCCCTAGAGCTCGTAGAAAGACTTAATTCTGAAACTCCAGCCCTATTCTTACTTAAAGATTTCAATCGATTTTTAACGGATCTTTCTATTTCCAGAAAGCTTCGAAATATTAGTCGAATTTTGAAATTACAACCTAAGACAATTATTATTATTGGATCAGACTTAACAATTCCGAAAGAATTACAAGAACTAATTACTGTTTTACAATTTCAATTACCCTTCGAAGAAGAGATTAGCCAAGAATTAACTCGATTGATTAATTCTTTAAATATTGAAGTTGATGCAGAATTGTTTGAAAATTTAACACGTGCTTGCCAAGGATTATCATTGGAGCGAATTCGACGAGTTTTATCAAAAATTATTGCAACTTATAAAACTATTGATAAAAACAGTATTGCTCTTTTATTAAGTGAAAAAAAACAAATTATTAGTCAAACTGAAATTCTTGAATATTGTTCGGTAAATGAAAAAATTACAAATCTTGGAGGATTAAATAATTTAAAAGATTGGTTAAATAAAAGAAAAACAGCTTTTAGTATCCAAGCATCTAATTACGGGTTACCCACTCCTCGTGGTTTATTATTAATTGGTATTCAAGGAACAGGAAAATCTTTAACTGCAAAAGCGATTGCTAACGACTGGCAATTACCACTTTTAAAATTGGATGTTGGTAAATTGTTTGGAGGAATTGTTGGGGAATCAGAATCACGTCTACGTCAAATGATCAATGTGGCAGAAACTATTTCACCATGTATTTTATGGATTGATGAAATTGATAAAGCATTTACTAATACGGATAGTAAAGGTGATAGTGGAACAAGTAATCGGGTATTAGCAACATTTATTAGTTGGCTCTCAGAAAAGACAAAACCTGTTTTTGTAATCTCTACTGCCAATAATATTGATTTATTACCATTAGAAATTATTCGAAAAGGACGATTCGATGAAATTTTTTTTTTAGATTTACCAAAATTAGATGAGCGAGAAGAAATTTTTAAGATTCATCTTCAAGAATTTCGACCAAATAGCTGGAAATCATTTGATTATACAAAATTAGCTCAATTATCGGAATCATTCTCTGGAGCAGAAATTAAACAAGGTATTATTGAAGGTATGTATCAAGCGTTTTATGAGAAACGTGAGGTAACAACCGAAGATATTTGTTTTGCTTTAAAAGAATTTGTACCGTTAGCAAATTTAGAAACTAGTCAAATGGCAAAATTACAAAATTGGGCTTCTTCTGGTCAAGTTCGTTTAGCTTCTTCGAAACCAATATATATTTAAATTCTGATTTTTATTTTTGATGAGACAAACACTTTTTAGATTATTTGCAAACTTAAAATTTTCAATTTTTATTCTCTTATTAATTAGTCTTTGTAGTGTTATAGGAACAGTTATTGAACAAGATCAAGCGATTGAAACCTATAAAGTTAATTATCCATTGACGAATCCATTGTTTGGATTTTTATCGTGGGATCTAATTCTTAAGTTTGGGTTAGATCATGTCTATAAAACATGGTGGTTTTTATTCTTGATTTTCTTATTTGGTTGTAGTTTAGTTTTATGTAGTTTTTTACAACAATTACCATCTTTAAAAATTGCACGTCGTTGTCAATTCTTTCGAACTACAAATAGTTTTTCCAAATTAAATAATTTAACGGTTTTAGTAAATTTTTCATTTTCGAAAATTTTATCCACCGTTCGAACACAACAATATTCCGTATTTCAGCAAAAGAATATGGTCTATTGTTACAAGGGTTTAATTGGTCGGATTGGACCAATTATTGTTCATTTTAGTATGATTCTAATTTTGATCGGAACTATTGTTGGATCATTATTTGGATTTAAAGCACAAGAAATTATTCCTAAGACAGAACAATTTCACATTCAAAATATTTTATCCAATGGGACTTTAAGCGTTATTCCAACCAACTCCGCAAGAGTTAATGATTTTTGGATAACCTATACAAAAAGTAAGACTATTTCACAATTTTATTCGGATATTTCGATCTTAAATCCTGAAGGAAATGAAATAAAACGAAAAACAATTTCAGTTAACTATCCTTTTATTAACCGTGGAATTTATTATTATCAAACGGATTGGAGTTTAATTGCTATACGGTTTAAAAATTTACAAAACCAAATTATTGAATATCCATTAATTAATAGTTTTCCAAATCAAGAAAAAATTTGGTTAACCTGGATTTCAAATAATCAATCTTTACAAGATGGAATGCTTTTATTAATTGATAATTTAGAAGGTTACTCTTCTATTTACAATGCAACCGGCCAATTCTTGGGAAATCTTGAGATAAATGAAACATTGAATCTTAATCAGCCAATTCTGTTATCAGAAATTATAAGCTCGACTGGTTTACAAGTTAAAACAGATCCCGGTATTCCTCTTATTTATTTAGGATTTTTCTTCTTAATGATTAGTACATTATTAAGTTATATTACGTATTCCCAAGTTTGGATTAT
>Ga0316201_10002372_pt1 | contig 13381 bp, 15 predicted proteins | sample CS6wburrow_MG_FD_204516 | JGI IMG/M metagenome (GOLD analysis project Ga0316201, IMG submission 204516) | Coastal sediment microbial communities from Delaware Bay, Delaware, United States - CS-6 worm burrow | ecosystem: Environmental > Aquatic > Marine > Coastal > Sediment | place: USA... | reverse complement strand
ACGTATGTCCACTCCTGTCGGGCAAACCGCGACGCATTGATTACAGTCGACGCAATCACCGGTTGTACGCTGCTCCTCTTTTTGTCCTTTCTTGACCCGTCCACGCGGTTCCCCACGGTGAAAATCGTAGGTGGGAACCGCCGAACTGTTATCCACCATCACACCCTGGATGCGCGCATAAGGGCAGAGCCAGAAGCAGGTCTGTTCGCGCAGAAACCCGGCCAGCACGTAGGTTCCTGCGGTAAAAAGTGCCAGGGTTATCAGCGCGGTGGTGCCAAGTTCTAGGGTGGCCAGGTCTATCCAGAACTGTCGTGCATCGACAAACCAGGTGATAAAGCCGACGCCGGTAACAAAAGCGATGACCAGCCAGAGCAGATGCTTAATGCCCTTCTTGCGAATCTTCTCGAAGCTAAGGGGCGCGTCGTCCAGTTTCCGCCGTTTGGCCGGGGGACCCTCCAGTTTCTCCTCGATCCATGTGTAGATATCGGTCCACACCGTCTGAAAACAGAAGAACCCACACCACACTCGACCGGCAATTGCCGTAACTACGGCCAGCAGGATGGCAAAAAACAGCAGCAGGAGGGAGAGCATCCAGAAATCCTGCGGAAGTATCGTCACACCGAACAAATGAAACTGACGGTTAGGTATATCGAACAGAACTGCCTGACGATCACCCCAGCGCAGGTAAGGACCCAGCAAGAACAACAGCCAGAGGGAATTCGACAGCCATTTGAATCGACGCCATTTACCCCCCACTCGCTTGGCATGAATGGTTTCGTCTCCAGTGTTGATATGCCAGTATCCGGCTTCTGCATATAACGCGTCTACGGCTGTGTCCCGTTGCGATTGCTGATTGTTACTCAACGGATGTCTCCTCTGCGGACCAACGGAATTGGGACAACTCAAATATTAGTTGGTTCAATATCTTAGATAGCTCTGCCAGATTTAAAACCGGCTGGTTAGTCTACGTCACAAACCCCACTGAACAATGCGAATTGTCAATACTCACACAGCACAAAGTCACAAAAAAAAGAGGGGAGATAAATCCCCCCTTCATACGGCCCAGTATACAGCGCTGCGCTGTTTACTTGTTGTGCATTGCTGCATCCTTTTCCATAAGTGCCTTTATCTTAAACAAAAGGAATACGAAGATAACCACACAGATGCCTACCGCGGCTATGGATCCCCAGACTACCGGATCGCTGATACCCATATCTATTTCCTATTTGCCAGCAGCGCCGACCGGTTTGTTTGCAGGCCGGCGCCACATTTGAGTTTCACCTCAAAACCTCTCGACTACTGACCACCGCCAAACTTGTGTACGTAGACCGCAAGTTTCTTGATGTCGTTCTCGGAGAGGCGCTCGCCGAAAGCCGGCATGACCGCTTCACGGGTCTTGGGGTCGGACACATCATTCACGCCATGCACGATGGTGTATTTCACGCTATCCAGAAGGCTCTGCTCACCTTCGGGTGCGAAACGGTAGATACTGTCCGTCAGATTCGCCGATCCCAGCGCCGCTATTCCTTTGCCATCCATCCCATGACATGCAATACAGCCTTTCTGCAAAAACAGCGGTGTGGATGCGGGCTGACCTTCAACAATCGCTTTACTCAGCTCGTCCACCTCTTCCGGCTGCAGAATATTTCCGTGGGCGATCATGACGCCCTTACGGCCGCCAACGAGAGTCTGCTCGATGTTCTCGATAGTCCCGCCGAACAGCCAGTCGTCATCCACCAGCACCGGAAATCCCGGACCACCCTGGCCACTGCTACCGTGGCAGGCTGCGCAGTTATCGCCGAACAACACCTTGGCAGAAGCTACGGTATAGGTTGAGAGGCCTTCATCTTTCAGAATATCAGCCGCCGACATCCCCGCCAGTTTAGTCTCGAATGGAGCACGCACCGCTTCAACCTCGGCTACACCGTCCTGGTACTCCTTCATCTGAGTCCAACCGGTGACACCCTTGGTGAAGCCCTGGCTGCCGGGCAGCGCCGGCCACATCGGATAGATGATGCCGTACCCGATAAACCAGATTAGCGAGGCCCAGAGCGAGATCATCCACCAGCGTGGTATCGGGTTAGTCAGCTCCCGCAGATTATCGTCCCAGATGTGTCCGGTATTGTTTTCACCCGGAAATGGATTTTTATCCGCCATTATTTTCTCCGCTTCTAATTTGCTCGTCATCCAGCGGGATGTACTTCTTCGATTCGAATTTATCCCGGTTTTTTGGACGCAGGACGTAGAAATATAGCCCTACCATGAGCAGAAATATTACTACCGTTAGAACGGTCCCCACCCAGTCTGTAGTGGTCATCGCCTGCCAATCGGTATGGAAGTACTCCATCAGGCTACTCACGGTACACCTTGCTTTCGTCCAGTTTGGTCATGGTACCCAACACCTGAAGATACGCGACCATAGCATCCTCCTCGGTCTTGCCCTCTACCTCCTTCGCTGCCGCCGCGATGTCCGCATCGGTATATGGAACGCCGATGGACTGCAGGCCTTTCATGTGATCCCCAATAGAAGCTTCCACCAGGTTCTCTTTCAGCCAGGGATAGTTCGGCATGACCGACTCCGGCACCACGGACCGCGGTGCCCGCAGATGCCTACGGTGCCAGTCGTCCGAGTACTTGCCGCCGACTCGCGCCATATCCGGACCGGTCCGCTTGGAACCCCACTGAAAGGGGTGGTCGTACATCGACTCGGACGCCAGCGAGTAGTGGCCATAGCGCTCTTTTTCGTCGCGGAAGGGACGAATCATCTGCGAGTGGCATAAGTAGCAGCCTTCACGGATATAGACATCGCGACCGGCCAGCTCCAGCGCCTTATAGGGACGCATGCCGTCGCCCGGCTTGTGATCGTGCAACGTCTGACCCTCCTGGCGTTGCCATACCAGCTCCGGCGCACTGTTGTGCTCCATGGTGTTCTTCAAATAAAACAGCGGAACGATCTCAACCAGACCGCCCACGGAGAGCACGATCGCCAGCACGATCGTCAATCCCCAGATATTTCTTTCCATGCTCTCTTGCATTGCCATTTTAATTACTCCTCTTAAGCAGCGGCGGGCGCAGTACGGGCAGCCTGCACACTACCGTCAGCTGAAGCCTTGGCAACGGTCATCAGAATATTGATCACCATCAACACAGTACCCAGCAGGAAGATCATGCCCCCGACCGCACGCATGGCGTAGTACGGATGCATCGCCTCGACCGACTCGGCAAAGGTGTAGGCCAGGGTGCCGTATTCGTCGTAGGCGCGCCACATCAGGCCCTGCATGATGCCGGAGACCCACATGGCTACGATATAGACCACGGTGCCGATGGTGGCGGTCCAGAAATGGGCGTTGATCAGCTTGGAAGACCAGAGCTGGACGTGGAACACCTTGGTCATCATGTGATAGATGGCGCCTATACCCACCATGGCCACCCAACCCAGCGCGCCGGAATGGACGTGACCCACGGTCCAGTCGGTATAGTGCGACAGTGCGTTGACCGTCTTGATCGACATGACCGGACCTTCGAAGGTGGACATGGCATAAAAAGCGAGGGACATGATCAGGAACCGCAGCACATAGTCGGTACGCAGTTTGTCCCAGGCACCGGAGAGGGTCATCATACCGTTCACGGCACCACCCCAGGAGGGGATGATCATCGCCAGGGAAACCGCAGCACCCAGGGAACCGGTCCAGTCTGGCAACGCGGTGTACTGAAGGTGATGCGCACCCAGCCAGACATAGCCGAACATCAGTGCCCAGAAGTGGATAACCGACAAGCGGTAGGAGTAGACAGGACGGTTGGCCTGTTTGGGTACGAAATAGTACATTATCCCGAGGAAACCGGCAGTCAGGTAGAAGCCCACCGCATTGTGCCCCCACCACCACTGGATCATCGCATCCTGCACGCCTGAGAAGATGGAGTAGGACTTGAACAGCCCGACCGGAACGGCCAGGCTGTTGACCACGTGGAGATAGGTGATCATCACCATCATGCCCAGGAAGAACCAGTTTGAGACGTAAATATGCGACGTCTTGCGGTTGGCGATGGTCATGATGAAATTGAACATGTAGGAGAGCCAGACTACTGCGATAGCGATATCGATCGGCCACTCCAACTCAGCGTACTCTTTGCCTTGGGTCAGGCCAAGCGGGAAAGAGATGACCGCCGAAACAATAATCAGATTCCAGCCAACAAAAGTAAACCAGGCCAGTTTGTTGCTCCAGAGCCGAGTGTTACAGGTGCGCTGAACCGTATAGAAAGCTGTCGCCATCAGGGCACATCCACCATACGCAAAAATAACGGCGTTGGTGTGCAGCGGACGCAGACGCCCAAAAGTTATGTATTCCAAATCAAAGTTCAGAAACGGCCAAGCCAGCTCCGAGGCAATATAAACCCCGACCAGGGCGCCTACCATCAGATAGACGGCTGCCATGACCGTGAACCAGCGCACGACACCATAGTCGTACTTTTGCTCAGCTGTGGCGTCCATGAACCCCCCTAAAGAAATATTCAAAGAAAAACTACATTAAATGTAAGGTAATGCACACATCAAAGCCCCCAAACATAGGGTTTTCAGTGCGCGGTATAACATCGTAAAAACTGATAAATGTCAATATATCCAGCTATCTACAGAGCAGAGAAAAACCCTGAACTGGATCAGTATATCGTTGTTATTTAAGATATTTCTTTACAATCATGAGATAGTTGATTTAGATCAAAAAAAACTAATACTCTTATTTTGTGTTATACGAATTTGGGCACTGCCCGCAGTGAGTTGTTGCAGTGCAATTCGGTCGTGGATGAATATACGTTTCCGTTGCAAACGAATGGCGCCGGCTCTATCCATGCGGGTTAAAACTCGACTTACCGTCTCGCCCGCCAATCCCAAATAGTTGCCGATATCTGTGCGCGACATGGTGAGGGTAAACTCCAGACTTGGCAGTCCGCGTCGTGCCAGCCGACTGGAGAGACTCAGCAGAAAACCCGAGATCCGCTGCTCTGCAGACTGATGCACCAGCGCAGAGACGATCTGGTGATTGAAGGCAACCTCCTGCCCCAGCAGTTCGATAATGGATGCCTGCAGCGCCTCTATTGGCCTTCCCGATTCCGGCAGACGGGCGATACGCAATTCGCAGACACTGCTTTTTTCCAGCGCCCTCGCGGTGCAAGGGTAGGTTTTCTGGGACATTGCTTCGACGCCGATCAACTCCCCGGGAAACTGAAATCCGATAACCTGCTTCGACTGCCCGGTATAATCCACGAAAGTTTTAAACGAACCGGATTTGACTGCAAAAATGGAGCCAAACGCATCTTCCTGACTGAACAGGATCTCACCCCGCTCCAGCGGGCGTCGACGCAACAAGACACCGTCCGGAACGCCGCTCGACTCCTCGGCATAATCGAGTGCCTGACAGACCGGGTCCAACCCACAATCTTCGCACTCAACCTCAATCGCCGTCTCAGGGTTAGTCTGCTCCTCACATTGAGCGCTATATTCTGACGAACGCGGTTTATTCATTCCGTATACAGATTTACAATCAAGCCTAGAGCAAATTATACGACAAAAAAGCCGTCGCGATGCGGCGTCACCGCCGGCACCGGTCAGGTCTTGCTGTGGCTACTTGAAAATAGTATCGACCGAAAAGCCGTCTTTTTCCAGGATGACCCTTAGCCGCTTCAATGCGTCCATCTGAATCTGCCGCACCCGCTCGCGCGTTACACCCAGCTCGTTGGCAACCTCTTCAAGCGTCGAATTCTCATAACCATGCAATCCGAAACGGCGTTCCACAACTTCGCGTTGCTTCTGGTTGAGCTTACTCAGCCATGCGTCCAGATTGGCGTTCAGCCCCTCATTCTGGATACTCACCAGCGGATCCTGAGTCTGACGGTCGGGTATGGTGTCCAGCAGGGGTTTGTCTGCATCCTTTCCGAACGGCGTATCCACCGACGCAATTCGTTCATTCAGGCCAAGCATTCGCTTGACTTCACCGATCGGCTTGTCCAGCAGTTCTGCTATCTCCTCCGTGGTCGGCTCGTGATCCTGTATCTGAGCGAGATTCCGTGCCGCCCGAAGGTAGACATTGATCTCTTTTACAACGTGAATCGGCAGTCTGATCGTCCTTGTCTGATTCATGATCGCGCGTTCGATCGTCTGCCGAATCCACCAGGTGGCGTAGGTGGAGAAACGAAAACCCCGTTCCGGGTCGAACTTTTCAACCGCCCTGATCAGACCAAGATTTCCCTCCTCTATCAAATCCAGCAGTGCCAGCCCGCGATTCATGTATCGGCGTGCTATCTTGACCACCAGCCGGAGATTGCTTTCAATCATACGCTGGCGCGACGCCACGTCACCTTTCTGCGCCAGACGGGAGAATGCCACCTCTTCCTCCGCCGACAACAGATTGGAATTCCCAATTTCGCTTAGATAGAGCCGAGTGGCGTCTATCTGGGCCCTGGAAAAATCTCCGGCATCAAAAGAGAGCTTCTCGTCGGTACTGTCGCTATCAGATACCACCGGTTGTAAAACTGACTCTGACTCCGGATCCTTCTCCACTTCCTGATCGTCTTCATCATCGTCCGCAGATGTTCTCTTATTTGCCATAGATCGCACTCCAGTCTATACGGTCACCGGTAGTGGGTTGTCCAGCAAGCCAGGGCGCCGCTAACCGCGCCCATAAGGAGATTCCCCGGGTGCTCGGGCATGAGCTGAATGCAAAGGCTGAGGTAGCGGGATGCACTAACGTCGCCGTGGAAGCAGTTTCAGTGGGTTCACGGGCGTTCCGTTTCTCCTGATCTCAAAATGCAGCGTAGGTCTCCCCCCCCCATTTTTCCCCATCTCCGCGACCGCTTCCCCTCTCCTCACAATCCCTCCCTCATCCACCAGCAGCCTTCGATTGTGGCCATACGCACTCAAATAGTTTTTATTGTGCTTGATAATGATAAGCCGACCATACCCTATCAAACCACTCCCTGCATAGACCACCTTACCACTTTCTGCGGCGACCACCTTCTGGCCACTGTTGCCGCTGATTTTTATCCCTTTGCGGCTTGGATCAACGTTGGAAAACCGCTGTTCCAGTTTCCCTCTCGTCGGCCACTGCCATACAAGTCGTCTACGCTGGTCGAATGCTGTATCGGTTGCACTCTTTTTCGGTGGGTTTGCCTTCTTGCCCGTCGATCGACTGACAACTGTCGGCTTCGCTTTGGTAGTTGGCGCACTTTTGGATGGCGCTGTCTGTTTTTTGCTTGGCCTGGTTTTTGGCGCCGGCTTTGCCGCATAGGTAAGGCGTAACGACTGACCCGGATAGATAGTGTAAGGAGGGGCAATACCGTTCCATCTGGCAAGATCCGGAAAGTCCAGCCCATAACGCCAGGCGATGGTATACAGGGTATCGCCCGCTCTCACACGATGCTGGGTTGGCCTGGTTCTGGCCTGGACTCTTGTCGGTGGCTGTTCCAGCGAAACGACTCTTGCCCGGGTGGGAGTGCTGCAGCCAAAGAGTTGGACGCACGACAACAGTAGAGTCGCAAGCGTCGCAAAAATAAACCGTCCTGTCGTTTGCGAGGCCAATGCACTAAAATTTGGCTGGGAGAATCACTCCGATCAACATCACTACGGTAACCCAACCGACTCTTTCGATATAGTGCTTGATACGATTTTCCATTCTTTCGCCTCCCCAGGCCATCAACGCGTCAACCAGAAAAAATCGCGCACCGCGCCCAATCAATGATGTCAGGACGAATGGCACCAACGCCACCACCCGCTCATAGAGAGAGGAAAACAGTCGCATTCAACGTACCTCTAGAATTGAGCCGGCCAACTCGATGAATTGTCGTTCTCGCGGCATACACCCGTTCCGCGCTGATTGAAAACTCCCTTACAGCGTCCCCCTCAGTAACGGGACGAACACCACTCTTTCCAGCAACTCCTTCTCATATCCCATTTCGGTGCGGGTAACACGTACCAGAACCTGCGCCTGTTCCTGCCCGATAGGCAGTACCATACGCCCGCCCTGTTTCAACTGATCGACCAACGAACGTGGAATTCCCTCGGGTGCAGCGGTAACCAGTATAGCGTCGAACGGTCCATACTCCGGCAGCCCCATCCCGCCATCCGAGTGGTGCAGGCGAATATTCCGTAAACTCATATCCTGAAACCGCCTGCGCGCAAGCAGCTGCAGGGATTTGATACGTTCTACGCTGTAGATCCGCTTTACCAGCCTGGAGAGAACCGCCGTCTGATAGCCGGAGCCGGTTCCGATTTCGAGCACTGTATCCAGCGGTCCCGCCTCAACCAGGAGTTCGGTCATGCGCGCGACGATGTAAGGTTGCGAAATAGTCTGCCCATGGCCAATAGGAAGCGCAGTATCCTCGTAAGCCCGGCTGGCCAGGGCCTCATCCACAAATATGTGCCTGGGCGTTGCCCGCATCGCATTCAAAACGTTGAGATCCTGGATGCCCTTCTCCCGCAAGCGCTTGATCAGCCGCTTACGGGTACGCTCGGAAGTCATACCGATGCCGCGATGCAGAGGATTAATCATCGCTCTATCCCGCCAATCCAGTTGTTCAGAACATCGATCGCTGCATGCCGGGTCAGGTCCACTTGCAACGGCGTCACCGAGACGAAACCCTCTCTTACCGCATAGAAATCGGTGCCGGGGCCAGCATCCTGCTCCAATCCAGCCGGTCCCACCCAATAGATGGTACGACCCCTGGGATCGGTAGATTTGACCACCGGTTCCGCTTTGTGCCTGTGTCCCAGCCTGGTCACCCGATAACCCTTCAACTCCTCGAACGGCAGGTCTGGTATATTGACATTGATGATCGAATCCGGAGAGAGCGGCGAAACCAACAGGCGCTTTACCAGCGAGGCCGCCACTCGTGCCCCGGTTTCATAATATTTCGGCTCGTGACAGCTCATGGAGAGTGCAATCGCCGGCAAGCCCAGAAAACGCCCCTCCGTGGCAGCGGCAACAGTCCCGGAATAGAGTACGTCATCTCCCAGATTGGCACCTGCATTGATACCGGCGATAACCATATCCGGCTCTTGCTCCAGCAACCCGGTAATCGCCAGGTGGACACAATCGGTGGGTGTACCGTCAACTCGGATGAAGCCGTTTTCCGCCCGCTCCGCGCGAATCGGATACTCCAGGGTCAGTGAGTTACTCGCCCCGCTGCGGTTGCGCTCGGGCGCTACTACGCTTACCTCGGCAAACGGCAACAGCGCGTCATACAAAGATTTGAGACCCGGCGCCCGGTAACCGTCGTCATTACTCAACAAAATTCTCATTCAGCTGAAATACCCGATACAACGATGCTCGTCGCAAAGCTAAGACTATACTGGAAATGAAGGCGGGACTCATCCCGATGTCGGTTGCCATTGCGGCAAACAGGCAGGTTCGGCTGGTGTCATCCCCGAAACCCGGCAGGGCTTTCCGTTGGCGGGTGTTAAACAACCTGAAGAGTTGCCGTGCTTCCTTTACATCCCTGCACCATTTGGCAAACTATGGCAGTTGGTGGCATTACCCGAATGGCCTTTCGCTTTGTGTGGGGCGCCATCCCCCTGGTGCGACATCTATCAAACACAGGACCCATGACCAAGAAGAGCCAAAACCCGGATGAGGATCCCAATCTGTTCCGCAGCGAGATGAACGGCACGCTTCGGCATCGCGACGACCGAGTCGAGCCTTACCGGAAAAAACTGAAGCCTTTTCCGCTACCACCGGAAAAAACCGCCGCAGCGCAGGATGAAGCCCAGGAACTTGTCGACCTGAACATTGAAACCGGCGACACTCTCGAGTTCGTCCGGCCGGGCATACAGAATCGACTGTTTCAGGAACTCAGGCGGGGGCATATACCCCCCCAGGAATCGCTCGATCTGCACGGTCTCAGAGTAGCCGAAGCACGTATTGAACTGACCCGCTTCCTTGCATTTGCCACGCACCATCGACTCCGGGTGGTTCACATTATCCACGGTAAGGGTTTCGGTTCAGAAACCAGGCAACCGGTACTGAAACAGAAAGTGAACCAGTGGCTGCGCCAGCGCTCAGAGGTCCTGGCGTTCTGTTCTGCACCCCGCTTCAACGGCGGCACAGGCGCAGTCTATGTTCTGCTCAAACATAAACAGAAACGAAATTGATCAGTCTATCGCCAATCGGTAATCCAGACACTCACGCAGCATCGCTGTTGCATAAACCCCCTTGGGCAGAAAAAAACGCAACTCCACCTCGTCCCCCGCAAACGTCCAGCTAAGATCGGAAATCCTGGCCCGCAGCGAGCGGCGCTCCTGTTTCAATCCGGCTCTCTCCACGCCATCGCGAAATTCAGCCAGCGGCGCCAGCGACTCCCGCTCCAACAGTCCGGCATCGCCCTCTGATTGAAGATCACCCCGCCCCCACAGCGGACCCGAAGGATGAATATCCATTACGGCAAAGCGGCGCAGAATTTCGGCATCTAAACGATCCGGTATAAAGCTGTTGCGGCTTCCATCCAGCATCAAACGCTCCCCCGCAATCGGCTGGTTCCAGGTACCCGCAGCAACACGGCGTGATAGCACGCTGTTGAACAGCAGGGAGCGGGCAGCGGAAAGGTAGAGTCCGCGTTTCTCGCGCGATAGCCTCACCGCTGTTCCGGCAAACATAGCCAGAGCGGCGCCAAGATTGGCATTATCTCGGCCGAATCGTTGCTCACCAAAGTAGTTGGGCATTCCGTATCGAGTAAGACACTCCAACCGATCAAGCAACTGCTGCCTGTCCCCCTGTAACCCGCGTGCGCGAATTACGAAGCGGTTGCCCCGCAACGCTCCGGTTCTTAGCTTCCTGCTGTGACGGGAACTGCTCAACACCCGGATCTCGCTGGATTCGAAGGCGCTCCAGTCCGGCTCCGGCCGACCCGCCATGCGCACTGAAAACCATTGACGTGTCAAGGCCCGGCGATCCTTCTTTCCGGCATAGCTCACGTCACGGCGCGGGACACCGGCGTATCGCGCCAACCGGGTAGCCACCCAATCGGTGTTGGCATTGCGCTTTTCTATCCTGAGTAGAACATGCTCGCCCTGCCCATCGGGTTCCACCAGCGTCACTTCGTCGACCCGAAAATCCTCAGGCTCAGTTTTCAGGACAGCACGGCAACTTGCCCCGCCAAAAGCATAGGGCCACTTCGGAGCCAAGGCGCCAGCTTCCCCCACCGAGATACCTCTGGTCACCGACACCGCACTCAACTCTCCAGCAGCAGAACGACTGCCTGCGCAGCTATCCCCTCACCGCGTCCGGTGTATCCCATCCCCTCGGTTGTCGTCGCCTTTACGTTCACACGATCCGCATCGACCTTCAGATCAGCCGCGATTCGGATACGCATAGTATCTATGTAGGGCGACAATCTGGGCATCTGAGCTACCAGCGTAGCGTCCAAATTGCCGACACGCAGGTTGAGTTGCTGGATTTTCTCTCGCACGGCGCGCAGCAGAATGCGGCTATCCACGTTCTTGAATTCATCGCTGCTGTCGGGAAAGTGGTTGCCGATATCTCTCAGCCCGGCTGCGCCCAGCAGCGCATCGCAAATAGCGTGAATCAGGACATCGCCGTCGGAATGTGCCGCCAGGCCGAGATTGTAGGATATCTCCACTCCCCCTAACACAAGCCTGCGACCTGGTGCAAATTTATGTGCATCAAACCCCTGACCTATTCTCATAGTTCACCTGTCTTAACCGATCATCGACCGGTAAATTGCACCACAACAACGGAAAATACAACAAGATCGACTATCCCACAGGCACCCGCCTCGACTCTCCGGGTGGGGCGCGTTTGGGCAGAATGGAACGATTCAGGCCCCGACCTGTTGTTGTTGCAGGTAAAACCGGGCCAGCTCCAGGTCCTGAGGGTGGGTGATTTTTATATTGTCCGAGTGGCCCTCCACCAGCCTGGGGTTCAGGCCATGGAGTTCGATTGCACTAGCCTCATCGGTTACCGGTCTGCCCGCCTGCAATGCGGCGCCCAGCGATTGATGCAGTAACCCAAGTCGAAACATTTGCGGCGTGAACGCCCGCCACAAATGCTCGCGTGCCAGGGTTTCGCCAATTACCCCGGTCGGCCCTTCCCGTTTCACGGTATCTGACAGGCGACCAGCGAGGATACCACCCACAGGGTGGTCCGCCAGCTCATCGATCAGACGGTCGATATCGGTCGAACGCAGGCAGGGACGGGCCGCGTCATGAACCAACACCCAGTCATCCGGGCCGGCCTCTTCCCGAATGCGGCAAAGCGCATTGAGCACCGAGTGGCCTCTCTCACTGCCACCCTCCACCCGCATCACTTCGGCGTGACCGGCATATTGACATCCGTCCCACCAACGATCGTCACTGGACAGAGCGACATAGACGCGCTCAATCCTGGGATGAGCAAGCAGTCTTCCAAGAGAGTGCTCAATCACCATCTTTCCATCGAGGGTATGATACTGCTTGGGTACTTCCCCGCCCATTCGCCGCCCCACTCCGGCGGCTGGAACAATGCCCCAAAAACGTCGCGCCTGGTTCACTTCCCGGTTCCTGCGGGCACTGTGACCTGGTAAAAGATCTCATCCTCCTTGATCATACCGAGCTCGCTGCGAGCCCGCTCCTCTATCGCCTCCAGGCCGCGCTTGAGATCGGAGACTTCCGCCTGCAGGGCGCCGTTACGCTTTTCAAGCCTGAGTAACGTCTGCCGCTGTTCGTCAATCTCCTGCCTGAGCGTATGCACCTCCGCCAGGCTGCCCTCTCCCACCCAGAGACGATACTGGAGCACAATCAGCATCACCAGAAGTATGGCGATGAGAACCCTGATCATAAATTGGTAAAAGCCCCCCTGCCGGCATAGACGGCCTGGTCACCGAGTTGATCCTCGATCCTCATCAACTGATTGTATTTTGCCACCCGGTCAGAACGGGATAGTGATCCGGTCTTGATCTGACCGGTATTGGTCGCCACTACCAGATCAGCCAGCGTCGTATCCTCGCTCTCGCCCGAGCGGTGGGAAATAACCGCCGTGTAGCCGGCATCCTGGGCCATTTTGATGGCATTCCGGGTTTCTGTCAGAGTGCCGATCTGGTTGAACTTGATGAGAATGGAGTTGGCGATCCCCTGGTCGATGCCACGCTGCAGAATCGCGGTATTGGTTACGAACAGGTCATCCCCCACCAGTTGGATTTTTTTACCGAGCTTTTCTGTCAGCAGCTTCCACCCATCCCAGTCGCTTTCATCCATGCCGTCCTCTACCGTGATAATGGGGTAACGGGAAACCAGTCCGGCGAGATAGTCGGCGAATTCCGAGGCACTGAATTTGCGATTTTCAGACTCGAGATCATAAACACCGTCCCGGTAGAACTCAGAGCTCGCCACGTCGAGACCGAT
>Ga0316201_10002371_pt1 | contig 13382 bp, 9 predicted proteins | sample CS6wburrow_MG_FD_204516 | JGI IMG/M metagenome (GOLD analysis project Ga0316201, IMG submission 204516) | Coastal sediment microbial communities from Delaware Bay, Delaware, United States - CS-6 worm burrow | ecosystem: Environmental > Aquatic > Marine > Coastal > Sediment | place: USA: Delaware... | reverse complement strand
ATCGCCGACGTCCCCACCGAGATCGCCGTTTCCGATGGCACCGTCTTTGTCCTGAGCGAGGGGGGTCTTCGGATCATCGATGTTTCGGATCCGGTGAGCTCGGTCGAGGTGTCGGCCGATTCCTGGGAAGACCAGTCGGCGACGGGTCTTGCTGTCGCCGTTGGATACGCCTACATCTCGATGATCTCGAGCTATCCCGGGCTTCGGGTGCTAGATGTCCGCACGCCCATGTCCCCGGAATCGGTGGGCTGGGTCGACGGCGCGTTCACCGATGTGGCTGTTTCCGGCACCCTCGCGTATCTAGCGGGGGCCGGCGATCGAACCGGTTTCTGGATCTACGATCTGAGCGATCCCTCAGCCCCGGTTGAGATCGGGTATTCCGAAACGCCGGGGAATCCCCTTCGCATCGCCGTCTCCGGCGATCATGCCTTCTTGGCGCAGGGAGATGGCGATGGGTATTTTTATCCCGATCCGAAGGTATGGATCTATGACCTGAGCGACCCGACCTCACCGGTTCTGACCGGGACCTTTGAAGCGACGGATTCTCAGTACGAGGAATTCGTCGATATCGAGGCATCGCGTGGGCACGTCTATCTCGCGTCCATCCAATACGAAACGACCCTCAAGACAGTCCTCTATCCCCGAAGTGGCATGAGGACTGTCGATGTGAGCGACCCGTCTGCTCCCGCGGGTCTCGGTTTCCACGAGACGAAGGGGAGCGCCACACGGGTCTCGGTATCCCCACGAGGTGAGGTGATCGTGGCAGATGGGTGGGTCGGGTTCGAAATCCTCGATGTCGAGGGTTGCCCGGGATTCATCCAGCCCCCGAGCAACATTCGTCAGCCGTGCGGGCGTGTGACTCCCTGAAGCCGATTCACTTGGTGCGGTGGTTCACTGCGATGATGGCGGGGTCACGGTTGGTCCACGTGGCTGTAGGAAATCTCTGTGATTGGGCTCTGCCGGACGAACGACGAGACGACCCAACTTCGTTGGCGGAGTGAGGGGGAGGGATCATGCTGGATCATCTGATCGTGACGGTGGCGGATTTCGATGTGAGTCGGAAGTTCTACCTCGAGGCGTTGAGACCCCTCCGGTACGAGGTCGTCCTGGAAATGGGCCGGGCGGTTGGCTTCGGGACCAATGGGAAGCCCGAGTTTTTCATCCGAGAAGGAGAACCTCTGAAACCCCCGATCCATCTCGCGTTCAGAAGCCCCGATCGACCCACGGTCGATGCCTTCTACGACGCGGCTCTCGGTTCAGGGGGCAAAGACAACGGGCCTCCGGGGCTCCGCACGGGCTATCACCCCAACTACTACGGCGCGTTTGTCATCGATCCCGACGGCCACAACATCGAAGCCGTCTGCCACGAGGAGTGCTGACCTGGGATCCTCGGCGCAGCCGGTGTAGCGGCCGACGACCGCCTGCTAGCCGGGGATCCTGAACCGGGCTTCGTCGAGCTCGGGGTTGAGTTCAACCGTATCGACCACGATCGTGATGGTTTCGGGCCGATTTGTGACGTGAGTTTCGATGTGGTGGGGGAAGAACAGACCGTTGAATTCTCGGAAATCCGCGTAGGTCTCTTCCATCTGCAAGGTACGACCCGCGATGGTCTCGGTCTTGTCCGAGCGGACGACCTGCCGTGACACCACGTCGATATAGTCCACGCGAGTCCCGCCGTCGACGAGGGTGGTCTTGAGTTTGAATGCCTCTCCGGAAGGAAGCGTTTCACGACCGACGAGTTCGACCGAGTGCCCCTTTTCGCGCCACCCGACCAGATGCCCCTCGATGTCTCGTTCATCGATGCCGGCTTCGGAATCGCGATCGGGTTCGATGGCCTGGGGCTCGAAGATGCCCTGGTGGGGTGCGACCTGCCAGCCGTTCTCGCCATCGTGGGCAAAGACCGCCTTTGTCCCCTGCGAGGAGAATTCCAGGCGATAGTAGCCGGGCCGTTTGATCTCCTGGACGACGCGTGCAATTCGACCGCCGCTGGCAGTGGCCGTCCCGGTCACCCGGATGGACTGCAGCGCTTGGATCTGCTCCTTGCCACCACGGGCGGCGAGGTTCGAGTTGACGATTTCGTCCACTTTATTGACGGGTGGTGGTGAGGCGCACGCCACGAAGAGCGCACCAACGAGTGGGAGGGCCTTCAGGTAGTGCATCTTGTATGCCTGTCGTTTCATCGGTTCCCCCGTGTGGCTGGGTTTTCAGGCCACTGCGTCGGTTGTTGCGCCGGATTGTGCCAGGTGCGCGGACCCGCACCCCATCCCCAGTAGACGGTGCTGTACGTGTTGTAGTTTGCGTCTTGTTTTTCGCGTTCTGCCTGCTGGCGCTGCTGCTCTGCCTGCTGTTGGGCCTCGATCTGCTGGACCTTGGCCGCATTCGCCTGGCGATCGGCCTCAGCCTGAGCCTGCTGGGCCTGACGCTCCGCAACGATGGACTGTTGCTCGGCCGGGGTCATCCACTTGCCTTCGAATTGGACATACCCCTGGGCGCGGTAAGCGTCTTCCTGGGTGACCCACTGCCCGTTGAGCTGGACCATTCCGAGCGCTTTGTTGGCTTCCTTGTCGTCAGGCAGCACCGCGACGACATGCCTCCAAGCCTCGCGCACCTGGGTCGACAGTGCATAACCGGTGGCCCAATGCGCAAGGTCCCGCCATGCCTCGGCATCGTCCGCGGGAATCTTCGCAGCCCGATCGCGATACTCCTGGAGCGGCGAGGTGCTCTTTTCGATGCGGACGACCGACGACGTCTTCGCCGATATGGTCCCGCCGCCGATATCGACCGTCACGGAGTCGTCCGTCTGTTCGACGATCTGGCCGGTGATCTGACCCCCTCCGCGGAGGTAGATGTCATCGGCGAATACCGGAGCTGCCGCCAGGGCGATAATCACGATGAAACGCTTCACTCCTGCCTCCCACATGCCGGTCGATAAGATGGCCGAAGTGTACCACCGCGATGATCCGCGGGTTTCCGAGCGCCCGAGAAGGTGCGGAGAATCCGTTCAGTTTGCCGTCGCCCGGTCCACGAACTCCAAGATGCGAGGGTTGTCGGCGTAGTTTTTTCTGGCCTGTGCCGCCTGTTCGTCCGTCATCCGATATCCGGCATCGATGAATGCACCCGGGACATCGTTGTTCGAAAACGCGCTGATCCCGAGGGCCGTGTCGAATACGGTCATCCCGTGCTGGTCCTCGGCGTACATATCCGCGCCGGCCTCGATGAGGGTCTCGGCGATGGCCCCGTCGCAGTTCATCGATGCCAGTTTCAGAACGGTGTTGGTGCGGTCGTCGAGACCGTTGGGATCGGCGCCGCGCTCGAGCAGAGAATGCGTCAGAGCGGACACCGACTCGGGTGTCGGGTAGGACATCATCTTGCAGCCGGCAAAGTACAAGACGTGGAGCGGACGCATCCCGGAATCATCGAGGCGTTCGTTGGGGTCGATCCCGGCGTCGAGGAGGAGGGTCGCGGTCTCCACATCGAGTTGGGAGAGGGCTTGCCACATCTGTTGGGGACCGAAGTCGACCCCCGCCGAGCGGAGGGCTGCCAGAGCGTCACCGCTGCCCATACCCGTGGCGGCTGCTGCCGCGCCACCCGCGGTGGTGATGGTCGGGTCGAAATCCGGCGCGTCCTTTCCAATGGCGAGCAGGGCCTGTTCGGCAATCTCGCGGTTGTCCGGATCGGTCTCGGCGATGACCGTGAGATCATCCGCCGCCGAGGCGGCATCGGTTCCGAGATCGCGGATCCGCCGGATCGCCCCGAATCGATTGTGGAAGTCGGGGTCGTTTTTGGCGACCTCGAGGTAGGTGGGCAGGACTTCATCAGAGGAGACCCAGAGCATGTCAAGAGTCGAAAGCGCCGCCCCTCGCGCATCGTCGTCGGGGTCATTAACTGCCTGGGTCGTCATGGTCGGGAGCGTGGCCTCGGCCACTGCCTGCAGGGTCTCCGACGGAAATGCCTGTTTCCGGTCGCCGATCCTCCCGATGGAATCGGCGGCACGTTCGCGGATGTCCTCCGACGGGTCGGATGCGGCCACTTTTGCGATTTGGGAGGCCGCCGACGCTGCATATCCCTCGGCGGCTCCGAGGGCCCAAAGGGCCGAGTTTCGGGTCTCGGGATTGTCCAGGGCGGCGGTCACCGGAGCGATCCAATCCTCGACGCCCTCTTCCTGGGTCGTTCGGTCTCGCAGGAGATCGAGTGCAGCTATGCGATCGTCGATCCGCGGCGAACCGAGTAGCGCGATCAGAGAGGCATTCCATTCATCGGGCTTGGGCTCGAGGTCTTTGAGCCCCTTGAGAAGCCACCGACTCCCCGGGTTCCCGCCTGCAATGGCGTTCATCACCGGCGCGATATAGCTGAGATCCTCCCGTCGGACCATACGCTCGAGGATGTCCACGGGGCTGAGGTATTTCTCACCGAGGTCCATTCCCAGGGTGTCCGCCTCGGCGGCCGCGACCTCCACCACGGGTGGGACCAGACGCTCGGCCAAAACAAAGCCGACCAGATCGCGGGCGGCGAGGATGCGGTCACGAAGGAAATCGGCCCCGAGGCCGGCTTCGCGCGCTGGGACGAGTTCGGTTTCGGGGACGCCCAGGGACTCGAGTGCCGCGGCGGCTCGCACTCGCACACCGAGAGATGGATCGTTGAGGCCTTCGCGAAGGGCGTCCTCCGCCGGGGCGGCCACTTCAGAGACCCGCCAGAGAGAGTCGGCGGCGAGACGACGCACAGACGGATCCGGATCCCCGAGAGCTTCGATCAGGGGCGGAACCACCTCCGGAACCTCCCAGTTCGCCAGGGTCCGAACGGCCTCTCGGCGCTCGCGGACGTCCTTACTGCCGGTCGCGGTCTTGGCCGTCCGATCGATGGCCTTCTGCAGCCGCTTGTCGAGGTCGGCAGGGGCGGTGGACGCGATCAACAACATCAACAACGCGACAGCGAGGGTTCGGCGCATGGGGACCTCCGGATTTTCGGGCACAGAATCGACTGGGCAATCCTAACGCCCCGGGGCTGGATCCTCAACTCGGATCGTTCGGCCTGCGCCGCTCAGGATGAAGTGTCTTCCCGGGATACTCCCTCAGTCGTCCCAATGACTCGGCAGCGTGAATCCGCCCGCCGCCCATCCGATGGGGTGTTCCGCATTGCCTGCCGCGTCCAGTCCGGGTCCGGCTCCCGCCTGAGCCCAACCCACCAATGCTCCCGGCCCAGCAAAGTTGATGATGCCGAAGACGGTGTTGTTGGTGAAATACTGCGGCGCGGCACCGGGTAAGGGTATCCCACCAGTCCCACCGACATCGCCATAGACCGTGTTGTGTGTGAAGACGATGGTGGACGCGGCTGGAGGAAAACCGCCGAGCAGGGAATCGGCCACGGCCGGAAGTCCAGTGCCGGTCGGTGGGCCCTTGATGATGTTGTGGGAATACAGATGGAGAGGCACTCCCGGAGGTATTGGCGGTGAAAGATCCAGGATCGCCGGGGCGGTGCCGCCAAACGCGGGGCCCTCGTTGACGATCTGGCACCCGATGACTTCGAAGTCCATCACCAACGGAGCTACCGTCAGAACACCTGGTAGTACGCCGGGACCAACCGAACGATCATCGGCGTAGATGCTGGTCTGGTAGAACCCGATCTCGGTGATCGGGACGCCCCCGGGGCCGACGTTTGCGGCCGGTACGGAATAGTCGACGCGCTGAATGGCGCAGTCTTGAACTTCGACGTAGGATTCATCGATCGTCAGTCCATCGAGAAAACGGCAGTTGTGGAACTTCACCCAGGCTCCGACGCCATTGGGGGCCACGGACGCAGGACCTGTGACGACGATGTTTTCCACGCGTTGCTTGCCATTGGTCGCCGGACCCGGCCACGGCGTCGTCGGAACGCCGAAGATGACCATCAGGTCGGCGAGTTCTGAGCGTGCCTGGCCCAGAACATGGACCGTCCCGGCATGCATGACCAGCGAACCGTAGCTCCCGCCCCCCATCAGCACCACCGTTGACGTGACACCCGGAAAAGCCGCGGCCGCGGCGTCGTAGCCGCCCTGCGCGGTGTCGAACGGATCTTCCAGTGTTCCGGTACCGGTGGCACTGCCGTTGATCGCGACATAGATGGTGTTGCTCAGGACCGGAAGCGGGGTCTCGGCCGTGCAGGTCCAGGCCGAGCCCGTCCAGCGAGCGATCTCATCGGTGGCGCAGCTGAGGTCGCCGAGGGTGTCGTCGTCGTCGGTGCAGCTCCAGGCCGAGCCTGTCCAGTGGGCGATTTCACCGGTCGCGCACGAAAGGGCGCCCAGAGTATCGTTATCGCCGTCGTCCAAACCCGCCGGGCGGCCGGTGAGATTGGCCCATGCCAGATAGTGTGCGGGTGATTGCCCGTTGAGAGTGGTTGCGTTCGTGGCGGTATCTGCAGTGATCGCGTGCCGCGCTTGGGGTGCAGCGGTGAGCTTGTGGCGCGGGGTCAGAGTGGTGTAGGCGCCGGTGCTCGAGCCGTCCCGCACCTCGACCTTCAGCCACAGGGCGGTGTCGTCGAAGACATCGCCGAAGTCGAGTTCCACGGAGACCCGACCGTCGCCGACCGCGTGGTCTTCGATGGCAACTGGAACGCCCACGGTGGTCCCGCCGGTGGCGGCGTCGATCAGCGTGAAGCGGAAATCGAAGGATCCGTCGGCCGCCACACCGTTATCGGAGAGCGTGCCCTGATATGTGATCGAGGTGCCGAGGGTGGCCCCGGCGGCCCACCCGGAGATGCCCAACAGGCAGACCGTGCAGAGCGAAACCACGAATAGAAAACGGGTCTTCATCACTCACCTCCCGGTGTTTGAGTGTCAGCGAATGGCTGCGGTGACGGGATCGCGTTGCTCCACATGCCGATCCCGACGGATTCAAAGTCGTCGCGGAACACGAGATCCACGCTTATGGACCACACCCCGCCATCGATGACGGTGCCGTGGTCGGTGACCAGCCCGGCGTCGTGCTGGCCGACTGCGGCGACGATGGTGAACGTGCCGCCGCCGGCCTCTCCACCTCCTCCGTCAACCGACCATGGGTCGAGATCGAATCCGGTTTGTGACGCGGACTTCTCGGTTTGGGGTGGAGTTCCATCGCGTGGTTTCTGATCAGCTCCCGAGGCATCGCGGGGCCCGAGAGTCGCGATCACCAGAAACGCAACGAAAATGGCGAGTATCGTCTTGAACTCGGCTGTCATGATGTCTCCTGTTTCCAAGATTCTACCTGATTCCGAGCATCGCCTGAAATCCGCCGATCAGAAGATCACGGGTCTCCTCTTCGGGGATGGCTTCGATAGAGGCAATCGCCGATGGGCCGTATTTGCCTCCGTCGTTGGCCGTCGCTACCAGGCCACGCCGTAGTCCTCGCCATAGTCGCTGGCGCCGCCCCACATGGTCCCGGTCTCGGGATCGAAATAGATGGCGGTGATGGGGCTGTAGGTTCGCTCGACGGTCTCCACCGTGTACCCCATGCGGCTCAGTTCGGTACGGGACCACTCCGAGACCTTGGGTGTCACCTGCAGCCTCCCGGGTTCGGCCTTGTGGGCGCCGAAGGAACTCTGCATTTGGTAGCTTGTGATGTTGTGCGCCTCTGCCGCTTGCTGCACGTTCATGTCGAACTCGACCATGTTGAGGAAGAACTGCAGGAGGTTCTGTTCCTGGGTGTCGCCGCCCTGGACCGAGAACGCCATCAGGGGTTTGCCGTCCTTGACGGCGATGCTCGGTGTCAACGTCGCCCGCGGGCGCTGGCCGGGCTGGACCACGTTGAACGGGTTCATGGCTTCCGAGAGGACAAAGCTCTGCATACGCTGGCTCAGACCGATGCCGGTGTTGCCTGCGATGAAGGCCGGGATCCAACCACCGCTTGGGGTGACCGAGACGACCCAGCCTTCGGCATCGGCGGCCTGGATCGAGGTCGTCCCGGCGACGAATGCCTCCGCGTCGGTCATCAGCCTGGCCTGCTGGAAGCCATCGACGCCGTCGGATTCGGCGGTCGGCGGGATGGGGCTCCATTCCTTTAGGAAGTGGAGATAGGGGTTTTCCTCGCCCTGGAACGGGTAGGGATCGCCGGGGTGGACATCGGGGTCGTTCTTCTCGTGGTTCATCGTCGCTCGGCGCTGCGCCGCATACTCCTTCGACAACAGTCCCTCGATGGGTTCGGCGGGCGGCATGTAGGGGTCGCCGTAGTAGAAGTCCCGGTCGGCAAAGGCGAGGTTCATGGCCTGGTAGACGGTGTGGATGTAGCGAGCACTGTTGTAGCCCATCCCCTTGAGATCGATCGCCTCGAGGATGTTGAGGGCCTGCAGCAGGGCCGGGCCCTGGACCCAGGTCGTGAGCTTGTAGACATCGATGCCCTTGTAACTCGTGGTCACGGGCTCCTCGATGTGGACCTGCCACTGATCCAGGTCCGACATGGTGAAGAGACCGCCGTTCTCCCGGGACGAACGAACGATCTCCTCGGCGATGTCGCCGCGATAGAAGCGGTCGTACGCCGCATAGATCGCTTCTTTTCGGCTCTTGCCGGCCTCGAGGGCCTCTGCTTCGGTCTCAACGAGTTTCGTCAGCGTTGCGAAGAGGTCATTTTGGCGAAAGATCTCGCCGGCCGCGGGCGCGGCTCGCTGGTCGCCGTTCTCCTCATCGAGGTGGGGGAGAAAGACATCCACCGAGGTCGACCACCTCGAGAGGACCTCTCGGCGGCGTTCCATGTTGTCGGCCTGGCTCTTCTCGATGGGGTAGCCCTCGGCCATCTCCATCGCAGGCGCGAGCACGTCGGCGAGGCTCAGCTTTCCGAACTCGGCCAGCATGACCATGAGCCCGCCCGGGGTTCCGGGGGTGACCGCAGCCAGTGGCCCGTACTCGGGTGGATAGACCATGCCCCGTTCCTTGAAGTACTCCGCCGTCGCTCCGGTGGGGGCGACGCCGAGGGCGTTGATGCCCTTGACCTCGCCGGTGTGCGGGTTGTAGATCAGGGCCTGAGTCTCACCGCCCCAGCCGAGGGTGTCCCACATGGTCGATGTCGCCGCCAGCATGGCGCATGCCGCATCCACCGCGTTCCCGCCGCGGGTGAAGGTCATGGCTCCTGCGGTGGCCGCGAGGGGTTTGCCCGTCACCGCCACCCAGTGCGAGCCGTGAAGCACGGGCTTCGCAGTCTTCTGGGCGAGCGCCGTTGTCGGGGCTAGTGACAGGGTCATCAGCGAGACCATCACGGAAAAAAACAGGCTACGGGCAGTTCTTGGCATCGGTCGCTCCTCGTTCTAAGCGCATCGGTGGCAGGGTTGGTGGATGGCGGTGATCTTCGGCATCGGCTATCCCTGGATCGCCGGAACCGAGAATCCTTTCCTTGACCTCAAAGACTACGTCGTGACGCGTATTCGCGGTGTGCGCTTCGAGCTTCATGGGGGCTTATCTTACTCTGACAAGGAATCCCGTTGGCGGGTGGCCGGCAGGGGTCGCAGGGGCCGTTCGCGGCCCCCTGATTTCTTCGCTCGACACCGGATCCGACAAGATAATTGAGTTTAAAGAAGATATCTGTTATGGTTCAGTTCCTGTTGCCGGCCAAAGGGGCCGGCTTCTGCTTTGAGTGGGCGCAGAGCCCACTACGGTCTTACAGACGGGCGTGCTGCAGTAGGCGGCGGGGCCCACGGAGAAAAAGAGATATGTCAAAGAAACTGTTTGTTGGAAGCCTGAGCTGGGACACGAATGACGACGGTCTGCGCAATGCGTTTGCCGTCCACGGCGAGATCAGTGAAGCTGTTGTGATCAGCGACCGTGACACCGGCCGCTCGCGCGGCTTTGGTTTTGTCACCTTCGATGAGGACGAAGCTGCCGATGCTGCGGTTGCCGCCCTCAACGGAACCGAACTCGACGGCCGGACCATCCGCGTTGACGTTGCGCAGGCCAAAGAGCGCAATCGTGGCGGCGGCGGCGGCGGCGGCGGTGGCTACCGTGGCGGCAGCGGCTGGTAAGCCCACTCCACACTCAATTCGAACCCCTCCCTCGCGGAGGGGTTTTTTTATTGGCTCGACCTCTGATCAGGCAGGTTGGTCGGACGGGCCTGCGTGGTCCAACGCCTCCTGCAACCGGGCAATGAGGCTCACCCGCCGGTTGGGATCTGTGGTTTCCTCGAGTCGGTCGGCGAGGCGGAGGATAAAGATCGCGTAGTCCGAGTGCCAGTCGCGCTCGAGCGCTCGGTCATCGATCCGCTCGGCGATTCGGCCTTTGGACTCGGCAGTTCCGGCGAGTAGCTCATAGTGCTCGTCAAATCCGGGGATCACAATTGCCGACCGATCGAGACCCCGGGTGGTGAGAAGCTCGGCCAAGGCCTTTCGTGCGTCGTCCTCGCCGTGGTTGAGGAACAGACGCCCGACGACCGGTGACCGTTCGATGATCCAGTCGGCGAGCTCTCCCTGATCGGCGTGGGCCGAATAGTTCCCGATCCGCCGGATGGCGGCGCGGACCTTGAACTCCTTGCCGTGGATGCGGACATTCTTGCTGCCGCTCGTCAGGACGTGTCCAAGGGTGCCCGGCGCCTGATATCCGACAAAGAGCACCGTCGACTCGGACCGCCAGATGTTGTTGATGAGGTGGTGCTGAATGCGACCGGCGTCGCACATGCCACTGGCCGAGATGATGATCGCTCCCGATTTGATCGAGTTGATCGACTTGCTTTCATCGACAGTCTGGATGAGCCGGAAGTGCGGATCCCTGAACAGGTCGGCGGCCGGGACCTCGACATCCTCCAAACTCTCTGCGTAGCGAATGAAGACCTCGGTGGCCTTGCGTGCGAGGGGGGAGTCGAGGAAGACTGTGGCCTGGGGGATTTCGCGCTGCGCCAGCAACACGCCGATGTCGTGCAGCAATTCCTGACTGCGCTCGACCGCAAATGACGGGATCACGACATTGCCGCCCCGTTCGAGCCCGCGCCTGAGTTCATCTCGCAGGGTCGAGCGCCGCTCGGCCAGGGTGTAGTCGTCGCGATCACGATCGCCATAGGTGCTCTCACAGACGATGTAGTCGAACCCCTCGGGAGCGTCGGGCTCCGGGTGGAAGACCTTCTCGTCCGGACCGAGATCGCCGGAGAAGAGCATCCTCAGGGGGTTGCCCGAGTCGGTGTCGTCGAGTTTGAACTCCGCCGATGCGGAACCGAGGATGTGGCCGGCGTTCCAGTAACGGATATGGATGCCGGGAGAAGGTTCGAACCAGTTCTCGTACTCCACAGGCTGCAATCGCTCGAGTGCTCGAGCGGCATCGTCGGAGTCGTAGACCGGTTTGATCTCGAGCTGATTCCGGCGGCGTCGCCTGCGATTCAGACGTTCGGCATTGGATTCCTGGATCGAAGCCGAGTCGGGCAGCATGAAACCGAGAAGATCGACGGTGGGACTGGTGGCGTAGATGGGTCCCGTGAACCCCGCCTTGACCAGCTTGGGAATCAGCCCCGAATGATCGATGTGGGCATGGGTCAGAACCAGAAAACCGATCGCGGTCGGATCAAAGGGAAACGGCTGAATGTTCAGTTGCTTGACGCTCTTGTTGCCCTGATACAGACCGCAATCGATGAGAAACCGAAGATCGCCGTGTTCGATCAACGAGCACGAACCAGTGACCGTGCCCGCAGCGCCGCAGAATGTCAGTGTCGTCATGGTCACCACCAGTTCGTCGTTCGAGAGACTCATCATAGCGCTCCATGCCATCCGAGGTGATAGGCTTCGCGTCAGAAAACAGTCGATCCCGCCTGATGCCGTGGTTTTGATCGTGTCGGCTATTTCGCGCGTGGATCGAGGGAGACATGCGAATGGGAGTTTCTCGACGAATCGTGACCGGCATTGGGATGATGGCGATCGTCGTCGGCCTCGGGCTGACTCAGTTCGCTGGACCGGGACAAGGCGGATCGCAGACCCGATCGGACTCCCTTGGAGCCGTTCGCGACGACCAACAGGCTCGCACGCCCAATGACTGGTTTTTCGCTCAGCGCGCATTCCCCTACAAGAGCGTACCCATCCATCAGTGGCGACTGGCCCAGGCGCAGGCCGAGGTTCTTCGGGTGCGTGGGTCGAGCAGTCGGATCTGGACTCCACGTGGCCCCGAGAATGTCCCGGGCCGGATCACCGATCTCGCCGTCGATCCCAACAACGACGACATCGTCTTTGCGGGCACGGCCGAGGGCGGGGTCTTCCGGACCTTTGACGGGGGGCAGACGTGGACGCCGGTCTTCGACGAGATGCCGGCCCTCTCCATCGGCGCCGTGGCCATCGATCCCGGCAACTCCAACGTCATCTACGCCGGTACCGGCGAGGTGAATCCCGGGGGAGGCAGTATCGCGTACGGCGGCGCCGGGCTCTTTCGTTCACAGGACCAGGGTGACACCTGGACCCTGGTCGGTCTGGAAGACAGCGGGTCCATCGGGCGCATCGTCATCCATCCGAGCGACCCCTTGACGGTCTTTGTCGCCGCCAACGGGATGCACTGGCAGGCGAATCCGGAGCGTGGCGTATACAGAACGACCGATGGGGGCACGACCTGGGTGAGGGTCCTTCATGTGGACGATGAGACCGGCTGCGTCGATCTCGTCATGCGTCCCGACGACCCGGATTTGGTTTTCGCGGCCATGTGGCAGCACCTGCGCCAACCGGATGCCTATGACTATGGTGGCCCCGGGTGCGCGATCCACGTCACCGACGATGGTGGTGACACTTGGAACCTCGTGGGAGGCGGTCTGCCCACCCCGTCGGCCGACGGCGGACGTATCGGGATCAGCCTGTGCGACGCACAACCCGCTGTGATGCATGCCGTCTATGCGGACCGGACCGGCTTTTTTGACGGGCTCTATCGTTCGACCGACGGTGGAGCGACCTGGACGCAAACCACCGACGACGATCTGGGCAATGTCTTTGCGTCCTACGGCTGGTGGTTCGGCAACGTCCGGACGCACCCGGTGGATCCGGACACGATCTTCGTGATCGGGCTGACTTTCTGGATGAGCACCGACGGAGGCGCATCGTATTCCAACGCCAGTCACAACATGCACGTGGACCACCACGGTCTGGCATTCGGGTCGGGAGCGGCTCCGGTCATCTACAACGGCAACGACGGGGGAGTCTACCGATCCACAAATGGAGGGACCATCTGGACCTCGTTGCCGAATCAGCCGCACACCCAGATCTACCGGATGGCGCTGGACAACCAGAATCCGAATGCCCTCTACATCGGCGCCCAGGACAACGGCACCAACCGCACCCTCACCGGCAGCGTCGATGACTGGTCGAGCGTTTTCGGTGGCGATGGTTTCCAGCCGGTTATCCATCCCAATGACTCCAACCGCATCTGGGCTCAATATCAATACGGCGCCATGGTCTACTCCGGAAACGGAGGTTCGTCGTGGCTGCCGGCAACCATC
>Ga0316201_10002370_pt1 | contig 13382 bp, 13 predicted proteins | sample CS6wburrow_MG_FD_204516 | JGI IMG/M metagenome (GOLD analysis project Ga0316201, IMG submission 204516) | Coastal sediment microbial communities from Delaware Bay, Delaware, United States - CS-6 worm burrow | ecosystem: Environmental > Aquatic > Marine > Coastal > Sediment | place: USA... | reverse complement strand
CAAGCGCAAAGCTTCCTTTGCAATCTCTTGGGTAACCCCACCAACTTCGAACATAATTCTACCTGGTTTTACTACAGCCACAAAATATTCTGGAGCACCTTTACCCTTACCCATACGAACTTCCAAAGGTTTTTTGGTAATAGGCTTGTCCGGGAATATTTTAATCCATAACTGCCCTTCCCTCTTCATAAACCTTGTAGCGGCAATACGCGCTGCTTCAATTTGACGGGAAGTCAAAAAAGATGAATCCAAGGATTTTATGCCGAACATACCATTTGAAAGCTGAGTACCCCTGCCGGAGTTACCCTTCATACGGCCTTTTTGCATTTTACGAAACTTGGTTCTTTTCGGTTGTAACATTTCTCTACTTCTTTAAAAAATTACTTTCTACGACGTTGTTTTCTCTGTCCGTCTTGCTTTCCTCCTTTTCCTCCTTGGCCTTTTTGCATACCAACCAATGGGGAAAGTTCCCTCTTACCAAAGACTTCACCTTTCATGATCCATACTTTGATACCCAATCTTCCATAGGTAGTATGTGCTTCATGCAAGGCATAATCAATATCTGCCCTAAAAGTTGATAACGGAATACGACCGTCTTTATAAGATTCGGACCTTGCCATCTCTGCGCCATTCAATCGTCCAGAAATCTGAACTTTGATTCCTTCAGCATTCATTCTCATTGCCGCGGCAATTGACATTTTTATTGCACGTCTAAAAGAAATTCTACTTTCTATTTGTCTTGCAATACTAGCTGCTACCAAATTAGCATCAACTTCTGGTCTTTTGATCTCATAAATATTGATCTGGACCTCTTTATTGGTAATCTTCTTAAGCTCTTCTTTAAGCTTGTCAACTTCTTGACCTCCTTTACCAATTATTATACCAGGTCTAGCCGTAGTAACCGTAACGGTAATCAACTTCAAAGTACGCTCTATAATAACTCTAGACACACTGGCCTTAGAAAGACGTGCATGTATATACTTTCTTATTTTGTGGTCTTCAGCCAGCTTGTCGCCATAATCATTTCCACCATACCAGTTAGACTCCCATCCTCTGATAATTCCTAGACGATTTCCTATTGGATTTGTTTTCTGTCCCATTCTAGCTTGCTATATTATTGTTAGACCCCAATACCAATGTAACGTGGTTTGAACGTTTTCTTATTCTATGTGCTCTACCTTGTGGTGCTGGTCGCAATCTTTTTAACATACTAGCACTATCAACTCTAATCTCTTTAACAATAAGATCAGCATCTTCCATACTAGCCTCCTCATTTTTGGCCTGCCAGTTTGCCAAGGCAGACAAAAGTAATTTCTCCAATTTTCGAGAAGCCTCTTTTGAATTGAACTTCAAAATTGCCAAAGCCTTTTCAACTTCAACCCCTCTGATCAAATCTGCGACCAATCTCATCTTTCTAGGAGATGTAGGGCAGTTATTCAATTTGGCGAAAGCCAATTGTTGTTTTTCAGCCTTGATTCTTTCGGCCATTTGTCTTTTTCGAACTCCCATAGCTTACTTTTTACCCTTATTCTTAGCTCCAGCATGACCTCTAAAAGATCTAGTTGGAGAAAATTCGCCTAGTTTGTGACCTACCATGTTTTCTGTAATATAAACAGGGACAAATTGCCTACCGTTATGAACCGCGATTGTTAAACCAACAAAATCGGGTGTTATCATCGATGCTCTTGACCAAGTCTTGATTACGCTTTTCTTGCCAGATGTAGCATTTTGTTGGATTTTCTTATCCAAGCTATAATGAACGTAAGGTCCTTTTTTTAGTGAACGTGCCATTTCTTTTTCTTTTTATTTCTTTCTACGTTCTAATATATATCTGTTCGTGCTCTTAGTCTTAGAACGAGTTCTATAGCCTTTCGCAGGAATTCCGTTTTTAGATCTTGGATGACCTCCGGAAGCCCTTCCTTCACCACCACCCATTGGGTGATCTACTGGGTTCATGGCTACTGGCCTAGTTCTAGGTCTTCTACCTAACCATCTGCTTCTACCAGCTTTACCCGATACTAACAATTGATGATCGGAATTGGAAACAGCCCCTATAGTTGCCAAACAACTAGAAAGTATAAGTCTTGTTTCACCTGATGGCAATTTAACAGTAACGAATTTACCGTCTTTCGCCATTAATTGAGCGAATGTACCAGCACTTCTTGCCATAACAGCACCTTGACCCGGTCTTAACTCAATACATGAAATAATTGTTCCTAAAGGAATATCGTTTAACGGAATTGCATTCCCGATTTCAGGAGCAGCAGTAGATCCAGAAGAAACTGTTTGTCCTACTTGCAATCCGTTCTGAGCAATAACATAGCGCTTTTCACCATCCGCATATTCTAACAACGCAATAAAAGCGGTTCTGTTAGGATCGTACTGAATGGATTTTACTGTAGCAGCAACACCTTGCTTATCACGCTTAAAATCAATAACACGATATCTTCTTTTATGACCCCCACCTCTGTGGCGAATGGTCATTTTTCCTTGACTGTTTCTACCTCCCGACTTTTTTAACGGAGCAAGCAAGCTTTTCTCCGGCTTATCAGTAGTAATGGCGTCAAACCCATTTACTACTCTAAAACGCTGTCCAGGAGTGATTGGTTTTAATTTTCTAACTGACATTTCTTGTCTTTATAGATTACTGTAAAAATCAATTATATCACCTTCCGCAACATCGATAATAGCCTTTTTAATGGCATTGGTTTTACCGTGTTGGATTCCAGTTTTGGTATATCGTGATTTTCTAGTAGGGCCATAGTTCATGGTTCTTACTTTTTTCACAGAAACACCATAAGTTGCCTCAACAGCATCTTTGATCTGAATTTTGTTTGCCTTAGGATCCACGACGAAACCATAACGATTGTGCAACTCGCTATCCGCAGTCATTTTTTCCGTTATAATTGGCTTTATTAACACACTCATCGTTTTCCTATTTATTTAAGTTCAATTCAATACCTTCTAATGAACCTTCAAGCAATACAATATTATTTGCATTTAATATTTTGTAAGTACTTAATTCTGAGCTAGTTATAACCTCAGAACGCTCCAAATTACGCGAAGACAAATATACACCATTATTTGAATCACCCAACACAAATAAAGATTTTTTGTTTTCTAGTCCTAAAGACTTTAAAACTTGAACAAAATCCTTGGTTTTAGGTGCTTCAAAGTTAAAGTCTTCAACAACCATAACCGCCTTCTCTTTCGTCTTGATACTGAAAGCCGATTTTCTAGCCAAACGTTTAACGTTTTTGTTCAATTTTTGAGTATAATCTTTTGGTCTTGGTCCAAAAATTCGACCACCACCTCTAAAGATTGGAGACTTAATACTACCTGCTCTCGCAGTACCTGTACCTTTTTGCTTTTTGATCTTTCGAGTACTACCAGCAATCTCTGCTCTTTCCTTGGCCTTATGGGTACCTTGTCTTTGATGCGCCAAATATTGCTTAACATCCAAGTAAATTGCATGGTTATTCGGCTCCATAGCGAAAACATTATCAGAGAGGTCAACCTTTCTTCCTGTTTCTTTTCCTTTGATATCTAAAACTGCTATCTTCATTATTGCCACCTTTTAATGGTTACATAAGCATTCTTGTGACCAGGAACACATCCTTTAACTACTAAAAGATTTTTCTCTGGAACTATTTTTAAAACTCTAAGGTTTTGTATCGTAACTTGATCGCCACCCATTCTACCAGCCATTTTCATTCCTTTGAATACTCTCGCAGGATAAGAAGCTGCACCAATAGAACCTGGAGCCCTAAGTCTGTTATGTTGACCGTGTGTAGCTTGACCAACACCGGCGAAACCGTGTCTTTTTACTACCCCTTGAAAACCTTTACCTTTTGATGTTCCAACAACATCAACAAATTCACCTTCTACAAATACGTCAACACCAACGGTGTCGCCTAATTTGTATTCACCTTCAAAACCTTGGAACTCAACGACTCTTTTCTTGGGAGAAGTACCTGCCTTTTTAAAATGACCTGATTCGGCCTTATTAGCACGTTTTTCTGCCTTGTCATCGAAACCAAGTTGAAGGGCATTGTACCCGTCTACCTCTTCGGTTCTGACTTGGGTAACCACGCATGGTCCTGCTTCAATGACAGTACAAGGGACGTTTTTCCCGTTCTCGTCAAAGATGCTGGTCATACCTACTTTTTTACCTATTAACCCAGACATATAATTATTATTTATTAATTACTTAACTATTAAACTTATTTGCAAAAAAACAGGGTCAAAAATAATTCAACCCTGAATTTATCTTTGTTTCCGTTTTTCCCTTGCACGCAGCTCAGGACATGTTTGCACCATTCCTATTTGGAATGACAAATACCTACACTTTGATCTCTACCTCGACACCACTAGGCAACTCTAACTTCATAAGGGCATCAATGGTCTTGGATGAAGAACTATAAATGTCCAACAATCTTTTATACGAACTCAATTGAAATTGCTCCCTTGATTTTTTATTTACGTGCGGTGAACGCAATACAGTAAATATCTTTTTATGTGTTGGCAAAGGAATTGGCCCTGTAACCACAGCACCGGTAGTCTTCACCGTTTTTACGATTTTTTCAGCAGATTTATCCACCAAGTTGTGATCGTAAGATTTTAGTTTTATTCTGATTTTTTGACTCATCTTCTAAAATTTAAGCGGTTACCCCTTTTGCTGCTTTAATTACTTCTTCTGCAATATTTGATGGTGTCTCGGCATAATGCGAAAACTCCATTGTCGATGTAGCTCTACCGGAAGATAACGTTCTTAAGGAAGTTACATAACCGAACATTTCTGATAATGGCACTGTACCCTTAACAACCTTAGCACCTGCTCTATCGCTCATATCGCTGATAGTACCTCTTCTTCGGTTAAGATCCCCTACAATATCACCCATATTCTCCTCAGGGGTCAAAACCTCTAACTTCATGATTGGCTCCATGACCACAGCACCGGCAGCTTTACCTGCAGATTTGTAACCCATTTTTGCCGCCAATTCAAATGATAATGCATCTGAATCAACAGGGTGGAAAGACCCATCCTTAAGTACAACCTTCATAGTATCCATCTCATAACCTGCAAGAGGACCATTCATCATAGCAGCTTTGAAACCTTTTTCTACTGATGGAATAAATTCTTTTGGAATACGACCCCCTTTAATCTGATCAACAAACTGAAGTCCCGTACCTTCGAAATCTTGATCCGCAGGACCCATTTCAAAGACTATATCACCAAATTTACCGCGACCACCGGATTGTTTCTTATAGGTCTCCCTATGGCTTGCAGTTTTTGTTAAAGACTCCTTGTATTCAACTTGTGGTTCACCTTGATTCACCTCAACTTTGAATTCACGTCTTAAACGATCAACAATAATATCCAAGTGAAGCTCACCCATACCGGAAATAATGGTTTGACCTGATGCTTCATCTGTTTTTACTTGAAATGTCGGATCTTCTTCTGCCAATTTAACTAAAGCCATCCCCAATTTATCTACATCAACCTTAGTTTTAGGCTCAACCGCGATACCAATTACTGGATCAGGGAAGTCCATGCTCTCTAAAATGATAGGATGTTTTTCAGAAGACATTGTGTCCCCAGTTTTAATATCCTTAAAACCTACAGCGGCACCAATATCCCCAGCTTCGATATAATCAATCGCATTCTGTTTATTTGAGTGCATCTGATAAATACGTGAGATTCTTTCTTTTTTACCAGATCTATTGTTCAAAATATAAGAACCAGCATCCAATCGCCCTGAATATGTTCTAAAGAACGCCAAACGACCTACAAAAGGATCCGTCGCAATTTTAAAAGCCAAAGCCGCAAAAGGCTCCCTAACATTCGGCTTCCGAGATATCTCTAATCCAGTATCAGGATCAGTACCTACAATATCCTCTTTATCCACAGGAGAAGGCAAATACCTACAAACGGCATCCAACAAAAATTGAACACCTTTATTTTTAAAAGAAGAACCACAAATCATAGGAATAATAGCCCTATCCATCACAGCAGCTCTTAAAGCGGCATGAACTTCATCTTCAGTAATGGAATCCTCATCCTCAAAGAATTTTTCCATTAAATTTTCATCATACTCAGCCACAGCCTCAATCAATGCTGCACGATACTCGTGAACTTCTTCCTTCATTTCTTCAGGAATATCAACTATATCAAAAGTTGACCCAAAATTATCTTCATGCCACACAATTGCTCTATTCTTAGCCAAATCCACAATGCCTCTAAAATCAGCCTCATCACCGATCGGCAATACAATAGGAACCGCATTAGACCCCAACATCTCCTTGACCTGCTTGCAAACCATTAAAAAGTTAGACCCTTGACGGTCCATCTTATTAACAAAACCAATTCTAGGTACTTTATAATTATCAGCCAATCTCCAGTTAGTTTCAGATTGGGGCTCAACACCATCAACAGCACTAAATAAGAATACCAACCCATCAAGAACCCTCAATGAACGGTTTACCTCAACCGTAAAATCAACATGGCCCGGGGTGTCTATAATATTAAAATGGTACGGTTTTGTTTCATCAATGACCTCACCATTCTTCATTGGAAAGTTCCATGTACAGGTAGTTGCAGCCGAAGTAATCGTGATACCACGCTCTTGTTCTTGCTCCATCCAGTCCATAGTAGCAGCACCATCATGCACCTCCCCTATTTTATGACTAACACCGGTATAGAACAATATACGCTCTGTAGTGGTGGTCTTACCGGCATCAATGTGCGCAGCAATTCCAATATTTCTTGTATATTTTAAATCTCTTGCCATTTCTTCCTAGAATCTAAAGTGAGAGAATGCTTTATTCGCTTCTGCCATCTTATGGGTATCCACTCTTCTCTTCACTGCTGCACCTTCTTCTTTGGCAGCGGCCAAAATCTCAGCAGCCAATTTTTGCGACATACCTTTTTCATTACGCTTGCGCGCAAAACTAATTAGCCATTTCATTGCCGTGGATATCTTACGGTCTGGTCTTATTTGCATCGGAATCTGAAAGGTGGCCCCTCCAACTCTTCTACTTCTCACTTCAACATGTGGCATTACATTGGAAAGAGCATCTTTCCATAGCTCCAATGCTGTTTTTTCTTCATCTGTGTTCTTTTCCTCAACAATATCTATCGCATCGTAGAATACACTGAATGCAACTGATTTCTTGCCATCCCACATCATCATGTTCACAAAACGTGTCACTAATTGGTCGTTAAACCGTGGATCTGGTAATAATGGTCTTTTCTTTGCCTGTCTTTTTCTCATTACTGTCTTTTAAAAAAGTTCTGATTACTTCTTTGGTCGTTTTGCACCATACTTAGATCTACGCTGAGTTCTACCTGCAACACCTGCTGTGTCCAAAGCACCTCTAACAATATGATATCTAACACCTGGCAAATCCTTTACTCTCCCGCCCCTTACTAATACTATCGAGTGCTCTTGTAAATTGTGACCCTCTCCTGGAATGTAAGCATTCACTTCCTTTCCATTGGTTAACCTTACCCTAGCAACTTTACGCATTGCGGAGTTTGGTTTCTTGGGAGTTGTTGTATATACCCTAGTACATACCCCTCTCCTTTGAGGACACGAATCCAAAGCAGCCGATTTACTCTTCTTAGTAATCGTGGCCCTTCCTTTTCGTACTAATTGTGAAATTGTTGGCATACTATATATATGTATAAAAATTCTACCCTTTGTTTAAGGGCTGGCAAATGTAGTAATATTTCATAATAATTCAAACATTGCCAGATTAATTTTAAACTTTTTTTTAATCCAACCAATCGTGATCAATTTGGTTTGAATAATCTCAAATCTTGATCAAATAGCACTTAAGAATTGCCAAAAATAGGATGCTTTTTCTAATTTTTTTATATTTTTATTATTATCAAAGTATTTTTATTATGTTTTTCGCATCTTTTTTATCAAATTATTGCATTATACGCAGTTTATAACAATAAGCACTGAGAAAGTTGTATTAATAAAATGATCTCTTAAAATTTTATTAAAATTATTTTGGATTATTAACATGAAATTGTGATTTTTGCCCATAGCTAATTCAAATAATCATAAAATGAGAACAAATTTAAATGGAATCTTAACGCTGTTATTAGCGTTTGTTGTGCACATTACATTTGCACAAGAGAAAACGATTTCTGGTACGGTTACAGATCAAGACGGTCTACCGCTTCCCGGAGTTAACATCGTTGTAGAAGGTACTACGACAGGTACCCAGACCGATTTTGACGGCAACTATTCAATTAGTGCCTCAGAAGGTCAAACACTTCTGTTCACTTATATTGGACAAAAAGACACTAAGCAAGTAGTGGGCGCAGGAAGCTCAATTAACGTTCAAATGTCTGAAGACGCCCAAGCCCTTGAAGAGGTAATAGTTACCGCCCAAGGGATTAAAAGGGAAAAGAAAGCCCTAGGATACGCTGTAAGTTCAGTGGACGAAGAAGCACTGGAACAAAGAGCGGAAGGTGATGTTGCCCGTGTTCTTGCCGGTAAAGCTTCTGGAGTCCAGATTGTAGCAGCTGGTGGTATGTCCGGTTCTGCAACTAGTGTTACCATTCGTGGTCTTAGTTCATTTAGTGGAAGTAACCAGGCCTTGTTCATCGTAGATGGTGTTCCATTTAGTAATGACACCAATGCTGGTGATTTCTTATCTGGTAACACAGGTTCATCCCGTTTCTTGGATCTTGACCCAAACAATATCGCCAACATTGAGATATTAAAAGGTTTAGCGGCTACTACACTATATGGTACATTAGGTAAGAACGGTGTAATCTTGGTCACCACCAAAGCCGGAGCAGGTGCAGGTGGAGTCAAGAAAAACGAAATTTCAGTAAGCACTTCGTATTTTACCAATGAATATGCTTCGTTACCTGATTATCAAAACTCTTTCGGAGGTGGTTTTGACCAGGCTTTTGGATGGTTCTTCAGTAACTGGGGACCAAGTTTCAAAAAAGGTGGTACAGCAGGTTGGGGTGGCCAAGCCTCTATTGATGATAATGGCACATTAGCCCACCCTTATTCTACGACCTCAATTCAAGCTACAAGGGATGCTTTTCCTGAATTGCAGAATGCTAGATATGATTTTAAACCATACAACTCAGTTGAGAATTTCTTCTCATCAGGGTCTGTTACAAATACTTCTGTGAACTTTGCAGGGGGATCTGAAGATGGGAATACAACCTATAATGCCAACTTGGGTCATTTAAATGATGTTGGTTTTACACCGGGTAACCAATTAAAAAGAGTAAATTTTTCAGTTGGTGGCCGTTCTAAACTTAGCAATAAATTTACCATTGCAGGAAGTATGAACTATTCACGTACTGATTACGACACCCCACCAGTTGCAGCGAGTAGAGGTAACGGGGGTATCAGTTCAAACTCCATTTACGGAGCCGTTCTTTTTACACCAATAAGTGTTGATTTGATGGGACTTCCTTATGAGAATCCTGTTACTGGCGGTAGTGTTTACTATAGAAATGGTAACGATATTGTCAACCCAAGATGGGTAGGAGACCATATCAAGTTCAATCAGCTAACGAACCGCTTTTTCTTTAATACCTCACTTCAGTACGAGATTAATGAAAATCTTGGTGTCTCATGGAGAACAGGATTGGATTTCTATAATGAAAGAAACACACAATTTTCAGATAGAGGAGGGGTAGAATTCGAATTTGATATCTTCGGTTTCTTAAACACTTATGATAATAACAATACCATTTGGGATCATACAGCTTCTATAAATGGTAATTATGACTTGTCAGAAAAAATTGGTATGACTTTTAACGTAGGTGCCAATGCCAGATCTGATGCTTTTGATCTTTCAGGTGTAGCCAGTACGGGTCAAATCGTTTTTGGTATAAGAAGACACTTTAATTATGAAAACCAATCTCCAATCCAATTTTCGCAAAAACGAAATATTGTAGGTGTATATGGTGATGTTAGTTTTGATTATGACAATTTTCTTTTCTTAAACGTCAGTAGTAGAACCGACTGGGTATCTAACTTGATCAAGGACAATAGAAGCTTAACATATCCTGGTGTTAGTTTATCATTTTTACCACAAGGCGCATGGGATGGATTAAAATCTGAGACTGGCGTAAATTACTTGAAATTAAGAGCTAGTTATGGTACATCTGCAAACTTCCCAACGGGTTATCCTACGGTAAGTGTAGTACAGCAAAATACCCAAGCCTTTGGTGAGGGTGGTGAATTTACTACCAACCAAGTAGCTAGCTTCCGTGCCAACCCTGGCTTAAAACCTGAACTTCTTAAAGAGTTCGAAGTTGGTTTTGAAAGTAAAATGTGGAGAAATCGAATTAAATTTGATGCTACCTATTATGATAGACGTACAGATGATTTGATCGTTTTCGAACCTTTATCGCCTTCTACAGGATTTACACAAACGCAAAGTAACATTGGGCAGATCAGTAATAAAGGTTTCGAGGCAGATTTGGGTATTGATATCTTTAGAAATGAAGATGGTTTCAATTGGAACTCCAGTGTCAACTTCTTTGCTAATAAGGAAGTTGTTGAAGAGCAGGAGCAGGATATTATATTTTATACTGGTAGTACTGCTTTGTTCATTGGCGCCAATGCCGCTATTAAAGGAGAATCCTTAGGTACCATAGTAGGTACGGCTGTCTTACGCGATGCTGCTGGTAACTTGATAACCAACGATGCAGGTAACTATGTAATTACTGAATCTGACCTTGATGGTAATGTGCCTATTATTGGTGATGCTGTTCCTGATTATACAATGAACTTTATCAACAGTTTATCGTATAAAAATTGGAGACTAGGTTTTCAAATCAATCATATAAAAGGTGGGGATATCATGTCTAGTACAATTGCCACCTTATTAGGTAGGGGTTTGATTACAGAGACAGAAAATCGTTTGAACACGTATATCCTGCCAGGTGTTAACCAAAATAGTGGGGAACCTAATGATATTCAGTTGAACAACTCAACTTATTATTTTAGCAACTTGTTGTTCGGACCTGCAGAGCTTAAAATCTATGATGCATCAGTGATTCGTTTACAAGAGCTTTCTTTAGGGTATTCATTCCCACAGAAGTTCTTAGACAGAACTCCTTTTGGAAGTTTAACATTTACTTTGCAAGGTTTTAACCTTTGGTACGACGCATATAACACTCCTGATGGTGCTAACTTTGATCCCAATGTTGCGGGTGTTGGTGTTGGTAACGGTAGAGGGTTTGACTTTCTTAACGGTCCTAGTACCAGAAGATATGGTATGAGCGTTAAAATGACATTTTAAAAATTGCTAATTAAATTAAGTAAAGAAATTATGAAAAAAATAATTAAATACATGCTGGTTGCATTCATAGGAGGTGGTTTTCTAAACTCCTGTGAGACAACTGAGCTAGACTTAAGAACGAGTCCAAATGCCTTGGCCGCAGATCAGGCTGACCCTAACTTGCTATTGAATTCAATTCAATTCGCATATACCAATAACATGGTTGGCTTTAATGATACTGGATCTGAAACAACACGGATTGACTTCATGGGAGGCCGTGACTACTTTAACAATTATCCAGGTGCATCCTTTAACGGTATTTGGGCTCGCACATATAGTAGTGGAGGCACCGGTATAGGTTCTGGTGTGAGTGTTGGTATCTTAACCAACCTTCTTAATTTGGAGGAAATTAACGCCAATTCTGATATCAATTACAATTTTCATGTAGGTATCAGTAAGGTTATGTATGCACATCAATTGATGTTATTAGTTGATTATTTGGGAAGTGCCGCGCTATCACAAGCCGGTAATCCTGCAGAGTTCCCAGCTCCGGCTTTGGATGATGGTGCTGCCGTTTATACAGGAGCACTAGCCATATTGGCTGAAGCAGAAGCCTTATTGAGCGGAGATGCACCTTCTCAAGGTGCTGACGATTTCTTTTATGGAGGTGATGCTACCAAATGGGTCAAAGTTATAAATTCGTTGCGCTTAAAAGCATATGTTACCACAAATAACACCTCAGCTTTTAATGCAGTGATCGCAGGCAACAATTTTATCAGTGATAATGATGATGACTTTGAGTTTCAATTCGGTTCAAGAGAGCTGCAGCCTGATACAAGACACCAGGATTATGCTAATGATTATACGCCTAGTGGTGCCAACATCTATCACTCAAACTGGTTGATGGAGACTATGAACAATAAAAATGATCCACGAATTCGTTACTATTACTATCGTCAGGTAGATGGTACTCCTGGTGCTAATGATATCAACGGTGATCCCGTTGCTCCTGATGAAGAACTATTAGCTTGCTCCTTGGTAGTACCTCCACAGCATTATATAGATGGTGGGTACACGTATTGTAGTGTTGACAATGGTTATTGGGGACGCTCTCACGGAAATGATGAAGGTACACCCCCTGATGGCTTCCAAAGGACTGCAGCTGGTGTTTATCCGGCAGGAGGTCGTTTCGATGATAACGGTTTTGGCGGAGTTGGCCTTGGTCTTGGTGGCGGTGGTGCCGGCATTGAGCCTATTATCCTAGCTTCTTATATAGATTTTTGGAGAGCCGATATGGCTGCAAGTGATGCTGACAAAGCAACATTCATGCGAGCTGGTATGGAAAAATCGATTGACAAAGTACAGGACTTTGCAACCTTGGATGCTAATGCAAACAAATCTTTTGAGCCTTCTGCTACGGATGTTACGACATACATTGATGGTATAGTGGCCGATTTTAACGCTGCTACTGGAGATGATAAAGAAAACATCTTTGCTGAGCAATACTGGATTGCCTTGTTCGGTGGGGGTAGTGAAGCAATCAATTATTACAGAAAAACGGGGTATCCTACTACGCTTACTCCTAACTGGGAACCAAACCCTGGACCATTCCCTAGATCATTTCTGTTGCCACAAAACGAGGTTGTTACCAACCCTAGTTTAACACAAAAAACATCGCTAACAGAACAGGTTTTCTGGGATACAAATCCCGCAAGTCCTGCATTCCCACCAGCAAATTAATTAACTAAAAAAGAAAAATGATGAAAATTAATTATAAAATTTTTACACTTCTTGCAGTTGCATCGCTGATGTTCACCTCGTGTGATGAAGGGGATGCCGTTGTTGACAGCGTAACCAGCAATACCAGTAGAGGGGCGATCTTAAGAACTATTAACGTTGTTTCCGATGAATTACCTATTGGAGTAGCCGATGGTTTTTTCGCAGTTGACCTAGAAGTTCAAAGCGAAAATGATGGAAAAATGGTATCATCTATAGATGTATTCGCCAGTTTTAGGGATAATACACCAGACAATGGTAAGGGAGAAACTACTCCGGAAACATTGGCTGAGAGTCTTTCTACTGCAGATTTTGCAGTTGGCGAATTT
>Ga0316201_10002369_pt1 | contig 13382 bp, 11 predicted proteins | sample CS6wburrow_MG_FD_204516 | JGI IMG/M metagenome (GOLD analysis project Ga0316201, IMG submission 204516) | Coastal sediment microbial communities from Delaware Bay, Delaware, United States - CS-6 worm burrow | ecosystem: Environmental > Aquatic > Marine > Coastal > Sediment | place: USA... | reverse complement strand
TTCGCCGCCTGGCGCGGGCCATCCCGAACATAAAGGTCCTTAGTGTTTGCGGAGGCGCACCGCTGCGCGATCAAACGGCGTCGTTGCAACGCAGCCCTCACATCATTGTTGGTACCCCGGGTCGTGTACACAAGCATTTGCGCAGCGGCAATATTGATCTTGGTTCTCTTAAAGCGCTCGTGCTGGATGAAGCAGACCGAATGCTGGATATGGGGTTTATGGATGAGGTTGATGCGATCCTTGCCTACGTTCCGGCAAAACGGCAAACCTTGCTGTTTAGTGCAACGTACCCTGAGGCGATCGCGGATATCAGCAGACGGGTGCAGCATGAGCCACGAACGGTCGATGTGACTGACGATGAACAGCCCGCGCAGATCACGCAGACATGGTGTGCGGTGACTCGCGAAAATCGAAACGCCGAGCTGGTGAGGACATTACGCGCGTGGGGCGGCGAGCTTAATCTCGTGTTTTGTAACACCAAGGTGGATTGCGCGGAGGTAGCCAGGTATCTGCAATCCGAGAACATTGTTGCGATCGCACTGCACGGCGATCTCGATCAGGCACAGAGAAACCAGGTCCTTGTGCGTTTCTCAAATCGGAGCGCGAGTGTCCTTGTTGCGACGGACGTGGCGGCCCGTGGGCTGGACGTGAAAGATATCGATGCCGTCTTCAATTACGAGTTGCCACCGCAGGCTGAGATTTACGTGCATCGCATCGGACGAACCGGGCGTGCCGGGAAAATGGGCGTCGCGGTCAGTCTCGTTGAAGATCGCGAGATGTGGCGACTGGAGGAAATCGAAAAGTCGCTCCCGGATGCGCTGCTGCAAAAACGCGGTATTCCGGATGCCAGGCGCGGTGACGACACGCTTGTGCCATTGATGACCACAATCCAGATCAGCGGCGGACGCAAGAACAAGCTGCGTCCCGGTGATTTGGTGGGCGCTCTGACAGCGCAAGGCGGCGTCCCCGGAGATGCGGTTGGCAAAATCGACCTGTTTGACAGTTACGGGTACGTTGCCGTGAAGAACGAGTTCGTGCCGAGCGCATTGCGGCAGCTAAGTGAACGGCCGATAAAGGGCAGGAAATACCGCGCGCGGGCCAGAAAATAGCGGCATGCTGAAGTTCATAGGCAACAACTTTCGGTGGCTGGCCGGCGGCTTCACGTTAACGTACTTTTCGAGTTTCGGGCAGACGTATTTCATATCGGCATCCATTGCCGCGTGGCAGTCTGCGTTTGCTCTGAGTCACGGAGAGATTGGCCGGCTGTATATGTTCGCGACCCTGGCCAGTGCGCTTTGTTTGCCATTTCTCGGACGCCTCGTTGATCTGATTCCGGCCCACAGGATGATCGCGTTTGTAATGCCGGTACTTGCCGGCGCTACATTGATGGCTGGCTATGCCTCCTCGGTCACGGTCCTTGTCATTGCCATTTTCCTGTTGCGCCTGTTCGGTCAGGGAATGATGACCCATATTGCGTTAACAGCAACGGGCCGCTGGTTTGTTGTTGAGCGGGGTCGGGCTATTTCCCTGGTCGTGCTCGGTCACCAGGGTGGCGAGGCGACCATTCCGCTCGTGTTCGCCACGATCGCGATCGCGTATGGATATCAAACCGGATGGCTGGTGGGCGCAGCAGCCTTGCTGCTGATTGGGTTGCCGTTTGCGTTCTGGGCTTATCGACAAGCTCGCGAACCGCACACCCACGACGCGAAACGGGCGAAGTCTCCACGTCATGTTCGTAGCTGGACCAGGCGCGAAGTCATGCGCGACCCGATCTTCTGGGTGTTGCTCACCGGCGTGTTGGCGCCGCCGTTTATTGGCACAACAATTTTCTATCATCAGAATTACATGACTGCCTTGCATGACTGGCCGCCGCAGCTGTTCGCGCTATCGTTGCTTGTGATGTCGCTGACAACAGTCGGCTGTGCGCTGCTTACTGGTGCGCTGGTTGACCGATTCGGCACGCCGGCGATATTGCCGTACAGTCTCCTGCCTCTATCGCTCTCCTGTTTCGCACTGGCCTTCAGCGGACCGCCCGCCACCTTGTTCGTGGTGATGGTCCTCCTCGGTATCAGCTATGGAATATCGGCGACCTTGTTTGGCTCTCTGTGGCCCGAAATCTACGGGACTGCCTACCTTGGCTCGGTGCGTGCGGTCACCGTTTCGGCCGGAGTGTTTGCTACCGCCGCCGGTCCGGGACTCACAGGGACGCTGATTGACCTGGGGATCGAGCTGCCGACGCAGATGATCTACCTCGGCGGCTATTGCCTGCTGGCGGCGGCTGCCCTGTCGCTGGCGTCAATGACACTGCGCAGGCGCTTTGCCTGATGATGTTCGTCAGGTCCCATGCGATCGAGGGGAATGACGGATTTCGGCAATAGGTGGTCATACGGCTGCTAAGATATTGGCCACATTTCCGGAACTCAGCTTCGATATGAAAATAAATGACGCACGGCTTCCTCCCATACGGTGGTTTTATCGCCTGATGTTTCCGCTGCTCCTTGGAGCAGGCTGCTCCTCGCTCGAGGTGATTGAGCAGGTGCCGGAGTACACGGCTCCACCAGCGCATTCTGAAATCTGGGACGCTATCGATGCCACGGCCGCCGAGGACTGGCATGTGCTGCTTAACGATGGCCCCACGGCGCTTGACTGGCGCTTGCGGGCGATTGACAGCGCATCTGACAGTATCGATTTCCAGACGTTTCTCTGGTTCTTCGACACGGCTGGCGCAATGGTGCTGGACCATATTGTCCGGGCAGCAGATCGAGGCGTCACCGTACGGATTCTTGTTGACGATACGTTTCTGGTGCATGAAGGCGAACTGCTTCTGGCACTCGCCGAGCACCCCAATATTGAATATCGCGTGTTCAACCCCTTTAAGCGTCGCTCCGGTGGTTTTGCGACGCGACAACTTTTGAACCTGGCGGAATTTCGCCGGCTGGACCATCGCATGCACAACAAAGCGATGTTGGTCGATAACCGGGTCGCGATCGTCGGCGGTCGAAACATCGCGGATGAGTATTTTGGCCTGGACGACACAGCGAACTTCCGTGACCTTGAGTTGCTGCTTGGCGGCGAGGTCGTTCAGGAAGTCGGGGTTGCATTTGATCAGTACTGGAACGATCAGTGGTCGGTTCCTATTGAGACGCTGTCCCATAAGCAGGCATCCGCAGAGCAGCTGGCCGAAGCGCGACGTACGAGCGATCTGTCGCAGCACCTGCACACCGAAGAGTCGGCGACTGACCTCATTGCAAGATGGCTCGAAGCCGTCGCGGGCGCTGACACAGGCGAGGCGATCCTCTACGTGGACGAACCGCCTGACGACAATCCAAAAAACCGGGACGAAGCGCCGATTCAGGTAGCGAATGAGCTTGTCAGTATCTTCGACGGCGCAGAGTCTGAGATTGTGATCGTTTCGGCTTACCTGATACCAACGCCCAATCTCGAGGGGGCCGTCGAGCGTGCTCTCGATCGTGGGGTTCGCGTCCGGATCCTGACGAACTCAATTGGTTCGAACAACCATCTCTCCGCACACAGTGCGTATCGGAATCACATCAACACGCTGCTCGAGAGCGGGGCGGAACTGCATGAGGTTCGCACGGATGCACGTGATCGCGACCGGTACATGTTGACGCCGATAGGCCGCAAGAAGCTTGCTTTGCATGCCAAGGCGCTAATCATCGACTATGACAAGGTGTTTGTCGGCAGCGCAAACCTCGATCCACGCTCGTTGCGCATCAATACTGAAATGGGCTTTCTCGTCGTAAGTAATGAATTCAACCGGAATTTACGCACGGCACTGGAAAGTGATTTCTCGACCGCAAACGCGTGGCGTCTGGCATTACAGGAAGACGGCAGCGTCAACTGGGAAGCCGACGATGTGACGCTTGCGTCCCAGCCTGCGACATCATTCATGCAGCGCATCGAAGACTGGTTTTTCTCGCACCTGCCGATTGAGGACGAGCTTTAGCGGTGTACCTTTAGCCACGCTTCTTTGACGGCTGCCGAGATTGGCAGCAGCCATGGATTGTCATTGCTGGTTCGTCAGATCGATGCCGATAACAACGGGATCGTGGTCGGATGCCCGGTAGGGTGTGGTGCCATCAAACAGGTTCGGGTCACGGCCGTTATCGAGGTTGTAGTCGAGCAGGCGTGGCTCGTCGGCGTTGATGTGCCATTCCATTGTCTCGACAATCTGCGGCGCGAGGCTGGCAGACACAAGGGCGTGATCCAGGGCGCCGGACTGAGCGTCAAAGACAAACGAGTACGGATTTGTCTGTGACGGCAACAGGTTGGTAAAGCCGGCGCTGGCAAACGTTGTCAGAGGGTCTTCTTCAGCGTATGCATTCAGGTCGCCAATAATCAAAACATCGCTATCACCACTGCCGGTCGGGTCGGTGGCCAGCCAGTCAGCCAATGCCGCCGCCGCATTGGTTCGTGTGATATTGCAGTTGCCCTGGCCATCCCCGAGATTCGGGTCGCCATCGGCATCGCACGACGAACCCTTCGACTTGAGATGGTTCACAGCTACGGTAAGAACTGCACCGGAGGCATCAAGTGCGAATGACTGAGCAAGTGCCGGTCGGTTACGGGCGTCATTGAAGCGTGAATCGACACTACGGTCGAGCAAGGCAAAATCACCGACGGTCGATACGCGCGAGCTGCGGTAAATGAACCCGGTTTTTATGGCGTCGTCATGGATCGTGCCCGTATCAACCCAGGTGTAGTTCGAAGTGCCGGCACGCGCGTTCATGGCATCGACCAGCATGCTGAGTGAAGCGCTTGCGTTATTTTCGAGTTCCATCACGCCGATGATGTCCGCATCCAGCATGACCAGGGCGGTGACGGTCTTTTCAAGCTGCCGCGCAAACTCGGCGTTGCTGTCTGCACCCCGACACGACTGGTTGGTTTGCGGTCCGCAATTGGATTGTCCGTTATCGATGGTCGTAAAGAAGTTGAGCACATTGAAGCTCGCTACTCGCAGTGTGCCGCCGATCGCCGGTGCGCCTGGTCGCGGATTGGCGGCCGTGAATTGCGGGTCTACGGTCGGCATGAGGCGCCAGGTTTCGTCACCGCTGCCGCCGCTGCCGCGGGAGTAACGCAGTACGCCAATAACGCTGTCCAGTGTGTCGCCGGAACGGATCGAGTAATTCGCGGCCGCGCCGGCGCTCAGGTAGTGAATCGCAGAGGGGTTCTGCACACGCAGGCCGTCGTCCAGGATGATCGAGCGACGCGCGTTCATCAGTGCGTGTGCCGAATACCCGGCAACATCCGGCGTATTGCTATTTGTAAACTGCATCAGTCGGCCGCCCTGCGACAGGATGACGGTGCCGAAGCGCCCAAGATTGTGATGACCGCTCACGGTCAGCAGCCCGAGAAGTTCAACCAGCATTCCCTCATAGCGTTCGAGATCGGCGATGGGGTCGCCGTCACTGTTGGTCGTGGTTGCATTGAAGGGGAGGCTCAGGGGGCGCGCCACAACCCCGCCAACACCGATGACCCGGACAGACGTCGCATTGATCTGTGTCTCGCCAAAATACTCCGCGACCGTGCCGGTGACTTCAACTAGGTCACCGGCATCGATATCGGTGGCCGGGTTAGTGCCGTCGAATACAAACACACCATCGGAAGTCTCGAGGTTCAGGTCGGGTGGGCCACCCTGCACATAGAAGCCGCCGAGGTTCCTGCGGTCGTCCGTGTCGTTCTCCTGGAAGTCACCCGTGACGATGCCCGTTACGGTAACCGTCTGGCCTTCCATGGGGCTGGCCGCGCCAGCGCCCTGAATGTCACTGATTGTCGTCGAGGCAGGTGGGGGATTGGGTGGTGCAGCTGAGCTACTGTTACCGCCGCCGCAGGCAGCGGCGAGGCACAGGCCCGCTATCAGGATTAGAATTCGCATAGCGGCATTCTAACTCATCGCGTTCACCGCATACTGAACAACAGGAGTTCGGCATCCTCATGTGCGGTGACGTCAAGCGTCGCTTCGCCACGAATTTGCACGCCATCTCCGGCCGCAAGCGTTTCACCATTCACGTCGACATTGCCCGACACGATCTGGACGAAGACGCGCCGCTCCGCAACGTCGTCAAGCCTGACACTCTTGCCTTTTTCGACAATGCTGGCGTACAGATCGACATCCTGGTGAATCGTCACCGAACCGTCTCTGCCGTCGCGAGAACCAACCAGCCGCAGGCGGTTGAGTTTTTCTTCACGGCTGAACAGCGTCTGCTCATAGCCCGGCGTAAGGTTCTTTTCCTCCGGGAAAATCCAGATCTGCAGAAGGTGGAGTTCTTCTTCCCTTGAGTGATTGAACTCGCTGTGCAGCACACCCGTACCGGCGGTCATGCGCTGCACTTCTCCGGCACGAATAACAGTGCCGTTGCCCATGCTGTCCTTGTGTTCGATCGCTCCGCTGATGATGTAGGTCACGATCTCCATATCATTGTGAGGGTGTGTCGCAAATCCCTGCCCGGGAGCGATACGGTCCTCGTTAATGACACGAAGCTGGCCGAAACGCACGCGCTCCGGGTTCTGATATTCCGCGAACGAAAAGGTGTGCTTGGCCTGCAGCCAGCCATGGTCTGCACTGCCGCGCTCGTCTGAACGAATAATCTCTAGCATGCTTGTCTCCTTTTGGCTCAGGCGGCTTTTGGTGCCAGGTGAACCAGCTCCGCAATGCGGGCGCGTGCGTTGTCGAGCGCCTCATCGTTACCACGATCGGCGCCCTGGGCCCCGATGATCTCGACGTCGGTAATGCCCACAAAACCGAGGGCATGACGCAGATAGGGGGTCGCGAAGTCCACCGGGCTGCCGACAGGTACGCCACCGGAGGGCACGACTGCGTAGACCTTCTTGTCCTTGAGCAGCCCGACGGGACCGTTTTCAGTGTATTCGAATGTCAGCCGTGCGCGGGCAATCATATCGATCCATGCCTTGAGAACTGCGGGAACCGAAAAATTGTAAATCGGCGCGCCAATCACAATCACGTCGGCGGCCTGCAGTTCGGCAACCAGCTCATCGGAACCGGACAGGATTTGCCTGTGCGTATTCGTCCGATCCTCATCGGGCGTGAAGTTCGCGCCGACCCAGGCCTCATTGATAAAAGGCAGGCCATTGGCGAGGTCGCGTCGCGTTACCTCGACATTGTCGTGCCGAACCTCAAGTGCTGCGATCAGATCCGCGGTGAGCTCGCGACTGATCGAGCCGGTGCTGCGTGCGCTGGCCTGCACTTCGAGGATTTTGGTCGGTGTTGCTGCGGTCATGGGGCTGTCTCCGGGTTTGTCGATTGCTGTATGTTGGAGAGAGTCTCGCTGTTGATCAATTTAAGATAAATACTGGTTTTTAGACAATATTGTTCTAAAATACGCAACAATATGGATAAATTCGAGGATTTACAGGCGTTTGTGGCCGTCGTGGAGACCGGCAGCTTTACGGCCGCCGCGGATCGCCTCGATACGGCCAAGTCCGCGGTGAGTCGGCGCGTGTCGGCGCTGGAAGAGCGGTTGGGGGTGCAATTGCTGCGCCGCACCACGCGTGTACTTAACCTCACCGACACCGGGCAGAGCTTTTACGAACACAGCTCTCGCATTCTTGCCGACCTTGAGGAGGCTGAGGCGGCCGTCCAGCAGGAGCATGGGGAACTCCGCGGAACGCTACGAGTGGCCTTACCCCTGTCGTTCGGCGTACGGCATATGTGCAAGCCCATCGCGGCGTTCTGCAAGCGGCATCCCAGGCTGAAGTTCGATCTCGACCTAAACGACCGGCGGATCGATCTCGTGGAAGAGGGCATCGATGTGGCGGTTCGCATCGGACATCTAAAAGACTCCTCTCTCATCGCACGCAAGTTATTCGACTCAAGAACTGTCGTTGCGGCGTCCCCGCACTACCTCAACACGCACGGCACACTCGGGTCGCCGGAGGAACTCAGTAATCACGACTGCCTGGTGTACTCGAATCTCGCCGAACCGGATCGGTGGTCCTGGACAGACGAGCGGGGCAAAAAGCAGGTGGTCGAAGTCCGGACAGCCATGCGGGCATCGAGCGGGGACTTCCTGTCGAATGCCGCCGCGCACGGTCTGGGCATCATCATTCAGCCGGCTTTTCTTGCCGCCGAGGCTATTCGTCGTGGCAACCTCGTCCCGATTTTTACGGATATCGAGTGGCCGACGACACCGGCTTATGCCGTGTACCCGCCAACCCGCCACCTTTCTTATCGGGTGCGGGCATTTATCGACTTCCTGGTAGAGCGTTTTGCCGGAACGCCTCAGTGGGATCGTGATTGCGAGGAGCTCAACGCGAGGCAAAGCTGACCGGCATAGTAGAGCGGCAGCCCGATGACGTAGGTCGGGTACTCCGTCTGTACGAGGCGCAGCGCTGCGACTGACAGGTCCGACAGGAAAAACAGCGTTGCGCCCACGACGATCAGCTTCGAGCCGCCGCGTCCCTGTGTGCCAATAGCGAAAATCACCATCAGGCTGATCACCGCAACATAAGCGCGCACCGGGTTCAGGAGGTCGGGCGGGGTGTAGGGATCCAGCCAGACAAAGACCCCAATGGCGATGGCAGTAACCGGGACCATGGCAACCCAGATCCAGCGGCGTTCGTAGCCGTGTTGAACAAACGCTCCAACATACGCAACGTGAGCCAGCAGGAAGGCGACCAACCCGCCCAGGAACGCAGACTTTGACGCCCCGATGAGAAACATGTCCCCGCACCAGGAGAGCGCCAGGCCGGTGAGAATCAGTCGACCGTAAATCGAGGCCAACGCGCCGCCACGAATCGCGAGGGCAACAAATGCCGACGACGCAATAAATTTCATGCCGGCGGCGGGGGCGGACATGTCTGCGAGCAACAGGGCTACCAATGCGATGCAAGCGGTGCCAACAAGGGTGACAAGCAGGCGAGTGGACATCATTATGGCAGTCTACAGGGATTTTCCTGTCACGCAGCCTGTCTCAATGCTAAAGCTTAGATGGAAAGGAGCACACTGACTGTGCGAGTTGGAATAATTGGTGGCACCGGATTTGTGGGCGGTTACCTCGTCGACGCGTTGCTTGCGCATGACCATGAGGTGAGCGTGCTCGTGAGGCCTGGTAGTGAGCACAAAGTGCGGCAACCCGAGCATGTCCATGTAGTGACGGGTGATCTGGATTCGACTGCCGGCCTGGCAGCGGTGCTGGAGGGCTGCGATGCTGCGATCTACAACGTTGGATTGCTGCGCGAGTTTCCACGCCGCGGCATTACATTTGAACAAACCCAGTACCAGGGGGTGGTCGATACCATCAACGCCGCGCGGCAAGCGGGCGTCCGCCGCCTGCTGCTAATGAGTGCCATCGGGGTCAAGGACCCCGGCACCCGGTACCAGGCAACCAAACGCCGCGCGGAGATTCATGCGCTCAACAGCGGGCTCGACGTAACCGTGTTGCGGCCGTCCGTCATTTTCGGTGACCCGCGCGGCACGATGGAGTTTGCCACGCAGCTGTTTCAGGACATGATCAAACCGCCACTGCCGGCTGTTGCGTTCCCCGGCGTCCGGATGTCGCCCGTCTGTATCGAGGATGTGGCCGATGCGTTCTGTGCGGCACTGCAAGACGACAGCACGTTTGGCCAGACCATCGAACTGGCGGGACCCGAAACGCTGAACTGGCGGGAAATCGTGCAGCGTGTCGCCGCCGCAGCGGGTAAGTCGAAGTTCATTGTGACCATGCCTTTGTGGGTCATGCGCATTGGGGCAACGCTGTTTGACTGGCTGCCGTTTTACCCGGTTACGCGGGACCAGCTCACGATGCTCGAAGAAGGCAACACGGGAACCGCAGACGCCGTTGAAAGTCTGATCGGACGGGAGGCGAAGCCCTTCACGCCCGACTCACTGCACTATTTGAAGTGCTAGAATCCGCACAGAGGTGACTATGCGCAAACTAACAATCCTTGTCGTCGTGGCAGCGCTCACCTGCGTGAGCCTGCCTGCGGAAGCCAAGACCCGCGTGGCCGAGTTCAAGGGTTCCGGCAATACGACGACCGCCATTTTTCGCGTCGAGTCACCGTGGGTTCTCGACTGGCGACTCGATGGCGATTTCGAGGCGATGATGGGGCTCGAAATTACATTGATTGAGGCCAAGACGAGTCGCCATGTCGGGCGCGTCCTGTATACCAAGCATCGCGGCAACGGCGTCAAGCTGTTCCATTCGGCCGGCCTCTACCAGTTGCGTATCAGTTCGACGCTGGCTCGCTGGAGCGTCAAGATCGATCAGCTCACGCGTGAAGAGGCGGAGTTGTACACCGCGAAAGACAAGAACTAGGTATGACTGTGTGTGAGGTGATCTGAGCGTGGAACAGTTACCGCAAGCCAAGACCAGCGCCATCATGATGGCCGCCGCCGTGGTTGTCGTCATCTACGGCATGCAGATGATGTCGGTCCTGCTGGTCCCGTTCCTGGTTGCAGCGTTCCTCGCGCTGATTACCGTGCGGCCGATGCTCTGGCTGCAGGCGCACCATGTACCTTCCGTACTGGCTGCCTTGCTTATCGTTACCATGCTGATGCTCATCCTTGTCGTGGTCGGCGCGATTCTCGGCACGTCCATTGCCGACTTTACGGCGGCGTTACCGACTTACCAGGCAAGGCTCGACGTTCTCAATGAGCAGGCTTTCGAGTTCGTGGTCAAGCACCTGAAGGTCGATGAATCGACCGAGAGCATGAGCGACATGATCGATCCTGGTTTTGCCATGGGTCTCGTCGCCGGAATTCTGAATGGCCTTCGCGACGTATTGACGAATACCTTCCTCATCATCTTCACGATGATATTCATTCTGCTTGAAGCGGGTACGGCAAAAACAAAATTCCAGGCCGCGTTTGGCAGGAGCGCCGATTCGTTGCAGGGTGCGCGCGACTTCATGCAAAACCTGGGTCGCTACCTCGGTATCAAGACGATGGTCAGCCTGGCGACCGGACTGTGCGCGGGACTGCTGACGTGGTCGCTGGACGTCGATTTTCCATTGCTCTGGGCAATGTTCGCATTCCTGCTCAACTACGTGCCCACCATTGGTTCGATTATTGCTGCCGTACCGGCCGTGTTGCTGGCACTCATACAAATCGGCCCGGGCGCTGCCGGCGCCACCGCGATGGGATTTATCGGCATCAATCTCGTTTTTGGTAACTTTCTGGAACCGCGCCTGATGGGTTACGGCGTGGGTATTTCGCCGCTGGTCGTATTCGTTGGCTTGATCGCCTGGGGCTGGATCTTCGGGCCGGTCGGCATGCTGTTGTCAGTGCCCTTGACCATGACATTGAAGATGGCGCTGGAAAACGACGATAGAACGCGGTGGGTTGCTATCCTGCTCGGCTCGGAGCGCGATGCAGAGTACGCGCTACGCAAGAGGGCAAAACTGAAAGCCGACGATCAGGCGACGTCGAGGTCGTCGTAGTCGTCGTCGACCGGTTCCGTTTCCTCGATCTGTTCGAGGAGATTAATGGCGACCGCGACGAAATCCGTGTCCGTGATAATGCCGACGACTTTGCCATCGTCCAGAACGGGCAGGCAGCCGATCTTATGTCTCTCAAGAAACAGCGCCGCATGGCGCAAGCTGGCGTTAACGTCGACTGTCGCAACGTCGGTCACCATGACGTCCGTGATGCCAATCTCATTGGCATGAATGCGGGTTCCGTCATTGCGTAGAAAGCTATCCGTCGCGGCGAGCACATTCGTTAACGAAACCAGGCCGGTCAGGTTCTCACCATCCATTACCGGAAGATGATGAATCCGGTGATCGTGCATCAGCGTCCGAGCCTCGGCCAGAGTCGCGGACGGAGGCACCGTGATCAGGTTGGTACTCATGATTGCTTCGATGCTGAACATAGTTCCGTCCTTTCTTTTTGCGTTTCGCTCCTCCCGACTTTGAGTCTATCCCGGAGGGGTGGGCGCGCCATTGCGAGAAACACCTACTGCGTTTTTGCAAGTAGTTGATTGACAGTGGCACAACGGGGCTAGAGGCCTAGTTTTGCCTCGTATTCCTGCCAGCGGGGGTCTTTCTTGACCTCATCAAAAAAGGGCATTATCAGCGCCCAGGGGCCGCCTGGGTCCTTGACCCGGGCCGTGTGATCCAGCCATTCGAAGGTCTTGTCCATATCGCCTTTGTCAGCATAGATTTCGGCCATCTGGTAGGAGTTGCCGAAGCCGTACTCCGCTTCGTAATCTGCGACAGCGGCTTGCCACTCTTCGACCGGCCCTGTGCGTCCCAGGATTATCAGTTCGTTGGTCTCGCGCACCCAGGTGACGGGCTCTTTGGCATTCAGTATAGCGGCGGCCTCGAGGTCTCCCTGGAACAGCCTGCAGCGCGCGATGCGCCCATAGAAACGACCGGTGTCGGGCGCCAGGTTCAGTGCCCGTTGGTAGGTCTCTATTGCAAGGTCGCAGCGATTGCTCACCATGTACGCATCGCCGAGCGTGCGCAGAGAAGCCAGCGATAACGGATCGACCTCCAATGCTTTTTTCAAAACCGCTTCTGCCTCGTCATACTCGCCGAGAAAAAGCAGGGAGGCAGCGTGCCACGACAGCGTCGCAAGATCGTTTGGTGAGGTCCGGAGGGCTTTTTCGGTGTGCTCGCGCGACGTGGGCAGGTCCCAGTTAATAACCAGTGCCACTATGGTCTGCGCGATGAGTGATTCAGGATTGTCAGGGTCAAGCTCAATGGCCTTGTCGGCGACTTCCTTGATGTGCTGAAAATTCTCAATAAACGAGCCGCCGCTGCTCGATGCCCAGCCGCTGTAGGTTTGCTGCAGGGCGACGGCGAGGCCGGCGTAAGCCCGCGCAAAGTCTGGATCGAACTCGATGGCGGTTTCGTAAGCGATCCGGGCCTTTTCGAGGTTCTCCGCGCTGGTGTTATCGATGAAATAGTTGCCCCGCAGGAACTGATTGTAGGCCTCGACGTTGGTCGTGCCCTGGGCGGCTGTGGTGACCTCAGCCCCGAGCAGGTGGACCTTCAATTCCTCGACGACATGACCCGCTATCTCGTCCTGAATGGCGAAAATATCCGTCAGTTCACGATCATAGTTTTCCGACCAGAGATGGTAGCCATTCTGTGTATCGATCAGCTGCGCTGTGATGCGCAGCCGTTCGCCCGATTTTCGGACGCTGCCTTCGAGCACGTGTGCGACGTTAAGAGCCTCACCGATGATACGGAGGTCTTCGTTCGTGCCCTTGAACTTGAACGACGAGGTGCGTCCAGCAACATGAAGCTGCGGAATTTTAGCGAGCAGGTTGAGAAGTTCTTCCGAGAGCCCGTCTGAAAAGTACTCGTTCTCTGCGTCGCCACTCATGTTGACGAAGGGTAAAACGGCGATCGACGGCTTCTCCTCGGGAGCCGCGGCTACGACCTCCGTTCCCGGAGTT